>ERZ1035001.198-NODE-198-length-37215-cov-11.113428_pt1 | contig 37215 bp, 54 predicted proteins | sample MGYA00520685_ERZ1035001 | MGnify/ENA primary metagenome ERZ1035001 (study PRJEB33766, sample SAMN09781749) | gut metagenome | biome: gut microbiome | host: Homo sapiens | place: Madagascar | study: EMG produced TPA metagenomics assembly of the PRJNA485056 data... | reverse complement strand
TTATTTTTTTCTCCTATATAGGGAATGTGAGAGTTACACGGTTACACGGTTACAAACTCCGCAAACCCGCATAAACGCTGAATTTTTTTGTAACCCAAATGAAACCGTATTTTTTAAATAGGTTACATATAAGGGGGGATAGAAGATGAAAGTAGAAGCAAAAGATATTCCTATCATACAAAGATTTATGACGGAATATTGGAAAGCTATAAAAGAATTTTATTCAGTGGAGCTTACAGATGAATACTCTAAGCAGGCTTCTGATAAATTGGTTTGGCTTGGAGAAATTAGTGGCATCTGTACGAATAAGCATGATAAAGAATTTATCCAAGACAGTATAAATGCTTTGGAAAAACTCCTGGATTCTAAGCAAAGAGAAATGAGGGTGAACCAATGAACAAAATGAAAGAGTATGAGCGAGGGAGAGAAGACGGCCTTGACCTGGCACTCAGAATAGTAAAGGATGGCGGCCTGGAAGCTCTGGAAAGGGAAGTAAGGTTTCGTGGAATTACCGGAGTACATACCTCACTTGCTTCAAAGGATCTGGACAAGGCAGCTCAGAAGATCAAAGAAATGACACTTGATACATTTACAATCCTCGGAATTGCTGTTTTGCATGATGATTTTGGCTTTGGACAGAAACGCTGCCAGAAGTTTATGGACGGCATGGACAGGGGGGCGGATTATCTGATGGATGATATGGCAACCTGGGAGGATTACAGAAGAAGCATCAAAGAGGAATTGAACCTTGATTTGAGATTCCGCATTAACGATTAAGTGAGGTGTTATTGATGGGAAAATACAATACAGAACGCAAGCACAAAGAGGGACAGGAGATGTATAAATCGGTGTATCATTTTATCTTGAAATATTACCGTAAACATCACTATATGCCGTCCACGAGAAACATTGCTGACGGATTAGACATTTCAATGGCTACTGCCAGGAATTATATTAATTTATTGCTTGATAATGGTTTGTTAGTGAATGAAGATCCGACAGAGCAGAGGGCGTATAGATTGAGTTATTCAAAGGTGGAGAGAGAATGAAGCAAAAAACACCAGGACGTAGACGTAAGATTTGACGAGATGAATAAGAATCTGGTCAAGAAGAACAGTAGATACATTTATTTCGAGAAAGAGGGAGACTGGATTAATGGGAAGATGTAAATTAGAATGCCCGGACGGCGAAACAGAGTGCTGCATCTGCTGCGAGAAACAGGATTCCTGCCAGTGCAAATGTGATGATATAGACAGCTATGAATATGCGGAGGAGTGCGAGGAATATGAGACTGATTGATGCAGACGAATTAATTAAATACATCAAAATTTGGGAAATTGGCACAAGCATTAGTTCTGATCAGAAAGAGTTTATTGATTGTGTCAACGAACAGCCGACAGCTTTTGATGTGGATAAGGTCATTGAGCAGATGGAAAAGTATCTTTTTGAGAAGTATTGCATAGAAGGCGATGAAAAGATTGACGAAATTGTAAAAGGTGGTGGAGTTGAATGAGAGAAATTCTTTTTAAGGGAAAACGAATCTGCGACGGTAAATGGATTGAGGAATATTACCTGAGAGATCAATATCACATAGGTGGAAAGGATATTATTTTTTACCGCAAGGATTCAGATCGGTTTACAGTATATACCGATAGAATTGACCCAGAAACTCTCTGTCAGTTCACATGGCTCTACGACAAGAATGGGAAGAGAATCTGGGAGAATGACATCATCCAGTATGGCACAGTTGCGGCTGTCGTTAGGTTTGGAGAATACGGTAATGGAAATTTAGGATTTTATGTGGATTTTCCAGAAGAAACAAATTATCGAAAAGATTTTTCGTATTGGTCGAAGAAAGTGGTAGTCGTTGGGAATGCTTTTGACAATCCAGAATTATTACAGGAGGTTCCGGAATGAGTAAATCAGTATTGATGATGGAAACGCCGAAGAACTGTTATGAATGCCCGTTCAGTTGTGAATGGTTTGGAGACCTGCCTATGAAGCGTGCTGTGAGTTATACGGAAATATTCGAACTGAAGAAGAGGCGTTAATAACCGAAAAATATTACGATTACGAGGGAGAAGTAAAGCCGGATTGGTGTCCGCTGAATCCACTGCCGGAGAAAATGAAAGTAACTGGGCTTTATAACGGCGAGTATTTTAAAGCAGGAGGTAAACCGCCGAGCTATAAGATCGGCTGGAATGCTTGCATTGATGAGATTACAGGAGGTGAAGTAGATGGAGAAATTAACACTTGAAGATATGATAAAGGCACTTAAATGCGTTGCTAGCCAGGATGTTGAGGGCGATTGTTATATGGATCACGAGAATTTTAATCACATGGAAGACGATAATTACAAACGCCTTATCTGCGGAACTGGTGACAGATTAAAAGATTACATTAGCGGAAGGGATGCAGTTGGATGCCCGTATCACCAGAAAACGTATGGGACTTGCTACGAAGATGGAGAATTGTATTGGTTGAAAGATGTTGCGGAACTTCTCGAAGAATTAAAATCTTACAAAGAAGCAGAAGAACAGGGCTTGCTTGTGAGATTGCCGTGTAAGGTTGGAGATACAGTTTGGGATAATGATTTAGGAAGTCCGACAAGCTACAAAATTGTAGCATATTCGCTTGGGTATTGCGAGAGTTATGTGGAACCAGATGTTGAAAATGAAATTATATATTACATTTCAAATTATGGTGGAAGTATAACAGGCAGCTTTCCTATAAGTGAAATTGGCAAAACAGTGTTCCTCACCCGTGAAGAAGCTGAGAAGAAGTTGGAGGAGATGAAGAAAAATGATGAATGAAAAAGAAGCAATTAAATTCTTGCAGAGCCGTGTTGATCTAATCAAAAATGATTATCCAGCAGATCAAAAAGCCGAAATTGAGGAATATTATCAGGCCATCAAAACGGCGATTAGAGCATTGGGAAAACGGATTCCTAAAAAGCCTGTAGATGTCTATGGATTTGATAAGGTGTTATCTGATGGATTTATACAGTGCCGATGTGGGGCCATGACATCCATTAATAAAGTTTATGCAAATAAAATCACATATTGCTGGTACTGTGGACAGGCATTTGGTAATTGGGGAGAAGGTGGCACTAATGATTGACATCTTAATAGCATTCGCATTAGGCACACTGTTTGGAGTATTCTGTACACTTCTCTTGGCGGCGTGCGTAGGTGGAAAGCGCAAATAGTAAAAGGAGTGATGATATGCGTACCAGGCAAAAGTCACTTGTTGATTTCGGCGTATATCCAGAGGACATTAACCGCTTAAAGGATATCTGCCAGAAAGCTACACCAGAGCAGCGACATGATATCTTGCACTGCTGCATAAGCTCTTGTCCTCCAGGGATTGAGCTTCTGGTGTACGAATCCATTGTAACAAACAAATCTTATGATCGTATTATGAAAACAAAGTACATACCGGCAAAACGAGACGATTTTTACGCCTACAAGCGAAAGGCAATGGCTATGTTTTATGATACGCTAAGAAAACTAAGAGAAATATAATATTACAATTAATATTAAAATGTGGGGACAATTTTTTCTGCCATATATGGTAATATAGTATATATCTATAACTATGTACCGTATGTGGCAGATTTTTTTTGTTTGGAGGTGAGAACGTGGGAATGACACCAATGTACACAAGTGTCGAGGAAATTGAGGATAAAATAGAACAGTATTTTGAAAACTGCAAAGGTTATCCTTTGACTGATAGTAAGGGAAAGCAAATATTTAATAAATTTGGTTTGCCCGCATTCGTAGACGTTCACCCTCCGACCGTTACAGGACTTGCTTTGGCACTTGGATTTAATAGCCGACAGAGCCTTTTAAACTATCAGGGAAAAGCAGAATTCATGGACACGATAACGCGCGCGAAAGCCAGAGTGGAACAGTATACAGAAGAAAGATTGTTTGATCGTGACGGTTCAAACGGTGCTCAGTTTAGCCTAAGAAACAACTTCAAGGGCTGGGACGCTGACAAGAGAAATGATGATTCTGGAGATGGAAAGATTACGATTGTAAACAATATTCCGAGACCGGAGAAACAGGATGGAAAGTAATGCTGTCAAGCTGAATGAGATTGTAGCTCCTGCCTTTTACAATGTGTTCTGGGATATTATGGATGGGAACCACACTTATTATGATTTATACGGTGGACGTGGATCCACAAAATCATCCTTCGTAGGAGTCATGATACCTTTCCAGATGATGCAGGATGCAGAAAATGGCGTAATGTCAAATGCCGTAATCTTCCGAAAGGTTGGTAATACACTTAGAGAATCTGTGTATGAGCAGATCGCATGGGGAATTGATGCACTTGGAGTAAGTGAATTATGGGCTGATAGTCTAAGCCCTATGCAATATGTGTATAAGCCTACGGGACAAAAGATCATATTCAGAGGATTGGATAAGGCTAAGAAAACAAAGTCCATAAAAGTAAAAAAAGGATATTTCAAATATCTCTGGTTTGAGGAACTTGACGAGTTTGCAGGGATTGAAGAAATCCGTACAGTTCAACAGTCTGTGCTCCGTGGTGGCAGTAAATTTGAGGTATTTAAGACATTCAACCCGCCGATCAGCCGGAGCAACTGGGCGAATGTGTATGTAGAAGAGCCGAGAGCTGATAGCTATAGGCATAAGAGCGATTACAGATCAGTCCCTGTTGAATGGCTTGGACAGCAATTCATTGATGATGCGGAACATCTGAAAAAGACAAATAAGAGAGCTTACGACCATGAATATCTTGGTCTTCCTGTTGGACTTGGAACGAATATTTTTGAACTGTTGGAAATCAGAACAATCACGGATGAAGAGATCCAGAGTTTTCAAAGCATTTACCAGGGACAGGACTGGGGATGGTATCCAGATCCTAAAGCATTCCTCCGTGTAGCTTATGTTCCTAACCAGGAAAAAGTATTTCTTCTGGATGAACTTGGGGGGTGCAAGATCAGAAATAAGGCAATGGCTGACCAAATAAAGAAAAAAGGATATGATGATTACTCAATTTCTTGCGGAGTTGATGAAGAGGAAAGTATCATTGATTTTCGAGATGCGGGGCTTCCAGCACGTAAGGCCATTGTTACACCGGGTAGCCGTAAATACACATTCGAGTGGCTACAATGCCGAACATTGGTTATTGATCCAGCAAGAACGCCAAGAGCGTACAAGGAAATCATCAATTATGAGCATGAAATTGACAGCAATGGAGAAGTTATCGCAGATTATCCGGATGGTGACGACCATTGGATAGATTCTCTCAGATATGCGACAAGTCCATTGTCGATGAGAAGAGGACATAGTGCATAATGGGACTTATAACAACACTAAAAAGGTGGTTTAACATGATTTTTAAAAAACAAGCCGAAGAGGATTTTAATATCCAGGCAGCAGAATTCCCAGAGATGGAAGCATTAATTAATAAATGTGCGAACATATACCGGGGTACGCCGTACTGGTTAGATGATAAGAATAATATCAAGACGATTAATTTTGCGAAATCTGTCTGCTCAGAGACTGCCCGGCTCGCAACATTGGCGATCGGCATTCAGATTGATGGTTCCGCAAGGGCAACATGGCTACAGGAGCAGATTGACAAGGTATATTTCCAGATACGTCACTGGGTAGAATATGGCTGCGCCTATGGAACGGTATTTATTAAACCAAACGGTGAGAGCCTTGACGTATTTACTCCAGCAGACGTGATGATTGTGGATTATGACAATCAGGAAATCAAAGGGATTATATTTAAAGATTCTTATGTTGCTGGGCGGAAATACTATACACGGCTTGAATATCACAGGTTTGTTGAGACCACTGTGGATGGCGTGACAACTTATCCATATTATGTTTCTAACAGAGCTTATGTATCAAAGTCCCCTCAGTCAATCGGCGATAGAATTGACCTTAAACAGACCAAATGGGCTGACCTCATGGCAGATACACCACCGATTCTCAAAGCGAACGGCGAGAAGCTGGACGGGCCTCTCTATGGAGTGCTGCGGACACCACAGGCAAACAATGTAGATATCAGCACACCGCTTGGACTTCCGATATTTGCTGAAGCTATTGAGGAATTAAAAGATTTGGATATTGCATACAGCCGTAATGCAAAAGAAATTCTTGATTCTAAGAGAACCGTTCTGGCGGATGATAGACTACTCATGCCGAGTGGATCACCAGTAGCAGCTATGACACCGCAGGCAATGGAACACAGATGCTCAGAAATGAGTTTGCCAGATTATGTAAAAAATGTATTCGGACAGGACGAAAAAGAGTTCTATCAAGAAATCAATCCGATACTTAACACAGATACCCGTATAAGCGGCATAAATGCCCTTTTAAGCCAGTTAGGGTACAAGATTGGATTCTCCAATGGATATTTCGTTTTTAACGAAACAAGCGGCATACAGACAGCTACAGGGGTAGAAGCGGAACAGCAGAGGACAATACAGTTTATCAAGGATGTAAGAGATAAGCTAGAATCCTGTTTAGATCAAGTAATCTATGCGCTAAATGTCCACGCTGATCTATACGGACTTGCGCCTGTTGGGGCTTACGAAGTAAATTATGATTTTGGGGATATCACGTATTCTTTTGAAGCTGATAAGCAGACTTGGCTTAGCTATGTAAACACCGGAAGGGTTCCGTTCTGGTACTATCTGGTAAAATTTGAAGGATTCAGCGAAGAGGATGCGAAAACTCTCGCAGATGAAGCGAACAAGGAAAACAAAGCAAGCGGATTATTCGGAGATGAGTAGCCTATGAAGATCAATAATCATGTTGGAAATGTACATATCAAATTCGATACAAAGCGGATTGATGGAAATTTGAAAGAAGCGCAAACGAAACTGAATATGCAGATTGTAGCGGACTGCGAGCCTTATGTACCTTTCCAGCAAGGAGCATTGAGAAGTAGCGTAAGATACCCGCAGGGAATTGATGGCGGAGAGATTGAATACAATACTCCTTACGCTCATTATCTGTACGCAGGAGAGGTATACGGCCCGAACATTCCGCTCAAGGATGCACAGGGAAATATTATCGGATGGACATCTCCGCCTAAAAAATCACCCACAGGGAGAAGATTACAATATCATACACCAGGAACGTCCGATCACTGGTTTGATCGTGCTAAGCAGGAACATCTATCTGATTGGGTGCGGCTTGTAAAAGAAACGGCAGGTGGTAAATAATGCTTCAACCAGAGTATTTCTACGGAAAAGAAAAAAAGATCATTTCGATTTACCAGGAACTAGAAAATTTCATTATGACGGACATTTCCCGGCGTATTCTCCAGACTGGAGGAATGACTGCCACAGCTGATCGGCTTATCTGGAAGCTCACGCAAATGGGAGAAAGCAGAGCTGCCATTGAACAGAAATTGCAGAAGCTTACAAAAATGACGCAGCCAGAGCTTAGACGGATCCTGCAAAATGCCGTGATGACATCTTGGGATAATGATAAAGATATCCTTTTAGGGATTGATGAGAACATAAGTCCGCCGCTGGAGAATCCAGAAGTGATAGCGGTGATGGATGCAGAATTTAAAAAGACATTGGGAGAACTTAGCAACCTGAGTAGGACCACCATAAATCAATCTCAGCGTGATCTGATTGATCTGCTGAATAAAGCCGAAATCCGTGTCTCTTCCGGCGTACAATCTTACACCTCTGCAATTTGTGATGTGTTGGACAATTATGCAAAAAAAGGAATTATGGTGGATTATCCAACAAGCGGTGCAAAAAGAACCCTTGAAGCAGCTGTGAGGTGCTGCGTGGTAACGTCAATGAACCAGACAGCGGCGCAGATCACTAATCAATACATTGCACAGGCAAAGACAAATTACGTCCTTGTATCGGCTCATCTTGGAGCCAGAACAGCACAGAAAGGACAGCCTCCTTGCGGAGATCATTCATCCTGGCAAGGAAAGCCTTACTCAATAGTTGGATCAGAACCGGGATATCCTAATCTTTTGGAAAACACTGGATATGATATAAGCCAGAAAACCGGACAAGGAACCGTTGTGGATCCGGCGGGCCTTCACGGGTGGAATTGTCGTCACAGTCACCAACCATGGGCGAAAGGATTACGGAATCCATGGGCGGATGAACACAAGATCGATTCCGAAGAGAATAAGAAAATCTACGAAGATACCCAAAAACAGCGGGCTATGGAACGCTCTATTAGAGCGACCAAACGCCAGTTGATAATGAAAAACGAAGAAATCAACTCAGACGATATACCGGATTCTGAGAAAGAAAAACTTAGATCGGAATATGATCGAATGGCTTTTAAGTTGACTGAACAGAATAAGGCATACAACAAGTTCTGCCAGGACAACAACCTTGCAGCACAATATTACCGTAACAAGGTAGTAGACTTTGGATATAAGCAGCAGTCCAGGGCAAATGCAGGGGCAAAAAGATATATGAGGGCAAAGTGAGATAGATATGGACAGATGGGTATATTTTAATCCGAATCCAGCCGGGAATCGTGTAGGTGACTGTGCTGTCCGGGCGATATGCAAAGCAACCGGGTTCGACTGGGAAACGGTATTCACCGGATTAATGATACAGGCGTGTGCCTTATCCGATATGCCAAGTGCAAATTACGTATGGGGTTCATACCTGGCAAAGCAAGGATTCCATAGAAAGCTAGTGGAACAGTCGGAGCGGTATATTTATACGGTGAATGACTTCTGCGCAGATCATCCGACCGGCACGTACATTCTCTGTATAGATGGTCATGTGGTGACAGCACAGAACGGAAAATATTATGACACATGGGATAGTGGTAATGAGATCCCGGTATATTACTGGGAAAAGGAGTAGCTAAATGAGCATACAGGAATTTATCCAATTTTTTCTTTCAATTTGTGGGGGAATATCAATTATTGGAGGGGCAGCAGCTGTTATTTTTAAATGGATTACTCCGGCATTTAGACTTAATAAACGAGTGGAAATCCTGGAAGAACATGATAGACGAGATTATGAAAGTCTTCGGAGAATCGCAGAACGAGATTCATTAATTCTGGAAGTGTTATCGACCATGCTGGACAGCCAGATCAGTGGGAATAACATCGAGGAATTAAAAAAAACAAAACAGAAGCTTACAAATTATCTTGCACAGAATCAACGTTAATTGCATTAATAAGAGGTATGCTCATGAAATTATATGTGTTCACGAAGAAAGATATAGACAGGTTCTTGTTAGAGTGTAATTTCACACCGGACGAAGAAAGACTGTTCCGATTGAGATGTCAGGAACGCACTCTTGAATACTGCGCTGAAAAAATGAACGTGAGCATATCCACCGTAAAGAGATTAAGTAGAAGAGTAAACAGTAAGATTATAAAAGTATGCTAAAAGGAGAGGCAATTTACCCCTCCTTCTTTTTTTTATTTTTATGTAAAATCTTCTTTCACAGCTCTCTCAAGCAAACTAACAACATATTCTGGTGGAGTTCGTTTGCCACTCTCCCAGTTTTCAATGCTCCTTTTGGGGATATTATATTTATCGGAAAAAGCCTGTTGACTTAATCCGGTAATACTTCTCAATTCTTTGATTGTCATGTTATTCCTCCTTGAAGTTATATGATCTTCATGCTATACTCATGTTGTCGGATGCAGAGGACGTTCTGTATCTGGAACACCTAACGATCCTGGTGTTCACGGATTGAAATAATAATTTTTATCGTAACAGGAAATGAATCGGTTTTTACGCCGATTCTTTTTCGTTTTTGCCGTCCCCATAGCATTTATAAAATGCTTCGGTAAGCTCTGCCAGTTCCTGAGGACTTAGCTTTTCTTTTACGCTGTCTGGAATCCGGCTATAATTTACCAGGAACGTGTCGGCATATCTACCGATACTGCAAGCCTTTTTGACTTGCTCGAGCTTGTACATTGCGCCAAGCTCTTCCATGCTGATTTCTCCAGCATTAACGGCTTCTCGCCCTTCTCTTGTTAAGATGGACATAGCCTGTTCTTTTTTTACAACTCCAATTCCTGCTATCTTCATTTCTTCTCCTCCTCGCTAACTCCTACGATGACCATCCTGTCACCGTCTTCAAACATCTTTTTAAGATGTTCTGCATCGATGGCGTAAGTGCAAATTGTACTTACTTTCCATGTATTCATGTTAATTACGGCCACTTTAAATCTTTTCTTCATTTGCTTTTCCTCCTTTATTTTTCTTATTTCCTCTTTCTGATATTATAATACCACCCGATGAGTGATAAGTCAATACTTTTTTGATACTTTTTTGAACTTTTTAGATTGATATATCTATGCAAAAATATAGCTATAGAAAGTCATAGAATAAGTCATAGGAGGTGTACGAGATGGCATTATATAGCAATCCTTATCAATATAGTTTTGGCGTTCCGGGGCAGATGAACCAGTTTCAGCAACAGCCAGTTCAGATGCCTACTCAACCGGTGCAACAGCCACAGCAGAACAATAATGGCATCCTGTGGGTGTCTGGTGAAGTCGGTGCAAAATCCTATCTGGTAGCACCCGGGACAAGTGTTTTGCTAATGGATTCAGAATCAGAAAAATTCTTTATAAAATCCACAGACGTTTCCGGTATGCCACAGCCATTACGGACGTTTGAGTATCACGAGGTAGGTTCTCAGATGCCACCTAAACAGCCTGTTCAAAACATGGACAGTAAATACGTCACCAGACAGGAATATGACGATTTAAAGGGCAAATACGAAGCTATCATAAACCGATTAAATTCTTTTTCTGAACCTGTTAGGGCTAATACCGCACAGGAATCAGCAGTCAAGGGAGGAAATGCAGATGAGTAATCCATTATTCAATGCCCTCGGTGGTGGGATGCCACAGGGAAACGGACCAATGCAGATGATACAACAGTTCATGCAGTTTAAGCAAAATTTTAAGGGAGACCCGAAGGAAGAAGTCCAGAAGATGTTACAGTCTGGGCGGATTTCTCAGCAGCAGCTTAATCAGGTTCAGCAGATGGCAGGACAGTTTCAGCACATGTTGAAAGGAATGAAATAGTACATTACAATCTGGCCAGATTGATGTAAATACACAAAAAGGAGATTATATTATGGATGGAAATTATAGTTTAGCAGATATTGCCGCTGCTACTGGAAACGGTAGAAATAATGATGGCATGTTTGGCGGAGATGGTAGCTGGTGGATTATTGTTTTATTCATCTTTGCTTTCTTCGGATGGGGAAACAACGGTTGGGGAAATAATGGCAATGGCGGCGGATACGCAGCCACAGCAGCTACTCAGGCAGACATTCAGAGAGGATTTGACAATTCCGCTGTGATTAGTAAGCTTGACGGAATCAACAATGGTCTCTGCGATGGATTCTATGCGGTGAACAACGGTATGCTTACCGGATTTAACGGAATCAACACAAACATCATGCAGACTGGCTATGGCATCCAGCAGGCAATTAACGCTGATACTGTAGCCAATATGCAGAATACAAATGCATTGCAGTCCCAGTTAGCTCAGTGTTGCTGCGACAACAGGGAAGGACAGGCTCAGATCAGATATGATATGGCTACCAACGCTTGTGCAATCCAGAACACCATGAACAGCAATACAAGAGACATTATTGACAGTCAGAACGCAGGAACAAGAGCAATTCTTGATTATCTTTGCAATGAAAAGATTTCTTCTCTTCAGGCTGAAAACAATGATCTCAGACGTGCTGCATCTCAGGATCGCCAGAGTGCACTGCTCACAACTGCAATGGCTTCACAGACACAGCAGCTTATTAATGCAATCAATCCGGCACCGATTCCGGCATATCAGGTTCCTAACCCAAACACATATTACGGATGCGGATGCAATACTGGATGTAATTGCTGATAACTTCATATCGAGAGTATCTTTCGATTGATTTCGGATGTCGGCTTATGCCGTATTACACAGAGGGGCAGGCCGAGACCTGTCCTTTTGTGATATGAAAGGGGTAAAAATTATGGCAGAATTTACAAATGTAGCTGCTCAGACTGTAGCAGCAAATGGAAACGTAGTATTTTCAAACACAGCAGTTAAAGGTTCTAACTGCATTCAGCACAGAGAGGGAAGCGGGATAATTACACTGAGAGGACTGACCAACCAGTGCAAAGCGAGATTTTTCGTGGATTTTTCTGGTAATATCGCAATTCCAACAGGCGGTACTGTCGGAGCTATTTCTCTGGCTATTGCAATCTCTGGTGAACCGGTTCTTTCTTCTCAGATGATTTCCACACCGGCAGCAGTAGATCAGTACAACAATGTGTCCTCTGGTATCTATATTGATGTACCTCGTGGATGTTGCGTTAATATCGCAGTAGAGAATACAAGCGATCAGGCTGTTTCCGTTTCGAACGCAAACATTGTCGTGACTAGAGAAGCGTAGGAGGTGCAGTTATGAGAGATATTAAAGACTTATGTGCAAGAATTGAAGACGAACTGTCCAAAATTGCTGACAATGGACTGACTACCGGGAATCTGGAAATGACATACAAACTGATTGATATGTACAAAGATATTAAGAATACGCAGTACTGGGATAAAAAAGCTGAGTATTATAACGCTGTTCTTGACGAGATGAAAAGCGGATATGGTGATCAGTACAGCGAACGTGGGCGCAAGCGTGACAGCATGGGGAGATACAGCCGCAGTGATGGAAGAATGATGTACCCAGATTATGATCGTGGCAGCTCTTACGGTGATGAAAGTCGTAATTACGGAACCGGAAGAGGAAACTACAGCAGATCTGATGGGCGAGATACTTACAATGACTATATGACACAGAAGCAGAGCTATCGTTCCGGCAAGTCTGAAGACTGTAAAAGAAAAATGCTTGCCGCACTGGAAGAACACTTGGATGAGCTTACCACGGAATTGAGCGATGTTTCCAAGGACGCAGAGTGCAGGGAAGAGCGAGATCTTGTTAAGAGATACGTTGATAAGTTAAGAAATATGCTTTGATTTGGTTAAATGTGGGGACAACTTTTTTTACAGAATGTGATACTATAATCTTGCAAGGCATGGTGAACCTTGTAGGGCTTGCTGATTAGAAGTTTTTGCTTTCTTTTTCATTTTACGTCCTCCTTTCTTTGTGAATATGTCCTTAATAGAAACAGATTCGAGCGGAATCTGGAGGTTGAAAAGCGGGTGCAATTTCCGGCATATTCATTAGTCAGTTTGACTGACTGGTAACACCTCCTTATGAATGAAACAACATCTCCGTGGAAGTCGGATAGTGGCAGGCATAACACGATAAATACCTTGCTAACCCGGGACTCCGGGTTATGTGGAATGTACGTTAATGGTAGACTGACAGGGGCGCTCCCTGGGTTCCGGTTCGATTCCGGGCGTTCCGCTTGTTTGGAGACTGAAAGTTTGGTGGTAGGAAAATCACAGGGCAGTGCGTAGGAATGTATAACCGAGTTCCGAATCGTACTGTTTATCGGTGGTATAGTGACTTCCTCTAGTAGTCAATAAGTGAACGTGCTGAAATGGTTCTTCCAAACATGTACATCGAAGGATAGAGAAGCGGAATCTCACAAGATCCATACCCTTGAGAACGGCGGTTCAAATCCGTCTCCTGCAATTAATCTGCTTAAAGTTACGCTATCTGTACGCAGGTGGTCTATGACTTGGGTGGATTGCTCTCCCATGGGAAAAGATTATTTCTTACCCTGATAGCTGCCGTGCGGCCAAAAAGCATAATGGAATGTAGCTCAGTGGTAGAGCAGTAGCCTTATAAGCTATGTGCCGCAGGTTCGATTCCTGCTATTCCGATTATAGGTTTATCCTTATCCTGTGGACTGGAATTTAATCCAAATAGTCCCGAAAAGGTGTCTTCTGGGAAAGCGGCAACGATTGGCGGTGTTGCGGCGGTCTGTAAAACCGTTCCCTCGTGGTAAACATTATAGGTTCAATTCCTATCTTTCCCATTACCTTGCCAGTGGTCTAACTGGCTTAATCCATTTACCTGCGGCGGCAGGTCAATAAACACGACCAGGAGGATATATATGCAGAAACTTATTGACACATTAAAATCATTTGGAATTGAAATCCCGGAAGACAAACAGGCAGATGTAAAGAAAGCACTTTCTGAGCATTATAAGAATGCTAAGGAAGTTGCGAAAACCCTGTCAAAAGTTGAGGGAGAGCGTGACAACTGGAAAGAACGTGCTGAGACAGCAGAGGAGACCTTAAAAGGGTTTGACGGTATCGACCCGGCAAATGTCAAGACTGAGTTAGAGACTTGGAAACAGAAAGCGGCAGATGCAGAAAAAGAGTTTAATGCGAAAATCTATGACCGTGATTTTTCCGATGCACTCAAAGCAGCACTCGATGATATTAAGTTCTCCAGTGAGGCAGCGAAGAAATCAGTCATGGCAGACATTAAAGAAGCAGGTCTCAAACTGAAAGACGGTAAAATCCTTGGGCTGAATGATCTGATTGAGCAGATGAAACAGTCTGACGCATCCGCTTTTGTAGATGAATCTCAGCAGCAGGCTCAGCAGAATCAGGCAAGATTTACCACTCACGTTGGGCAGCAGCGGACACCGGGAAGCATGACTAAGAAAGATATCGAAGCAATTAAAGACCCGTCCGAGAGACAGGCTGCCATTGCTCAGAATATCCAGTTATTCCAGTGATTTTTTTTTACACCGACTATACACCAGAGTATAGCCGCTAACCCAATACCTTAATAATTATGGGTAGAAAGGATTTTTATATGGCAGCAAAAGCTAATCTTATTATGACAAATGATATTCAGGTCACAGCACGTGAGATTGATTTTGTAACCAGATTCGAGAGAAACTGGCAGCACTTACGTGACATTCTGGGTATCATGAGACCTATCAAAAAACAGCCGGGTGCTGTACTCAAATCAAAGTACGCAGAGGGTACTTTACAGAGCGGAAATGTTGGTGAGGGTGAGGAAATCCCTTACAGCAAATTCACTGTAAAAGAAAAGAACTATGCGGAAATGACCATTGAGAAGTACGCAAAGGCTGTATCTATCGAAGCAATCAAGGATCACGGTTATGAGAACGCTGTTCAGATGACCGATGACGAGTTCCTTTTCCAGCTTCAGACCGATGTTACCGGTAGATTTTACGACTATCTGAAAACTGGTACACTTACTTCCACAGAAACTACATTCCAGATGGCTCTGGCAATGGCTAAGGGTCGTGTAGAAAACAAATTCAAACAGATGCACAGAAATGTGACTGGTGTTGTCGGATTTGTCAACATTTTGGATGTATATGAATATCTCGGAGCAGCTGAAATTACTATTCAGAACCAGTTTGGATTCCAGTACATGAAAGATTTCATGGGCTTCAATACCATCTTCTTACTGTCTGACAGTGAAATCCCGAGAGGTCAGATTATCGCAACACCTGTTGAGAACATTGTTCTGTATTATGTAGACCCGAATGAATCTGATTTCGCAAGAGCAGGACTTGTGTACACCGTATCTGGCGAGACAAACCTGATCGGATTCCACACTCAGGGCAACTACCACACAGCAGTGTCCGAAGCATTCGCAGTTATGGGGCTTACTCTTTTTGCAGAGTACATTGATGCAATTGCGGTAATCACCATTGATGAGACACCAACACTTGGTGCCTTGACAGTAAATTCCGTGGCTGGAACAGCAAGTGGCGATACAAAAATCACTGTAAATCCGGCTAAAGAAAACGCTAACAATGTGTATAAATACAAAGTTGCAGCAGATGCAGTAACTGTCGGATATGGACAGAATCTCAGAAACTGGACTACATGGGACGGAAAAGCTGACATTAAGGCAGCAACCGGACAGAAGATTACAGTGGTTGAGTGCGATGGAACATACAAGGCACTGAATGCCGGAAGCGCAAGCGTAACAGCAAAATGATAAACGTAGGAGGTAACTGGCATGGCTTATGCAGATTATGAATTTTACACAACTTCATATTTCGGTTCAGTCGTGCCAGAAACCGATTTTCCACGACTGGCAGAAAGAGCCAGTGATTTTGTGGATTTAATGACATCCGACAGGCTGGTGGACGGACTGCCAACAAATGAACGCTCGCAGAAGCGTATCAAAAAGGCGGTCTGTTCACTGGCTGAATTAATGTATCAGATTGAGCTTGCTGAAAAGAATGCAATCAATCAAGCAACAGCCAATCTTACCGACACAAATGTCGGGAGCATCTCATCCGGCACAGTGACATCGGTATCCTCTGGCAGTGAATCCATTTCCTACGCAACTCCTCAGCAGGTTGGGGCAAGCGCAAAGGAATGGAGTGCGGTGTATGCCGCCGCCGGAGATGTGCAGAAAACGAACGACTTACTTTACAAGACGGCTTTACCGCTTTTGATGGGAGTAAGGACGGACGAAGGGATACCAATTTTATATGCGGGGGTGTGAGTATGAAATATGTACGAATAAAACCGACTATAGTTGAAGCTATTCAATGTTTTACCACTCCAGAGAGTATAGCTCAAATTGAAAATTTTGTTGGAGATTCAGTAGAAATTAATAACAATCTTAACCCACCGCACATCGAGATTTCTACATTTTCTGTTCTGTTTAGAGATTGTGAAAGAGTTGATTTGGTACTCATACATCCCGGAGACTACATATTGCGTGATGAAGAAGGGTATTTCAATACAATGACAAAAGATGAATTTGAAGAAGAATTTAAGGAGGTATCAGAGTAATGGAAGCATTATTTACAAATGTAACTCTGATTCTAGCAGTAATCAGTGTTCTGGCATTTTGTGTATCTGTGATTACACAGGTGATTAAAAATGTTGGGTTCCTGTCGAAAATTCCGACAGATGCCTTGGTGCTTGTACTGTCTATTGGAATTACTGTAGCCGCTTTTGTAGCGTATATGCAGTATATCCACATGACAATCTTGTGGTATATGATTTTAGCAGCTATCATGGCTGGGTTTATTGTAGCGTTTATTTCCATGTTCGGATGGGAGAAGATTACGGAATTGTGGAAGCGAACATCCAAGGTTGACGTGGATAAGCTGAAAAATAAATGATTAAGGAGAGGGTATCATGTACGAAAAAACGGTGACGATTTTTAATTATTACGAATCAGCCACAACAGGAGATGCGTACTGGTATCCTCATGTTTTATCTGGCGTTGACCTCATTACGGACAAGGGAGCAATTCTCAAGAAGTACGGGCCGGACGCAACAGACAACGCACAGCTGCACATCCGCTATACCGTTCAGAATGGCGATATAACCATTACTGATAAGAACGGCAAGATTCTCCCATATGTACCGCCGAAAGAGTGGAAACAGCAGATTAACAACGCTCTGGAAGATACTATCACATTCTCAGATGAATCATTCTTCTGGGAGGGCGAGTGGACTGGCGGAACGGTAGTTGACAGTGATTATCGGAACGGATTTTATCAGTACATGAATCAGAACAAAGACAATGTATTTAAAATTACCAGTGTAGGCGGTCCGTATACACTAATCCCACACTTTGAAATATTAGGAAAGTAGGATGCAATATGGCAGACAACAAACCGATCGGCAAGGATGCAGATGGATATGAGATTTTGACAGAAGCCATGAAAGCACTTCTGAATCAGTATCCTGGGCTGTATGATGGCGAAACAATTAAATACGAAGAACTGGGAACTGACAGTGGTATCTCATTCTTCGCAGACACAGGAGCATTAATCTATTCAGAAAAAGAGGATATATGCGGAACGATGCATCAGGTGTGCCAGTATCCATTTATCGTGGTATATCGTACCGCTTCCGAAAAGGAACGACAGAAGCTCTCTGTTCAGGAATTTCTTGATAACCTCGGCAAGTGGATTTGCCGTGAACCAGTCACAATAGATGGCACTGAGACACGCTTGTCCGCTTTTCCAGAGCTTTCCAGAGGACGAGTGATAAAACGCATCACCAGGGATAATTCCTACGGTACAGAGCCACAGGAAAACGGTGTACAGGACTGGTTGCTTCCTATTACAGTCAAATACGAATATGATTGGGAAAAATGGTGATTACATTACTTAAACATAACAATTAACCGACTATCGCACGAAGATAGTCGCTAACCTACACAGCCTTTTAAAAGTTATAGGCAGAAAGGACTTTTTTTATGATTGAAAGAAAATATCTCGCACATTATCTTGATTCTTCTTTTGGGAGTTTAACTCCTACATATGTAAAAATCGGTAAAAACCTCGAAGAGTACAACGAGGAACTGAACCCGGACGTTGAAGTTACTAAAAACATTTGGGGCGAACAGTCTGTTCAGCATTCTGGTTATGAAGTGCAGGCAGATGTGGATCCGTATTATTACGAAAATTATGACGATGCGCTTTCCAACAAAATCATGGAGCTGGCAAACACAAGGGCAACCGGAGATAAGTGCAAAACTACAATGGTTGATGTGCTCCTGAAGCCAGGAGACAGTGATGCAGCACCAACAGTTGTATGGGCTTATCGTGAAGACGTGTTCGTTATTCCAAACAGTGTCGGCGGCGATACTTCCGGTATCCAGACACCGTTTACAATTTACAAAGCTGGAAATCGAGTAAAAGGAACCTGGGACGTATCAAAGAAAACCTTTACAGTAAGCGATAACACACTTTAATTGGATTCGGGAGGAAAATGAAAATGGCAGCAAAACAAATTACGCTCAACGTAAAAATGGCAGAGTACGATTTCCTTGACGATAATGGAAAGGTACTTTTTACACTTCGGTTTAATCCAGATCTGGACATTGCTCGAAGATACAACAAAACGACTGACTTTTTGAATGGAATGTTTGCGGAGCTTGAAAAAACCAAGGAAGATGATGTTGATGTATTTTTTGAAAAGTGTGATGAACTGAAAGAGCATTTGAACGAACTGTTCAATACCGACATCTCTACACCCATCTTCTCTGTGATGAATCCTTTCACTCCTCTGGAGAGTGGGAGGTTCTATGTTGAGGAGGTTGTGGAGAAGCTGGGAACAATCGTTGAAAATGAACTTAACGTTCGTGTCAAAAAGGTACATAGCCGACAGAGTAAGTACACGGCTAAGTACCATAAATAATGAATCCGTGGGAGCTTCCCACCTCCATTGATGTTGACGGAACCACATATGCAATAAGAACGGATTTCCGGGTCGTACTGGACGTATTAACGGCCATGAATGACCCGGATTTGTTTTTGATGGATGCAACAGAGGAAGAAAAGTCATTTGTGCGAATGGACACTATTTTGAAAATCATGGTGGAAGATTACGACAATTTGCCGCTTGAAAACTGGAATGAAGCTTGTAAGGCTGTTATTGATTTTATCGATTGCGGCATGGCTGATGATGGTAAACGAAAACCACATACCATGGACTGGCAGCAGGATGCACAGATTATCATTCCGGCAATTAACAGAGTGCAAGGGACTGAGATCCGGGCACTTCCGTATCTACATTGGTGGACTTTTCTAGGAGCGTATATGGAGATTGGTGAATGCCTTTTTGCACAAGTGGTTCATATACGACAGAAAAAACAAAAACATCAAAAAATGGAAAAGTGGGAAAAGGATTTTTACAACCAGAACAAAGATATTATTGATCTGAAAAAGAAGATCAGTGAGGAACAGAAAATTGAGATGGAAAATCTCGAAAAATGGCTATAGGAGGTGATTTTGCATGGCTGACGGAAGTGTTGTTATTGATACAAAAATGGATACAAGCGGAGTATCCCGTGGAGTGGCTGACATATCAAATTCCGTAAAAAATATGCTTGGATATATGCAGAGTCTCTCCACTAATGTCGAGAAAATCGTAAACATCCTGACGAATGGATCTACAGCAGCAAGCAATGCTGTATCTAATCTGACAGATAATCTTGAAGCCACTGCGGACGCTGGTAAACGTGCCGTAAATGCTGTGAAGAAATTTGATCCATCAGATGTATCTGGACTTACAATCCACCGATGGAATGACGATAGCAACCTAATTGGAGATACCAGCGAAATCACACCGGAACAGAGTAGGGAGTTGGCAGAAAGTGCAAGGGCTACAAGGCAAGCGGCACAGGAAGCTGCGGATGCGTTTAATGGTGAAAAAGAAAAAGTAAATGAGTTGTACGAGTCTATAAAAAAGACAAAAGAAGAGCTTAAATCACTTGAGAAATCCGGCAAATTTTGGGGCGATGACGAGTATGACGAAGCAGCTATAAAGCTTAGAGAACTTAACCAGCAAGTAGAAGAATATAAAAGAAAGACACTTTCTCCAGAGATAGAGGAAACCACGACTTCTCTTAACCGGATGGGAGAATCGCTTGGAAGGTTATCACAAAAACTTATGGCATCCGGTATAGCAGATCTGAGGAAAACAATCAACGGCATTGCAAAAAGCGTTGACAGACTCATGAAAAAGCTTTTAAGACTGTCAGGAGCTGCGATTATATCAGGAGTGAAGAAACTTTCCAGCGGTATCTTTTCAATTAATAAATCGGCAAATAAGAGCACGATGACAATCGGGAAAATGCTAAAGACTATACTCAAGTACAGTGTTGGCATCAGAAGCCTGTACGTGTTGTTTAACAGACTCCGGTCTGCGATTGTGTCAGGATTTAAAAATCTTGCACAGTATGACCCATCCGGAAAGGTCAATCAGAGCATATCCTCACTTAAATCGTCACTGACGCAACTCAAAAACAGTTTCGCAACTGCATTCGCCCCGATCCTGACAACAGTTACTCCGATTCTGACCAGGTTTATCAATTTAATTTCGGAAGCTGTGACTCGTGTAGGTATGTTGATTGCGGCACTCACTGGACAGAAAACCTTTACAAAAGCAATCGGTGTCCAGGAGGACTATGCAGCCAGCCTTGACAAGACGGCTGACAGTGCGAATAACGCCGCAAAAGCAATTAAGGGATACCTTAGCCCCCTAGATGAGGTGACCAGGTACGAGTCCAACAAAAGTGATTCCGGATCTGGAAGCAATGGTGGATATACCGGCCCATCTGCAAGCGATATGTTTGAAGAAGTGCCTATAGAAAGCTCTCTCAAAGGTATTGCCGATAAAATCAAGAAACTCATCAAGGAAGAAGACTGGGAAGGCCTTGGTTCCTATATGGCTGACGGAATCAATACAGGTCTCAAAAAAGTTTACGATGCAATTAATTGGGATAACGTAGGGCCGAAGATCACGCCGTTTATCACCGGATTTACGACAACATTTAATAGTCTGGTTGACAATATCAACTGGGAGTTAATGGGTAATACAGTCGGTACGGGAATCAACACTATTGTCAACGCACTTAACTTGGCAATCACAGGAGTTGACTGGTATAACCTTGGAAAGAAATTCGCAAAAGGAATTAAGGGAATCGTTAATGAAGTCAATTGGAACAACCTCGGTCAGCTGATTGGAAACAAGTTCATGATTGCCTGGAAAGTTTTCAAGGGATTTGTCGAAAATTTACCGTACAAAAAAATCGGAAATGCCGTAGCGAACGGACTAAACGGAGTGTTCTCTACAATATCCTTTTCCGATGTAGCAAGTTCCTTGGTGACAGCCATTAATGGCGCATTTACAAGTCTTAAAGAGTTTGTTCGGACTTTTAACTGGGATAAGTTTGCGGAAAATGTAAAAAATGGAATCACCACTTTTGTTAATGACATCAACTGGAAAGAAAATGGAGTGGCTTTTGGTGAGTTCCTGAGCAAATTGTGCGATACGATTACAAACAGCATTACGTCCGATACATTCTATGACCTCGGAAAGGGAATCGGTGACTTTCTTGCAGGATTGCCATGGGGGAAACTATTAATTACTGCTGCGCAAATGATAATTAATGGTCTGGCCGGAGCATTATCTGGATTGTGGGAAAGCAGTTTGGCCGGAAAGATCACAGCTGGAATCATCGTTGCTTTTGGGGCTGTGAAGCTTTGGTCACTGTTGGCACCAATCAGAATACTTGTAGGATGGATCGTTGGAAAAATCTCAGCATATATGATGGCGTCAGGGACAACGAGTGTTATAGCTAACAGTGTAGGAAATATGCTGACAACTTCACTTTCCGGAGCCACAAGCGCAATGGGGACTTTTGCGGCCTCTATTGGACCGGTTCTCGGGACCGCCGGGATCGTTGCTACAGCTACCGTGGTTGCCGTAAATTGTGCAAGAGGAATAGCCAGCATAACAGAGGCTGCGCAGGGTGGAAATGGAATCCTTTCACAGGCTGGAGGTTATCTACATGATTATACTGGCGAGATGGAAAGTGCCCATAAAATCACTCAAGAGCAGGCAGAAGAACTGTGGAAACTGATTGAAGCAGATGAATCAGCGGGAAAGTCTAACTCAGATATGTATGATAGTTTCGTGCAGAAACTTGGTGAATATGGAGTGTCTGCGGAAAATGCAAAAAAGATCCTGGAACAGTACGGAGGGCAGGCCGGTGTATCTTCTGACTTTGTAGAAGAATTAACCGGTAAAGTAACAGCCCTTGGCAACGGTCTATCAGAAACAGACGGAAAAATCGATACATCAAAAATCAAAATTGGTGATTTAAAAGATGTGCTGTATCAGCTAAGTTTGAAGTCTGACAATTTTGGAGGAAGCTATAAAGCTGTTTGGGACCAGCTTGACCAGAGCCAGGGAACTCTATCAAATTCCAAAGAAGCGTTCGATTTAATCTATACATCCCTAAAGGATATGGGGGTACCGCTTGACGAATTTGACAAGATGCTAAAAGAACAGTTCCCGGAGGCAATCACATCAGCACAGGCAACGGCGAAAACATCAATGAGTACTATTAAAAATACAGTAGAAACAGCTTCTGGAGCTGCAAGCGCCGCAATCGCAACGGCAACATCATCAATGAAGACTGACACGCAGAAAAACCTAGGAATGACCTCGATAGCAGCCAACACTGCCATGACTGCAGTCCAGACAGCAGCTGAAACATCAATGAAAAAAGCTCAGAAGTCAGTGGAGTCATCCACCGGAGAAATCAGCACCACATCTGATCGAGATTGGTCTGCGGTTAAAGGATTCGTGTCCGGCGCAATGGACAATATCGAATCAAAGACCAAGAGCAAAATGAGCGCAGTTTTAGAAGTCATTAAAGAGTACAACGGATATGTCCTGACGGATTTCAAAGAAAAATGGGGAGAATCGGAAACCACGGTTGTTTCCGCAATCCAAAACATGATTGAGCAGGTCAACACAAACAGCTCAATTCTGGCTTCTGGCGTTGAAAATGCTTTTTCTGGAATCCCAGATTACATATCCGACATCATGAATAATGCCGTCGGAAAAGTAAACAGTGCTATCGGAAGAATCAATGGTGCACTGAATGGAGTTGAAAGAAGCTTTACTTTCACGTATAACTACACAAACCCTATAACAAAAAACAAAGGCACATATCGTTCCTGGTTGAATCTGCCTAGAGTAAATACGGTTCCGTACCTTGCAAGCGGAGCAGTTATCCCGCCACGGAGCGAGTTCTTGGCAGTGCTTGGAGATCAGAAGAACGGACGTAATCTGGAGGCACCAGAGGGAGTTATCCGGGATATAATCAATGATGCATTTGACCAGCACCAGCAGAGCGGCGGAAGCTTTAAGTTTGTTGCAGAACTCGACAGAAGGACAATCTTTGAAAAAGTAATAGAAGAAGCGCAACTAATTCGTGATACTACCGGAAAGAATCCGTTCGAGATGGGCTAAGGAGGTGGAAATGTGGCAACATTAAGCAAGGAAATCACAGATAGATACAGAATGAACGGCATTTCCATCTACCAGCCGGACAAGGATATGTCATACAATTTTGACACGACTTATGCGGAGAGCACGCAGCGAACCCAAAATGGAAAAATTATTCTTACACCGCTTTTCACTGTAGAGCAATATGGATATGAGGCCACCAACATCCCAATAGAGGAAGCTAACAAATTGTTAAGGATAATCATCAAAGGAAATGCATTTGAGTTATACCACTTCTCGATATACCACATGGAGTGGAGAACAGATCAGTTTTATGTAGCAAAAGGGCAGCACAATATAGGGAGTCTTTCTCCTGACAGGAAATTTTTATCAAAATTATCGTTCAACATGACGGGGGTGAATCCACTTGATTAATACATCAGATCTATTCAGGGAAAAACTTGGAAAAGGTGAAAAACTGTATGAGGTAGTGGATATCACCTTTGCTGATGGAACAGAGAAACGACTGGAAGATGAAATAATGCTGAATGGCGGAGAATTTTCAGACTGTGCAAACAGCAGCAGTTTCCCTGTTGGTAATACCATTTGCAAGTCCATGAAATTAAGCCTGGACAACACTGCAGATCAGTGGAAGGACTACTATTTTTTCAAGGCAAAAGTTACTGCATTCCTTAAAATGGTGTTTTCTGATGGAAAAACTGAAACCATCAAAAAGGGAACTTATACCATAACAACTCCTGAGCAGTATGGTGAGATCCTTGAATTTACTGGACTTGATGATATGTATAAGGCCAACGATACATACACCAGCAAATTACAACTCCCACAGGATGCATTCACACTTCTTCGTGATGCGTGTGCTACGGTCGGAATCTCTATTGGATTCTCATCCATGACTCATGGAAATGTGATTATTCGGTCGATGCCAGACAATATGACCTTCCGGCAGCTGATCGGATGGATTGCAATGCTGGATTCCGCCAATGCTCGAATTGATGTTGACGGAAATTTGCAATTTATACAGTGGGATTTTGCTTCTGTATCGGTTGATTATGGCGCAGAAGTCGACTCTGACGGATATGTCTCTTTCGGAAAATCCACAGTAGATTCTGATGAGTATTTCGTTCCTGAGGGAGGATGGTACGTTGATTCTGATGGATATCTTACTCTCAGAGAGGGAACCATTGGAAACCCACAGCGGTTAAGAGATTATATATCTAGCCCTACACTATCTAGTGACGACATTATCATCACAGGGATAAAGCTTAAAAACTCCGAAAACAGTGTCATGTACGGAAAAGTTGGATATGTCCTTGAGTTGCAAAATGAGCTTGTTGGAGATGCAGATCTGCAAACTGTAGCAAGCTGGATTGGCGATAGCCTGATAGGGGCAAGATTCAGAAGCTTGTCTGGAGACCTGGTGTATAACCCGTTATCCGAGTTTGGAGATATGGCTTTTACTTATGACAGAAAAGGCAATAAATATATAACTCCGATTACAGATATCTCGGGCAGTTTAAATGGCATTACTCATATCAAGACAAAAGCAGAAGATCCGGTAAGAGGATCTAGCAAATTCCTGTCAAACGCAGATAAAGCTCTTCTGGCTGCAAAAAAACTCATAAGAGAAGAAACCAAGGCTAGGGAATTGGCAGTCGATAATCTGCAAAAGGCTCTGAAAGATGGAACCGGAATGTATGAAACGAATGTCTTGCAGGACGACGACAGCACAATAACCTACCTGCATGACAAACCTACACTCGAGGAGTCCAAAAACATAATCAAACTTACGTCAAATGCCATTGGAGTGTCCAATGATGGTGGAAAAACATATCCTTATGGTTTTATCTTGGACGGAAGTTTGATAACCAGGCTCCTGTATGCAGAGGGAATCGATGCTGATTATATAGATTCCGGCGCACTGACGGTTAGGGATTCCAGCGGCAATGTTATTTTCCAGGCAAATATAAAAACCAATTCTGTGTATATCGATGGTTCTGTCCAGATCGGCGGTGGGGTGTCATTCAATGACATTAAGAAAACTGCTGAAGACGCAAAGAAAGCTGCGGCACTGGCCAAGAATATGACCATGCAGTTGAGCAATGAGTTCCAGAGCATACCTGTTGATTCTGACGGGAATTATGCAGCCTTTCCAGCAAGAGTGACTACACGGCCTATTGTTATGTATGGGTCTCAAAACATCACATCTGAGTGCAGCTATACGGTTTCAAAATCCGATAGCGTAACTGGCGAGTGGGACGATACCAGCAAGATATATACGGTTACTGGGCTGTCGGCTGACACAGGATGGGTGGACATCCAGGCAGCTTACATCAATACGCTTGTTATAACCAAGAGATTTTCCCTTGCAAAACAATACGCTGGCAGACAAGGAGAGAGTGGAGAGGCCGGAAGGACATATTTTATCGAGCTGTCCAGCAACATTCTGAAAAGAGGACAAGATGGATATGTTAAGCCTGATGTGTTGACTGCAAGAGCTTATTATCGTGACGGTCAGAGCGCAGCAAGAACAGCATACCCTGGAAGATGGCTGATTGAAACATCAACAGATGGAACCAATTATGTTGAATCGGTAAAATCAACATCTGACGAGACGAGCAAGTCAATTTCTACTAACCTTTTTTCTCATATTGTATCTGTTAGGGTCACTCTGTATGCTTCCGGCGGAATGGAAAATGTACTTGATACACAGACTGTTCCGATTCTGGTTGATGTGTCGGCGTTGACCCAGGAAGAGGTTTTCAATCTCCTGACTAATAACGGGGAAGTCAAGGGGATTTACAAGGAAGGAAATCAGTTATTTATTTCCTTTACTTATGCCAAAGGAGGAAAGCTTACTCTTGGAGGTGTAGATAACCAATACGGAACATTAGAGGTTTTAGATGCAAAAGGAGAAGTTGTCGGTTCGATTAACAGTAGTTTTCTCAAATTTTCGTATGCGGAACTTAATACATTGCTTGTAAAAACGTATTTCGCATTGTATACAAAAGAAGAAAATATATCTCCAATAGTATATTATAGTGCTGGAGAAAAAGAAGAAGATTGCGTTCTTCAGATAAATTGTCCTGTCAGAATTAAGTCGGGCGGCTGGTACATGACCGATGATGACTGGCTGAGGACATATAATGAAAAGAGCATATACTCCGGGTCTGGCGTTATCCGGTCAGATTACTGTTTTGTTAATAACGTTGACGGGGAGTATTGGCAGTTCGGTGCAAAGATGGGTACGGGTAATGCAGAGTGGTTCAGTTTCATGGATGCAACAGACGGTAATCTGGCGCTTGCGATTATTAAAAGCAATCACTCGATCAGGACATGGGGCGAAATTCAGGCGGAGTCTGCGAACGGATTAAGAATCGTCAATGGTAACTTCGGTTTCATAATAAGAAATGATGGAAGCAATGCCTATCTAATGCCAACTACTCAGGGTGACCCGTATGGGTCATGGAATTCCGGGGCGTACTCCACGGTAGACTTGCAGACGGGACAATGGACAATGCCGGACAACATGAACAATACAGGACACCCGGTGTTGTCAAGTACAAACAACAATTACCGTATCATAAAAATACAAAAAAGCGGCAATAATTTTCGATATGACACCTATGGTGAAAGCTTTTACATTAAACCAGACAGTTCCGACATCCGACTCAAGAAAAATCTCGGAAAAGTCGAAATCGAAGATGCACTTTCTCTAATCGAGGAAATCAAGCTTCACAGTTTTGACTGGAAGTCAGATGGTTCTCATCAGAAAATCGGATTCATTGCAGATGAGCTGGAGCAGTTGGATGACAGATTTTCCTACGGAGGAGAGGAAGATGAGAATGGAAAGCCAAATTATAAATCAATCGACACATTGTATATGCTTGGATATACAGTCAAGGCAATACAGGAGCTGGCTGGAGAAAATAAGTTGTTAAAAAAGGAAATCAACTCTATCAAGTCAGAGCTTGATGGAATTAAAAATCTCATTATGAGCAGGAGGTAAAACATGGCACAAAAACCTATAACCAGGGAAGAAAAGTACCTCGCATATTTGACGGGCGATTACACAGGAGAAATTCCAAAGCCAATCACGAGGAAAGAGAAGTACCTGTATAAACTCTGTGTAGACGGAATCGGAACCAGTAAAGAAGCTATAGCAGAAGCAGTCCAGACGTACTTGTCCGACAAGGGCGTTGGACTTAGCATGGACGCAGATGGCTATGTGAGTTTGAAAGCAACGGAGGGAAATAGCAATGACTGATACATTTAAAGGAATAATCACAGCAGATGGAAAGAAGAGACAGTTGCCTTATGGGAATGTACTGGAAACGCCTGTGTCTGATAAAACATTATCTGTAGAGGGCGGATTTGCGGATTCTAAAATTGTAGGTAATAAATTTGCAAAGGTGAATGAGACAACTGATTCACTAAAGGAAGATAAAATTGACTACACTTTTAATATAGCACGAATATCAAACTTACAAAGTGAGGACGCATTGTGGGCCACTACTGTAAAAAATGATGATGGAAGTGTAACAGTAACACCTACTAAAAGTTATGGGCGTTACAATTTTTCATACAAAATTCCGAGCAAAAATAGTAAAAGGTACTTTTACGTTTGTACAACTATATCAAAGGATGATACTACAACTATACCACAAAATATAATATATTGTTACAATGGATCATCGAATCTAGACACGCTAAAAAAAGTTGCTTTCAAACGCATTACGCTAGGGAAACAATATGTTTTGATTGATGTATGGACATTTAAAGATAACCAGTATGAAGCTACCAGATTGGATATCGGAGTGTTAACTGGTGTTGGGATTTCATATACGGTATCTTCACAATCGCTATTAATGATTGACATTACAGATATTTTTAAAGAAATTAGCACTAATAATATACTAGATAAATGCGTTTACATTTTCGGAACAGAATACAAAGAAAAATTTGTAACAGCTAAGACAGCCGAGACAGCCGAGACAGCCGAGACAGCTAAGACAGCCGAGACAGCTAAGACAGCCGAGACAGCCGAGACCTTGCTATTTTCACTCGTAAATAGAGGTAGTACAGATTTCTCACTAGTAGGAAATGACGGCTGTACATTTACACCTACTCAAACGTACTTTGGATTTCAAATCAGACCAGAGTTTGCATTTACAAAAAATGGAAAAATACTGCTTGTGATAGAAACGGATTTTTCCTCAAATGATACAGCCACATTTGTTGCGGGGCAGCAAAAGGCAGGTGGCTCCGGCTATGAAAATACGCTTGGGCTAACATTCTACAAAAAAATAGAAGATAAATATATATATTATTGCATGCTACCAATCACTACAAATGGAGCCAACTTGATAGATATATATCATGGTTCAAAATTGTATGTTGGAACGCCTCATACCGTCACGATAAAAAAAATCGGATATGCTATATCAGATTCCGTTACAGATAGAATGATTCGGTTGATTGTTAATAATGAGACGTTATTGGATTTATACAATAGCGTAGATGAACTTGTCAAGAGTACTGAAAAAACCACAAACAGTGTAATCAATACTTGGAAGAATAAAAAAGTATTAGCAATTGGAGATAGTATAACAGCAGCTCAAAAGTGGCAAAAAAAGCTAAATGAAATGCTAGAGATGAATGTTTATACACATGCAAAAGGAGGAGTCGGTACTGTTGCAATGGTGGATGGTGATAAAGGGTTAGGCGGTGATTATGATAACGAAACATCTGCCAGTGGTACACTAAAACCATTATCTGTTGATGATGTAAAAGACAAAGATTTAATCGTTGTTCTTCCAGCCTATAATGATAGGGGAAAAGCAGATGGAACGGTTGGAGATTGCTATAATCCTAGTGGCAGTGGACAAAATACGATTGCAGGAGTTGTACAATACACCATCAACAGAATATATGAAGAATTAACCAATGCAGGAAATCTAAAGTGTAAAATATTATATGCAACACCTCATTGTGCCGGAAGATATCCATACATTGATGCGGATGGATATGATGAATATCCATCTGGAACAGGAAGAACAATGGAAACATTAGCGAATACAATTGTTAAAGTTTGTAATCGTAGTAATATTCCAGTTTGCGACTTATGGCATAATTCGGGCAGTAACAAATATACTTGGAATATTATTGGATCAAGTTCAAGCGCTGTAAACAATCGATATAGTCCGTATAAATTGGATTCAGAAGGAAAACCAACAAGCTCGGCACGAATCAGATATGTTAAGGGGCAATCATACTATCAAGTTCGTAACGGTGAAGTAGTACTTGAGGAATATACTGGTTCAGCTCCATTTCCGTATAATGCTGATCAATTACATTGCAGTGCAGAAGGTTATGCACGTCTTGGAGAATGTATAGTCGGCGCAGTAATTGCACATTATGGCAATTAACTAAGTGAGGCTTTAGCGAATTATTGCGCTCCTTAATTTTGAGGGGCGCACTAAATACGAAAGGAATGATATAATGAGCAAATTACAGGAATTTTTAAACCTTGGTGATTATTACGCATCCAACGGCGGGTACCTTGAAAAGAAAAGTAATGCCTATCTGGATGATTTCAAAAGGAATGCAGGATATAACAATTACACTAAATTTGCCCGTGATGTAAACTCATGGGGACAACCAGGATGCCAGGGACAGCCGTGGTGTGCAGAGTACCAGTTTTGGAAATTGGTGAAAATCCTAGGAATCACAAAAGCCTTACAGATTATGGGCGGAGGTTTTTACAACTGTGTATCAATCACTAATCATGCTAAAACAAACGGAACTTGGCATAACAAGCCAAAAGTCGGAGCACTTGTAATCTTTCGCAATGGCTCTCATGTTGGAAGCGTGCAGAGCTTTGACAGCTCAAGAATCTATACGAACGAAGGAAATACTTCTAGTGTAGCTGGCGTGGTGGCGAATGGTGGAGCAGTCCGAAATAAGTCCTATTTAATCAGAGATTCTTCCATTGATGGATATGTTTGGATTGACTGGGACGAAACAGTGCAGGAGACTTGGAAAAAGACAGGAACCAGAACTGCAACTGTGAATGACTTGTATGTCCGTGAAACACCGAATGGTTACGTTATGGGTTCAATTAACAAAGGAACCGTTGTTGAAATTGACGGAAAAACAAACGGCAAATGGACACACGTAAAAGTTTCCGGTATCGGCATTGGCTGGATCTGGACTGGATATCTTTCCAATAAATTCACTTCTGCTGCAACCGCAATCACGAATAAGCAGGACAAGTCCCAGGTATTATTTTTCGGAAAAATCACAGCTTCCGTTCTCAATGTCCGAACCTGGGCAGGAACGGAATACCCTCAGATAAAAAAATATCCTACTCTTAACAAAGGGAATGAAGTAGAGATAATGAATTACACACAGAAAGCAAAGGGCGGCACAAGCTGGTATTATATCCGAATTGCTGGGAAATATTACGGATTTGTGTCTGCGAAATACGTCCAGAAAATGTAAAAATAAACCTCCCGGGGTGTACCCGGGAGATCTTTCTACATGAAGAAATATTGTATTATCTTTTATTTTATACCATTTTAGATTAATTTAATTAGTCACATATTAGTCACAATATATAATCTTGCAAACTTGCAAAAACCTTATAAATTCAGTATAATAGTCGCATGGACAAAAAAATTAGAATCAATAAATACTTAAGCAATATCAAATTTGTAAAACAGTTAATAAATCTTGTTTTTTCAGTATTTATGCGGGTTTTGAGATATTTCTTATTCCATTTTATTGCGACTAATTGCATATTATAATATTCTGATTAGTCACAATTAGTCACAAACGGAACTTTTATTTTCTCAATCTCTGCGCAGAGTTCTTTCAATGTCCGGTGACCGTAAACAGAGTTTGTAACGTCACCGCCGAATGAATGCCCAAGCATTCTCTTACGGTCATTTTCCATGACTCCATATTTTTCACACAGCATTGAAAACGTGTGCCTGCAATCATGCGGTGTATGCCTCGGATTCCCGATTATTCCTAACTTTTCTAAAGTCGGGCAAAAATAGCTTGTTCTATAATGATTTGTGGTGTAAGGGATTAAACATTCGTAACGGTCAACTCTCTTCTTTACAAATTCATAAATGCATGAATGGATTGGAACAATTCTATTTTTTCCAGAATTTGTTTTTGATCCACCTCGAAAATATTTTTCTTTTAGATTTATTTCTAAATTTACCAATTCATTAATGCGCCAGCCACTATAACACATTATCAAAATCATCTGAACTTCTGGATCCGAAGAATGTTCCCAAAGTGTTTTAAGATTCTCTTCGGTAAAAGGGACCCCATGCTGATCGTCCTCACTTGCGGTAATTCGCAAATACTGGGATTTGTTGTCAGATACGATTTCCGCAAAAATGGCGTACTTGTACATCTGCTTGAATAAATTTAGGATTAATTCAATGCTTGCGTGCTTTAGGGGACAGTTGTCAAGAATTTCCTGCATTTCAGGGGCTTTCAAATCTTCAAAAATTCGTTCATGAATTTTTTTACAATTTTTAAAGGCAGCAGCGTAATTTTGCTTTGAAGATTTTGAAAGCTTTCCGTTTGAAAATTTCCAGTCCCAGAATTGTTCGTACACCTCTGCAAACGTCAATTTCTTGATTTCCGGGTGCTTATCCTCTACACCCTTAATTGTATTGTAGTCTGCCAATATGCGGCTTAAAAGGGCATCTGCGTCCGTTGTGGGGGCAATCTCCAATTCTCGCTCCATTCCAGGTTGATACGTCCCGGCTTTGTAAGCTGTGAGGACTGCAAATCCCTTTACATAGTTGTCCACGTAACAGATCGCAGGTGGACGGACTGTTTTTCCAAGCTCATTGACCTTCGATGGTGGATGTACGGCATAGCAGTTCCTTCTGCCTGGGCCTAAATATCTGATTGTACCGAAGCCTGCTGGTAGATTTGGGTATTTCTTTCTTTTCTTCTTCGCCATTTTATTCCTTCTTTCTTTTTGGTGAGAGTGTAGGTATAAAAATAACAGTCGAACAAACTTTCTGTCTTGTACGACTGTCCCGAAGATGATACAATATCCTCATCCCAAAAAAAGGTATTGCTCTTCGGAGCGGATCGTCCCGGTGTTGGTAGCGCCGGGGCGGTTTTTTATTCTTCAAATGTACGATATTCAAACTTGATATTTGTTCCGTATATATCTGTGTTGTTTGCGCCTAAATATAGTTCTTCGTAAGATCCGTTCTGATAATCCTCTGTGACATAAGTGAATTGAGTAGAAAATTTGTAATTATTGCCATTTAGTTCATACATTCCGTTGACTTCCGCAAGACCGTTGCAAATTTTAAACGTACAATCGCTTTCATTATCAGCTCCAATATGCAACGAAACAGATGTATCCAAACGCCCTTGAAGTATTTCTTGTGCTATTCTTAAAATAAATCTGCGTTCGTTATCAGAAATATCATTTTCAGTTTTTATAATCCACGGAAAACGCATAGATGATGGGTGTTCATTTGTGCAATCTATTTTAGTTCCGCTTTTTATATCATAAAAATAGGTAGGGGCTAATGCTCCAATGGATGAGCTTACATTTATATTGCAAATAGTCGTATAATCAAACCATTCTTGCGTAACCATTTCTGCGAAAATATTTTCACTGTCAGAAGGTTCGATATTTAGTTTGCTCAAATCAATTCTAACTATAAGTGTTTTATAATCAGTTCCTTCACTGTCTTTTCCGATATATTCTTCGGTATAAAACGCATTATCTTCTTGAGCATATTGACTTAAAAACGAATTGACGTCGTCAATATTAGCATATGCTGTTGTGCAAGGAAAAAAGGAACAAATAAAAGAAAGAAATAGTATTTGTTTTTTCTTCATGTAAAACCCTCCTCATATGGTTTATTTTATCTGATTGTACCACAGCACAAAACAAAATAAAACATGATATTTCAAAATAAAAAATAATAAGCGTGTAGAACTTTCTCGATTTTCGTCTAATATCGTATTAATGTAAGAAAATTTGTGCAAGATTGCTATATTGTATAACTGTTATATTGAGAGTATAATATAAGCTAATTTGGGAGGAATTTTATGAAAGGAATAAAAAAGCTGGTTATATTTTTTCTGTTTGGGATAATGCTCGCATTTTCTGTACGTGCGCCGCTATGCGAGAGCATTGATCTGACAGATTCTGAAGTGATTATTAAGGCAAGTGCCAATAATCAATATGTGATACATAATTATACACAGGCGGTTGTATCTGAGGCAGAGCAGCAGCCATTTATTGTGAATAAAAGCAACAATACTTCTGCGGAATGCAAATACCATTTCTTTTTTAATCGTTCAAGACAAAGGGAGGGCGCACTGTTCAAGCAGAGGGCTAGAAGTATGATCCAGTCCGTTCTATGTCACCGAGATGGTGGTATAATGAGAAGAAAGAGAACGAATGTTCTTATTTGCATGATATTGGGAGGGACGGATATATGGATTACAAGGAAAAAATCATAGCGTTATTGGAAAAGGTTAAATTAGAAAGTACATTGAAGCGTGTATATAAATTGCTAGAATATCTCTATCTAAAAGAAAGGTAAAAAGAACGAGCCGAGGATTAATTCCCCGGCTCTTTTGTTATCCTTTAAAAATACGCCCACATTTTTTGCACTGATACTTGGTGCAGAAAATTCCTTTTCCAATTATCTGCACATCTGCGCTGCGGCAAGTGATTGCCGGACACTTAATCCTCTTTGTTATTTTATCAATGGTTTTTCGCTTTCTCATTTTGAATTCCTCCTTAATGGTGTTTGGTATATTGTACCACTTTGATTAATGTATGTATAGAAAAAAAGAAAAGACCATGGACGTTTTATTTCCGTGGTCTTTCTTTGAAAAATTAATTGTTCTCGAGTTCTTCCAGAATCTCTTGAAGCTGTCTCCAGCGTTCTTCGCTCAGTCGAGCAAATTTCACTAAAGTTTTCTTTGCAAAGTCGTTATCTCCGGTCATCACGGAATCTACAATAGCCTGCGCATCGCTATCATCATCCTGGAACATATCCCCGGTTCCGTTTACGAGCCAGTCGTAGTTGACTTTGAACTCTCGGCAGATGTCTTTGATGGTTCGCTCTGATGGAATTTTGTTCCCCATTTCTATCTGAGCAACAAAGTTTCTACTTATATCCAATCTATCAGCGAATTTCTGCTGCGTCAGTGAAAGAGTTTCCCGAAGTTCCTTGAATCTGTCTTTCAATTTCCTCACCTCCTGACAATTATACTATCACAAAAAGTTTACAAAGTCAACAAAAATATACTTGACATTGTTTACTTGGTGTGCTATTGTATGTTTACAAGGTAAACAAAACAAGCCACAAGAAAGAGAGGAAAAGGGATATGACAAAGAAACAGTATAGACGATACGCAATGAAGGCGCTCAGGATATTCAAAGCGAAATATGTGCCTGATAAAAAAATGATAACTGACAGAATTAGCACCCCAAAGTGGGGAACCATTATTTCCGCAGGTCCACACAAGGGAGAAGTATTAAGAAGTTATCAACAGGCATGGGATACCATGAATGCAGTAATAAACGGATAGCCGAAACGGTCAGGAATGACCGTCCACCGGAATCGCCCAACCGGTGCTGACGAGACAGGGCAGATGGAGGTGAAAACGGTTGAGCAAAACAGATATTCAGTATCTATTTGATTATGTAAGAGATTTGCAGAAACAGGTAAATCAGTTAAAAGTGACGGTTCTTACCGGGAAAATAAATGGATTAGAATTTCCAAATCCTATTCACTTAGACCCCGGTGAGAAAATACCACTTGGCCATCTTGCAGATGATCTACTTGATAAAGAATTTCAAAATTGTAGAAACGATACTTGTAATAAGAGCAATGAATGAGATTGCGGTAGTCACTTTAAAACGGTAAGTATCTTCTCTGTATATTTTCATTTCAACTTCGCCGTCTTGAGTGACCATATAGCCCTCATACCCACGCACGGGTTGCTTGTGCAAGAATCCTTTAGACACTAAGTATCTATACATTTCGTGATTCTCGGTATCTTGTGCAGTGGTTCCGTTATTTTTAAGAACGGACTTCATTAACCGATATTGCTTCCCAGTTATCATTTAATCACCTCCCATCTACAGGGAGTATATCACAAGAAAGGAGTAAACGCATTGTCAGAAGAAAAGAAAAATCTTATCAGAGACGTGACAGCACGCATTGATAAACTTCCAGAAGATAAGAAGCATTATATTCTGGGGTATATGGACGGAGTTATTGATTGCAGTACTGATGATTCTGGTAAGGAACAGAAAGAAAGTTCATAAGTTTCTTGAACCAAGGTTGCCAGAAGTTAAGTAGAAAGGAGTGTATGAAGATGGAAAGAAAATCAATCGGTGGACTTACCGACAGTGCTTTAGAGATGCTTGGATATGATAAAGAAAAGATTCTCAAGGCAGTAGAAAATTGCGTAATAGCAATGGGAGAATTGACAATCGTAGAAAGCAAAGTTGCCCGTAAGCATCTGGACTCTGTTATGGAAGAAATGTATAAGCGGAGTCCAGACACCTTAATAAATACTATTCAGCCTCGTTTATAATCTTATTTTCATGAACGACAAAATTATAAGCATAGTTATAGGCTTGTACATACTGGTTGGACAGTGACAGTACATCAGAAGAATCAACTTCATCTTCGCTGTTTAATTTAGTAACTTGTGCAGCTGCTTGGATATAAGCTAAAGCAATATTGTGCGCTGCCAGTTCTGGATTGATAGTACGGATTTCTGAAAGTTCACTGTAACTTAAACCAAAATTATCGGGCATAGCAAATTCCTCCTTTCCAAAGGAGAGTATAGCATAAAAAGGGAGTGAGTACATATCAAAAAGAAATTATTAATTATTCCAATAGTTGCAGGGATTGTTTCAACCATATAACTCTCCTTTCTCTATACTCGGCATGGCGGTGCCTGTAAATGCATTATAGGTAGAGAAGAAAGGAAATACAATAGGTTGACTGGAAGACGAAAAAATTTTCCGAGAAAAAAGAAGAAAAATCATAAGGAGGAAACCATGGAACAGACAAATCAGCCAGTAAAAGGCTACAAAGTATTCAACCCTGACTGGACTTGCAGAGGATTTCAGTATGAAGTCGGCAAGACATTTGAGGAAGATGTGACACCTGAGTGCTGCGAAGCAGGATTCCATTTCTGCACAAAGGCAAGTGACTGTTTTAACTATTACAATTTTGATTCGAACAACAAAGTTGCTGAGGTCCTGGCACTTGGTGAGGTTGATAGCCATTCTGATAATACAAAGTGTTGCACAAACAAAATCCAGATTGTTCGAGAGATTTCTTGGCAGGAACTTCTGACAATTGTAAATACTGGAAAGTCCTGCACAGGACTTTGCAACACCGGGGACTGCAACACCGGGGACAGGAACACCGGGGACTGGAACACCGGGAACAGGAACACCGGGA
>ERZ1035001.194-NODE-194-length-37583-cov-13.118925_pt1 | contig 37583 bp, 55 predicted proteins | sample MGYA00520685_ERZ1035001 | MGnify/ENA primary metagenome ERZ1035001 (study PRJEB33766, sample SAMN09781749) | gut metagenome | biome: gut microbiome | host: Homo sapiens | place: Madagascar | study: EMG produced TPA metagenomics assembly of the PRJNA485056 data... | reverse complement strand
GTGGAAAGAAATGAATCGAAGAGAAGAATTGCTGAAAATCGTGAATGAATCGAACAACATTGCAATTTTGCCCTTGATTGACCGCATGATTTTTCTGGAAACAAAGTTGGAGGAACTGGAAAAGCTGCCGATGATTCGGATCAATGCAGAAAATCCGTCTCAGCAGAAAGCAACGCCGGCAGCAAAACAGTATCGGGAATTTCTGCAACAGTACACGAATGTTGTGAAAATTGTCGCCCGTATTTCCGATGACAACGGAGATCAGCAGGAAAGCCCATTGCGAGCGTGGGCAAGAGAAAGAGGGATGGACTGTGCATGTTAATCAAGGAAAAGAAAATCTGGACACCGGATAATTCTTTTTTGCTGGAATACCATGCACGGATTGCATGCGGTGAAATCCTTGTCGGACAGGAATTGTGGCAGGAGTTAGAAAACTTAAAAGCCGATTTCCTGAACGATGCCTTTTATTATGATACCAAAGATGCACGAATCCGGATCAATTTCATGGAAAAGTGCGTCCGGCTGACAAAATCGCCGTATTATAATCAGCCGATGGTGCTGATGCTCTGGCAAAAAGCTTTTATCGAAGCAATTTACAGCTTCAAAATGAGCGAAACCACATTTGACCGGTTCAAAAAAATCATTTTACTGATTGCCAGAAAGAATACAAAGTCGGAAACCTGTTCCGCTTTGGGCTTGTCTGAATTGATTGTTGGAAATAACGGTGCAGATATTGTGTGCAGTTCTAATGATGACAATCAAGCAAGCATTACTTACGATGCAATTGACACCATGCGGCGGTTGATTGATCCGGACGATTTGGACACAAAGCGAAATCAGCGATTTATCCTCAACAAAGTGAATGGGTCGAAGATTTTCAAGCTGTCTGACCGGACAAAAAACAAAGAAGGACGTAACATTGATTTTGCAATCATAGATGAAACCCATGAAATGAAAGAAAACATCATCGGGAAATCTATTGAACAGTCGCAGAGCTTGAAAGAAAACCCGAAATTTATTAATATCACGACCGAAGGCTTTGTGGTTGGCGGCTATTTAGACGATGAACTGAAAAAAGCACGGGCTGTAATCAGTGGAGAAGATGACACGCTTGCAGGGCAGCGACTTTTGCCGTGGCTTTATACACAGGATTCTGAAAACGAAGTGTGGCAGGATGAACGCACTTGGGTGAAAAGCAATCCAACGCTGGGAATCGTGAAAAAATGGGATTACCTGCGAGAACAGGTAGATCTTGCACGGTCATCCAAAGCAGATCGTATTTTTGTACTACCGAAAGACTTTAACATCAAGCAAAATGCAGTAGAATCGTGGCTGAATCTGGAAGACTATGATTATGGTGCAGTTTATGATTTGGAAGAATTTCGTGGCTGCATTTGTTTGGGTGCAGTGGACTTGTCGGAAACAACCGACCTGACCTGTGCAAAGATTTTGATGATGAAGCCGGACGACAAGACCAAATACATTCACACCATGTATTTTATTCCACAGTCAAAATTGGAAGATTCGGACGACTGGATTGCTGGTGCAAGGTATAAAGATTGGGCAAAATCCGGACTGCTTACGATTACAGACGGAACAGACATTGATTTGTCTGTGGTTGCAGATTGGTTTTACAAGCTGTACACGGATTATGACATCCGCCTGTGGCGATGTGGATATGACCAGCGATTTAGCCGTGACTGGATGAATCGTATGGATTATTATGGCTGGACGAAACAAAATGAAGATTTGGTGCTGATTTTGCAGAACGCTTATACATTATCCAATGCACTGAAATATTGTGAAGCAGACCTGAAACATCAGCTGATTAACTATAATAACAATGAGATTGATAAATGGTGCTTGAAAAACGCTGGTATAAAAACCGTTGATAATTTTGCTCTGTGCGTAAAAACAGAACGTGCGAAGCGAATTGACGGGGCTGTTACGATGATTATTTTGTATGAGATGTACAGAAGATACCGCACAGACTTTACACAGCTGATTCGGCAATCCAGATAGGGGGTGATCGCTTGGGCTGGTTACGTGATCAGTTCGATAAATTGATCCATGGAAGCAAGAATAAAAAGTATGCAGACATCCTGAATGGATTCACACCGATTTATTCGCAGTTTGGGCAGAACATCTATGCGAGCGATGTTGTACAGCAGGCAATCAATTGCATTGTTTCGGAGTGCAAAAAACTGATTCCGATGCACGTGAAAAAGGATGGCTCTGATTCTATTCCGATTCAGAGCGGATTGCAAACGCTGCTGAACGCCCCGAATGAACTGATGGCAACAGCAGATTTCATTGAAAAAGTGATTTGGCAGTTGTATTTGAACTATAATGCATTTATTATTCCGACTTATTACACCCGACAGGATGCAAATGGCAGTGTGACAAAGGTTTATACGGGATTATATCCGATTGCACCGCAGAATGTTGTGTTTTTGCAGGATGCAGCTGGAAAACTGTTTGTAAAATTCACATTTGCGAACAATTATGAAACAACGCTGAACTATGCAGACATCATTCACATCCGGAAAAATTACAGTGTGAGTGAATATATGGGTGGGAATGAATGTGGACAGCCAGACAATCAAGCGTTGCTGGACACATTGGATCTGAACTATAAATTACTGCATAATTTGTCAGTTGCGATGTCTTCCAGCTGTGCGGTCAATGGCGTTGTCAAATATAACACCATAATGGATGACGGTAAGACGGAAGCAGCAATGAAAGAACTGGAAGAAAAACTTGCAAAATCACAGAGTGGATTCTTAGCATTGGACAATAAGTCAGAATTTGTTCCAATCACCCGAACTGTAAAATTTGTGGATGCAGATACACTCAAATTTATTGATGAAAAGATACTGCGATACTTTGGCGTTCCATTATGTATTTTGACAGGGGACTATACAAAGGAACAATACGAAGCATTCTTCCAGAAAACCATTGAACCGATTGTCATATCGCTGTCGCAAAATTTTACAAAGGCTCTTTTGACCGCACGAGAACAGTCATTTGGAAATGAAATTACATTCTACACGAAAAATCTGGTCTTTATGACAACGGATCAGACTTTGGAAATGATTCGTTTGCTGGGAGATTGTGGCAGTTTGTATGAAAACGAAAAACGGGCAGCATTTGGAATGCGTCCGTTGAAAGAATTGTCCGGTGTGCGGATGATGTCATTAAATTACATCAATGTAAATGATGCAAAGCAATATCAAACACAGGAAGGTGGAAGCACGGATGAAGGAACTTAATTATGCATCTTGCTGGAAGTTGCTGGGGTTGTCCTCTGATGTTGCAACACTCAAGACAGATTACGATGAAGGCACAATGTTTCTTGCAGCGGATACTGGCGATGTTTATATTTTGTACCAATCGAAATGGTACAAGCTGTAAAGGTGGTGTTTGCAGATGGATCTGTTACTTTATGCGATTTTAAACAAAAAAATTAAGCAAAGTGGTGGCGGTGGCGGTTCGGCTGTTTCTGTCCAAAACTGCACGATTAACGATGATGGAGATTTGATTGTTACATTGTCGGATGGGTCAATCATCAATGCCGGACGTGCAAAGGGCGACAAGGGAGATACCGGGGAAACGGGAGCAGCCGGAGCGGCTGGAACACCGGGTGCGAATGGTGCAGACGGTGCATCCGGAAAAGATGGCGAACCGGGAGCAGATGGTATTTCTCCAACGATTGAAATCTATGAAAACACTCCGACCGTATATCGGCTGAAAGTCAATAATGCAGATGGATCGTCTATCATTACGCCAAATTTGATTGGCACAGGGTCAACCACTACCCGTTATTATGTGTTTGATAACGCAATGTATACAAACTATACAGGTACGATTTACACGCTGACAACAACGGGGCTGAAATCTTTGCAGGAATATATCACGGCGGAAAGTGCATTTTGCAATGCAGATTCCAATCATTCCTTGTATTATAATAATACGGATTTCGGATGGAATCAGCAGGTGACAACTTTTAGCACAACACCGCTGACCATCAGCCCGACACAGTTGCTGTTATATGGATATATTTCCGGCTCGATGAAGAATGGAGAATTTTTTAAGTTCATTCCTGCTGGTCTGGTTATCGGTGCAACAGATGCAGAAAAGGCAGCGTCAATTCAAAGTCTGTTGACAGCGGATAATGAAAATATTGTAAAAGTTGATTTTTCATATGTATATGCAACGGCAGGTGTAACAGAAGCCGTTGATATTTCGAGCGTTCAGGCAGGCGAATATTATTTGGCATGGTCGGGAACAAGCGACAACAGTTCTCCAAAAATCAATGATATTACAATTATGTAAGGGGGTGCAATGCAATGCCAGAGTTTTTAAAGAGATATTTTGATGTTCGAGCAGATACGGACGATGACGACGGTTCCTATCTGATTGGAAGACCAATTGTTTTTGAAACAAAAACTGATTTAGGATTTTGCGATGAAATTATTCGGCGTGGTGCGTTGGATGATGCAGATTTATCCGATGTGCGGTTTTTGGTCAATCACAATGCAGATATGATTCCATTAGCAAGGGCGAAAGCCGGAAACAAAAATTCCACGATGCAGCTCCAGAGTGACAAGGACGGGTTAGCAATACGAGTAAAGCTGGATGTGGAAAACAATCCAGATGCAAAGGCGTTATATTCTGCTGTGCAACGTGGTGATATTTCTGGAATGTCCTTCATGTTTACCATTACAAACGATGAATGGGAAGGATTAGATACCGACCATCCGACACGATACATCAATAGTATTGGACAGGTTGCAGAGGTTTCCGCCGTAACATTTCCGGCGTATGAGAGCACCGAAATTTCCGCCCGTGACAAGCAAGCAGTCGAAGATGCCAGAAAATCACGTTCCAAAGGCAGTGAAGATGTAGAACTGGAAAAGCTGAAACTGAAATATTTACTGGAGGTATGAGCATATGAAAAAATTTCTGAAAAATCTGATTGAAAAAAGAAAGAAAGAAATCGAGGCACTCAAGGCAAAACTTGAAACTTCCAAAGATGCACAGGAAGTAAGAGACCTTGGGAAGACCCTGTTGGCATTGAAGGAAGAATTACAGGATGCAGAAGAACAGCTGAAAGAAGCAGAAAAGGACGATAATCAGGATGATGCCGGAAGTGATTCTGCTGGCAAAACAGACGATGATGCAACCGGACAGCGGTCTGCATTTAATCCGATGCAGGCAAGAAATCTTGCATCGTTTGCAATGAATCCGCAGGGAGAACAAAGAACCGGAAATGCACTGGATTCCATGGAATATCGGAAAGCATTTATGCAGTATGTGCAGACCGGCGAATGGAACTACCAGAAGCGACAGGATGAAACATTGATTACGTCTGATGTCGGCAAGGTGATTCCGAACACCATCATGAACGAGTTTATCAAGGAACTGAAAGTTTATGGGAACTTGTATAACCGTGTCCGGAAACTGAATGTTAAGGGTGGCGTAGAATTTCCGATTGAAGAACTGGTTCCGACGGTTTCTTGGATTACGGAAACGACTGTTTCTGATACACAGGCAGTTCCGAAAATCAAGACCAGCGTATCTTTCGGCTATCACATTGTGGAAGCACGTCTTTCTCAGTCCTTGCTTTCTCAGGTCGTTACGCTGGATACGCTGGAAACGGAAATGGCACGGCTGTTGTCTGAAGCGTTTGCACGGGAATTTGACCGTGTCATCTTGTCCGGCACTGGCAGCGGTCAGCCGATGGGTATTCTCAATGATACACGGGTAAAGGCGGAAAATAAGATCACCTTTACTGTGGCAGAGCTTGCAGACTGGACAAAGTGGAGAACAAAGCTGTTTGCAAAAGTGCCGTTGGCTTATCGTGGGGAAGGCGTTCTGGTAATGACTGCTGCAACGTTTGAATCTCAGATCATGACGTTGAAGGATGCGAACGACAGACCGCTTTACATGGAAACATATGATCCGGTCAATGGTACAGTATCCGGCAAGTTTGCAGGACGGGAAGTCATTCTCGTAGAACCAGACATCATGAAAGACTTTGATGCAGCAGCGGACGGGGATGCATTCGCAATTTACTTCCGCCCGAATGATTATGCAATCAACACCAATTTGCAGCTGGCATTCAAGCGGTGGTTTAGCGATGAAAAGAATGTATGGTACAATAAGGGACTTTGCATTATGGACGGCAAGCTGCTGGATGTCAATTCTGTATTCGTGTTGAAAAAGTCTACAAAGTAAGAGGTGAATCACATGACAGCCGAAGAACTGTTGGAAAAAGTGAAAATCGGTCTGAATATCACGGGGACGTATCAGGATGAAACGCTGAAAACCTATATCAACGATGTAAAAGCGTTTTTGCTGGATGCTGGCGTTTCGGATGCGGTCGTAAACAGTCCGGAGGCTGTTGGTGTGATTATCCGTGGCGTTTCTGACCTATGGAATTATGGGATGGGCACAGCGGAATTGTCGCAGTATTTTGTTCAGCGTGCAATCCAGCTGATCTACAAGAGGGGAGATGCATAATTGTCCAATTATCGACCGAATGAGCCGTTTGTTGTTCCGCTATGGCTGCTGATTCCGCAGACAAAACTGATAAAGGGCATAACCAAAAAAGTTTATCCGGAAACTGGGATTCTGTTTTATGCATCTTTTAAAACATTCGGCGGAACAGAACGCACAAATAATGATGTGGTCACAATTGAAGATACAGCAGTCATTGAAACTTGGTATCGACCTGATATCAAAGCAGACTGCCGGATTCAGAATGCGGACGGGAAAACATATGAAGTCATTGGAACACCAGAAAACATCAATATGAGGAATCAGATCTTGAAATTCAAAATCAGGGCTGTTTCCGGAGGTGCGTAATCATGGGAAAGAAGAATCGAATTGGCTTACAGTTTTCCGGTTGGCAGGAACTCATGCAGGGCATTGACCGGGCAGCAGGGGAAGAAGGGCTGAAAAAAGCGACAGAAGCCGCCCTGAAAGCATCCAAAGAATATGTCAATGAGCAAGTCACTGCGATTATGAGAAAAGCCAACATGCCAGCAAAGGGAAAGTTCTGGACAGGGGACACGAAAGCAACACTGAACAAGAATTTTTCCGTTGAATGGAAGGGCTTTACTGGTGAAATAAAAATCGGGTTTGACCTGTCGGAAAGTTTGGTATCTAATTTCCTGATGTATGGAACACCTCGACACGAACCGCCAATGGCAGCCGTTCCGGGGCTGTATGATGCTGTTTATGGCAGGAAAACGAAAATCGCAATTACCTATTTGCAAAGAGAAGCCATTGAAAAATGGATTGAACGGAATATGGGGTGACCAATGGAAGACCGTTTGATTGCACTATTATCAGAATTCGGGTATCCGGTTCGGCGGCAGGGAAGTTTTCTGGAAGATGAACCGTATCCAGATGCGTTTTTCACATTCTGGCAGGTTTCTGGCGATTTGAATAGTGCTTATGACAATCTGGAATATGCGACATTATACACCTATGATGTCAATTTTTATGCCGTTGAACCGGAAAAATGCTATGACGTTTTGCGGCAAGCGATTGAAAAGTTAAAAAAGAATGGATTTGAAGCATGGGGCGATGCTTACGATGCGGTTAGTGACTTGGATACCCACATCGGGCGTGGCATTTCTGTGCAGATTCTCAAAATCCGTGAAAACAACGAGGAGGATTAAGCTATGGCAGGAAGCGTTTTTGAATTTCGTGGGGTCGAAGATTTATATTTTGCTCACGTTATAGAAGACAGCGAAGAGAAATTCACTACTACAACACCAAAACGGCTGGCTTATGTTGCAACGATTGCAAAAGAAGTGGAAACTTCCAGTGAAACGCACTTCTACGACAACAAGGGCATGATTGTAATCGCTGCAAAGGGTGCAGAAACATTTACACTTACAGTTGCACCGCCTGCACTGGGTATTTTGGCGGAAATTACTGGACAGGCTTTTGACGTAACAAGGGGAATGTTGATTGAGGGTGCGGTTACGCCCAGACAGTTTGCGATTGGTTACAAGGCAAAGGGCACGGACGGCTTCTGGCGGTTTGTTTGGAAGTACAAAGGTATGTTCTCAATTCCATCTGAAGAAGTCAATACTGAATCTGACAGTATTGACACAACCAACACAGAATTGACGTTTACAGCCGTCAACACTATTCATAAGTTTGCATATCGTGACGATGTAGAAGCAGCGACAAGTGGCAGCGGCACAACGTACAATCAGTCTGTTTCTGGTATTATTGTCGATGAACGTTACGAACGAGCTGGCAATCTGGACGAATGGTTCACAAAGGTCATGACACCGGAAGATGTAGTAGTGAAGACAGCGTAAACTTTACACAGATTGATATTTTATTTAGGCACTGCACGACCACATTGTGTGGTGCCTATTTTTAAGTGGTGCCTATTTTTAAACGGAGGAAATGATAATGGATATGAAACTGAGAATTTATGATAAGACTGGAAAAACATTGGAAAAGACTTACACAGCGACACAGTTTGACTTGATGTGGGGCACGATGGAAGACCTTGTGCAGTGTGTAGATCTGGACAAGGTGGATGATAAAGCGGCAGTCGGTGGAATGATTCTGAAATTGTTGCCGCAGCTGAAACCACTGCTGATGCAGATTTTTGAAGGTGTTACAGAAGAAGAGATTCGCCGGACAAAGGTCAGCGAATTGGTACCGATTTTTATTCAGGCAATCAAGTATTGCTTTTCTGAAATTAAGACATTGGACAACGGAAAAAATCAGGGAAACTGATAATGGGCGGCGGAAAGCTGTCCTTATATGATACATTTTTTGATATTACTGTGAGTTTATGCGACCGATTCGGCGGTTTAGATCCGATTAAAGTGCGGAAATATCCTGCTCATGAAGTGATTTTACTGATGAAGCGTACAGTAAAACATAGCAAGCAAAAGAAAAAGCCTGCTCGCATGATGCGACCGGCAAGGGACAATTGGTTTTAATGGTGGTGATAAGGAATGGCAAAATCGAAAGAAACAACAACGAAATTTAAAGTTGATATTTCGGAGCTGAAAAGCAATTTGCAGGAAGCAAACCGACAAATTGCTCTTGCAAACTCAGAGTTCAAAGTAGCGACTGCTGGAATGGACAAGTGGGGCGATTCTGCTGATGGACTAACTGCAAAAATCACACAATTAAAGACCGTAAACGAAAGTTATTCCACAATTCTGTCGGAATACGAAAAGAAACTTGCTGAGATTGTGCAAAGTGAGGGCGAAAATTCCGAAGCTGCACAGAATATGCAGATCAGGATGAACAGCTTAAAAGCTGCTATTAAGGGAAATGAATTTGAGATTGCAAAGCATAACAACACACTGGACGAGATGGGCAAGGCAGCCGAAGAAGCTGCAAGGCAAGCAGAAGAACTTGCAAACACAGAAGAAGAAACTGTAAGTGCGTTTGACAATCTGTCAGGGGAAGTCAAACAGCAGGAATCGGATCTAAAGACATTAAAAAAAGAATATTCCAGTGCTGTATTGGAGTATGGGCAATTTTCAGATGAAGCAAAAGCAGCAGCGGAAAAAGTTTCTGATTTATCAAGCGAATTAGATGAAAATCGTAAGAAACTGAAAGAAGCTGAAACAGCAGCAAATGATTTTGATAATACCCTTGCAAAGGCTGAAGAAACAGAAACACAAACTGTAAGTGCGTTTGACAAGTTATCAAATGAAATCAAACAGCAGGAATCGGATCTAAAGTCCCTGCGACAGGAACACGCAAATGCTGTCATAAAGTACGGGGAAGAATCAGACGAAGCAAAACGTCTTGGTGCGGAAATCTCCAATTTGTCAGATGACCTAAAGAAAAATAAGGATTATCTGAAATCGTCTGAAAGTGCAGCAGATGCCTTTGACAACACGCTGGATGAAACGGGGGATTCTGCTAAAAAAGCCGAAAAATCTTTGGACGATGCGAACAAAGAAATCAAAGATACCGGCGATGAAGCAGAAAAATCCGGTGGCAAGTTAAAAGAATTTCTTGGATCTCTTGGAAAAGCGGCTCTGACTGGACTTGGAATGGCTCTGACAGGGCTGGGAGCAGGCTTAGTTGCAGCAACAGAGAGCAGCAAGGAATTTAATGATAACATGGCAAAGTTAAATTCTGCTGCGGAATCTGCCGGAATCAGCAGCGAAAAAGCCGGAAAAATGTTTGAGGACATGTATGGTGTTTTGGGCGATGAAACCGCTGCAAATACCACTGTATCAAACTTCATGGCGATGGGGACAAGCACAGAGAATCTGAACAGCCTGCTCAACAGTTCAGCTGGTATCTGGGCGAAATATGGCGATTCAATACCACTTGATGGCTTGGCGGAATCTGTCAACGAAACCGCAAAGGTTGGGCAGGTTACAGGTAATTTGGCGGATGCTCTGAACTGGGCAGGTGAAAACGAAGATGATTTTAATGCCAAATTGGCAGCCTGTGGTGATGAACAGCAGCGGCAGCAGCTGATTGTTGATACTCTGGATGGGTTATATGGTGACCTTGGGGAGGAGTACAAGAAAAACAACAAGGCTGTTATGGACTTGAATGCTGCTCAACTTGAAATGAAGAACTCCATTGCCCAAATTGGTACAGCATTCACGCCAGTTCTTGCAATGTTTACCACGTTTGCATCTGGAGTGCTTGCTAAAATTGTGCCGGATGTTGAAAATCTTGCCAGTGCATTTATGGATTTGACCAATGGTGTAGACGGAGCAGGGGAAAAGATTGGATCGTCTGTCGGAAATATCCTGACAACCTTAACAACAAGCATTAGTAGCGTTTTACCTGCTGTTGTAAATATTGGCGTAGAAATTATCCAAAGTATCATTAATGGTATTACAGACAGTTCAGGGGAAATTTTACTCACTGCCGTAGAAATCGTTATGGCTCTTGCAAATGGAATTGTAAGAGTTGCACCACAATTACTGACAAGCCTTACGACCATTATCACACAGCTTGCACAGGAAATCATTGCCCTTGCACCACAGCTTTTAAGTGCTGCAATGCAGCTGTTTCAGGGGTTTGTTACCGCACTCAAAGAATTAGACCTTGGAACATCGATGACTGATCTTATATCATCGCTTGTCGAAATGCTGGTAAATGCAACGCCATGGGTTTTAAGTAGAATTACCCAGATTTTTGATACAATCGTGCAAGCGTTGCCTGGCTTAGTGAATCAGTTGCTGTCTTTGATCCCTCTTTTGGTAGATGGGTTGACTGCAGCAACACCACAAATTTTAGAAGCAGCAAAAACCATGCTGAATGGTTTGATTGATGCATTGCCAGAAATTATTCAGGGGCTGACTGCTGCATTGCCAGATGTTATTCGCTCAATTGTGGATTTTGTTGCACAATGCTATCCGCAGCTTTTAAGTGCTGCAACTGAACTTTTGAATGCGTTGGTAGATGCTCTGCCGGACATCATTCAAAGCCTTGTTGATGCATTACCGGATATGATTGTTGCAATTACAGAATTTCTAACCAATGCAACCCCAAAGATTCTTTCTGCTGGTGTGAATCTTTTTATGGCGATTGTAAAGGCAATTCCAAAAGTTCTGGCAGCTCTGGTTGCTGCAATTCCGAAAATTTTAGATGCAATTGTAGAAGGATTGACACCGCTTGCAGAGAAAATCGGCGAGAAATTATCAGAGGTCTGGACAAGTATCAAGCAATGGTTTTCTGATTTAGGGACGAATGCGAAAACGTCCATGCAAGAATTTATACAAGCTATTGTTGATTCTCTGAAACAGCTGCCGGGGAAAATTATTGAGTGGGCAGCTGAAATGAAATTGACCTTTGACCAGAAGGTACAAGAAATCATTGACGGGATTGTACAATTTTTCAGCGATTTGCCATATAAGATTGGTTATGCAATCGGTGCAACAATCGGAACACTTTTGACATGGGCAGAGAATATCAAAACCTTTGTAACAGAAAAAATTCCGGAAATCATTGATTCTATTGTGCAGTTTTTCTCAGAACTGCCGGGAAGAATCTGGGAATGGCTGACAAATGTAATCAGCAATGTTGTAACATGGGCAGCTGAAATGCAGGTGAAATCCAGCGAAGCAGCGAGCAACTTTTTTGAGAACATTGCCACGAAAATACAGGAACTTCCGGGCGAATTTTGGAACTGGTTGACAGACATCATTGGAAAAGTCACAACATTTGCAAGTGATCTTGGTAGCAAGGCGAGCGAAGCCGCACAGAATCTGTGGGATAACATTGTAGATGGCATTAGCGGCTTGCCGGATAAAATCTATAGCATTGGTTCTGATATTGTGGAAGGCTTATGGAATGGGATCAATGACATGGCAGGCTGGATTTGGAATAAAATTCAGGGATTTGGTCAGGGCGTTTTAGATGGGCTGAGAAGTTTCTTTGACATCAATTCTCCGTCTAAAGTCATGGCGGATCAGATTGGTAAATTCCTGCCGATGGGCATGGCAGAGGGGATTGAGGACGAAACAAAGACCGCTGTTAATGCGATGCAGAAATCTGCACAGAAAACGCTACAGGCTGCGAAATCTGCGATTGCAAACGTCTCCAGCGATTTGAATATTGGAGCAGGCACATCCAAAGTGGCTGGAACAACGCAAGTTGTCAACAATTACAACTTTAATCAGACAAACAACAGCCCAAAGGCACTATCTCGGTATGATATTTACAGGCAGTCCAAAAATCTGCTGAATGCAAAGGGGTGATTTTTTTGTATTTCGTCAAAACAAAAACGATTGATTTTACAAATAACGCTAATTTTTGCATTTATAAAATAGATGGATTAGCCCCACCCGGAGCAACGCTGAATTTTAGCACAATTGCCAACGTAGACGGAGAAGTTTATAACTCCGGCAGAATCAACAAGCGAAATATTGTGCTATATATCAAGATGTTTCCAGACGTGGAACAAAACCGGAATGCTTTATACGAACATTTTCCGCTGGGAAAAGTCGTCCGGATCTATTTCCGGAATGGGCTGCATGATGTCTACATTGACGGATATGTGGAAACATTTGAATGTGACCTGTTCAGCAATAATGAGACTGCACAAGTATCCATTATTTGCAATGACCCGTATTTTAGAAGTGCAAAGAAAGAAACATTGGTTTTGTCAGTATCAGAAGCCCGTTTTGAATTTCCATTTTCCATCAATATTGGCGAGCCGATTCCTGTTTCTGAACGCAATTACAGCACCTCTGGCATTATCAATGCCGGACTGGTGTCAACGGGAATGGTGGTCGAATTTAAGGCGATTGGAAAAATCACATCCAGACCATGGCTAACCAATTTGACATCCGATCAAAACATGAAGCTGACAGGCACAGAAACAACGCTGAATCAAGGCGAAAAAATTACAGTAAACACCAACAAACATCATTTATCGATTGTAAAGACATTTACGGATGGAACAACCAAAAATATTTTGAACACGATGGATGAAAGTTTTGAGTGGGTGCAGCTGCTGCCCGGGAAAAATCGTCTAACCTATGGAGCGGATGAAAAACCGGAAAATCTGCTTGTTACTATCACAGTTGACAAGTTGCTGCTGGGGGTGTAATTCGTGGAATTGTATATATTGAATCAAACTTTTCAAAGAGTTGCTGTAATTGATCAGTATAGTTCCCTGATCTGGACACGGCGTTACTGGGATGTGGGGGATTTTGAACTATACATTCCGGCTGATCCAGATTTACTACAGTACTTGCAGATTGGATTTTATGTTTTCCGGGAAGACTGCGAAAACACGATGATGATCGAACGCATTGAAATCAAGACCGATGCAGAAAACGGGAACTATTTTACGATTTCAGGTCGTAGTGCAGAAAATATCCTATCTTATAGAGTTATTGCAAATGCAGGAGGGTTTGGAACTGACAGACCATCAGCAATGTGTCATTTTTTGATATACCTTGAAGCAAAAGGCATGGATGCAAAATATGCAGACCGTGAAATTGATGTTATCAAAAACGTTGGACTGCTCGACGGAGAAGACAATCTCACGATATGGAATACCTTTCGGTATCAAAACTTACTTGACACTATTTTTAGTTTGTGTAAGCAATATAGATTCAGTTTTAAATTTGTGTTAACAGACGAAAAAGACGGGTTTAATGTTGTGTTTTTTAGAGGGGTCGACCGGACATTCGACCAAAAAGAAAATACCCCTGTTATTTTTTCACCGAAATACTACAACTTAATCAATAGCCAATATGTTTTGGACGATGAGAATAATAAAACGATGGCTTTTATTGCCGGAGAAGGGGAAGGTACTGACCGATCAGTTATTTGGACGCACAAGACGTGGAACTCTGCCGATGAACACAATGTTCCGAAGCAATTAGACCGCCGGGAAATTTTTGTGGATGCTCGTGATTTGCGAAAAAAGAAAGAGGATGGCACTTATTACACCAACAATGAATATGCAACGCTTTTACGGCAGCGTGGAAAAGAAAAGCTGTTTGAAACTGGCATCATCGAGGGGCTATCCGGAGAAGTGGACACAACACTGCAATTTATATACCGCCGAGATTGGGACTTAGGCGACCTTGTAAGCATTGAAAATGAATACGGCATGAAAGCAAATGCACGAGTTTTGGAAGTAATTGAAGCGGATGACGAAAATGGTTACAGAGTAACACCGACATTTTCAGACTGGGAGATGAAAGCATGATAAAAAGTGGATTTTATGACAGTATCAATCATGACCGCCTGTATGGGGCAGATGATTTTTCAGATTATTTTGAAGGATTGATTTCTGACGGGATTTATGCAGGCATCGGAAAAGAATTTAGGGTTTTTGCTGATGGATCTACGATGGGCGTTCAGGTTGACACGGGCAGAGCAAAAATCTTAAATAAATATGTAAGAAATACAGACATTCTGGAAGTTGAAATTGATACAGCAGACAGTGAAAATCCTCGATGGGATGCGGTTTGTGTATCGGTCAATCTGGATGAAGCATACAGAAACGGCTATATTGATGTACATAAAGGGACACCGGCAGCTGATCCGCAAAAGCCGGATGTTCCGGACACCAACGCAGCAAAGTTGTTTGTGCTTGCCTATGTCTATGTACCTGCACAGGCAACCGTTATCAATGCCGAAAACGTAAACGATAATCGTGGAGCTGCGAATTGTCCCTATGTAGTCGGCATCACAGGAACGGAAAATATTGTGAATGTCGTGCAGGAAGCTGCAACAAATGCACAGGCACAAATTTCCGGCTTTGTAACGGATGCACAATCAAAAACAAATAAATTTGTAGCAGATGCACAAAGTCAGATTGATACTGCCCTGACTACGCAGCAGACACAATTCAACAAATTTTTGACAGATTCTGAAACCGACCTACAAAACCTGCAAAATAATTTTAATACTTGGTGGGACAACCAAAAGCAAAACAAAATCAAATTGTTAGAGGATATAAGACAATATGTTGACAAAAATGCTGCTGGTAGCATTCAAATAACTAAAGACAGATATTCATTGGATGATGAAATTGCAGGAACAGCGATTATGAACGTATACCGAAATGGATTGCGAATGGTGCGATATGTAGATTATACATTGCGATATTCAGAAGACCGTTCAATTACATGGGTCGATTTTAATACAGCACACGAAAACGATGTGATTGTGATTCAGATTCTGAAAATTTCATCATAAGTGGATTGGAGTGGATTTTTTGAGCAGTATTATTACAATCCTTTTATCTGTAATCAGTGCATCTGGGATACTTGGAATTGGGACAAGAGCGATTTTAGCACGAATGAAAGAACAGGAAATGCGACAAAAGGCTCTGGAATTTGGTGTACAAGCCCTGCTCCGTGACCGGATGTTGCATTGCTATAACAAGTATATTGATGAAGGTTTTGCACCTATCTATGCAAAAGAAAACTATGAAAACATGTATCAGCAGTACCATGAGCTTGGTGGGAATGGTGTAATGACACACTTGCACGAAGAATTTATGGCACTGCCAACCGAGAAAGGAGCATAACATGAGAAACTGGAAACTTTGGGCAAAAGCTGCGGCAGTCAGAGCCGTGAAAACCATGGCACAGACCGCCGTGGCGACCATCGGCGTAGCTGCTGTGATGCAAGATGTCAACTGGATCGCCGTTGGCAGTGCGGCTCTGCTGGCTGGGGTGTTGTCCGTTTTGACATCCGTAGCAGGGCTGCCGGAAGCAGAATAAAGAAAACCGCCCAACAGCGGAAAAGCTGCCGGACGGCATCGGGTTATTCGGTTTCGGTCTGTTCTGGGTTATCTCTGCAAAGTTCATCCAGCGTGACACCGAGGGCATCGGCAAGCTTGATAGCATTAGACACGAGGCAATCCCCACGCCTTTGAATGTCCTCAACGGTACGTTTTGGGATGCCGGTTTGCTCGACTAATTTCGGAATTGTGATTCCCTTTTCTGTCCTGATTTTTTTCAAATTCATTTAGATTCCTCCGTTTAGCAGTAAATGGACAATTGCAATCAAGAATGCAATCAAACAAACAAACTTAAAAATTGCCCACGACAGCTTAAAAATGTTTTTCATACTTGACAGGTTGAAATGGTTATGATATAATGGCGGCAGGGGGTTGAGAGCTTGTCCGCTCCCAACTCTTACCGTAGGCGTTTAGCCTATAATCTTAATCAAGATAAGAATCCAACCAACAAGGGAAATTATCTCGATTGCGAGCTTATTAAGTTGTTGCACCAGCTTGATAAGCTCTTTTATTTTTTCTGTTGACCATCTCAACATCTTCTCACCTCCTTTCCATGATTTTATTATACCACGTTTTAACGTGTTTGTCAAGTGTTTTTTCAAATTTTTCTAAAAATATTTTTTGTGAAAGGATGATATTATGCCAATCAATCATTATGATTATAACGATAGTACCCAGCTTTCCCCACATTTCAACGTCATGGAATTTCGGTGTCAGTGCGGAAGTAACCATGAAACTTTGATTGCATCCGAACTGGTTGACAAACTGGAAGCCCTCTATACCGCCCTGAACTGTAGTAAAATCATTGTGACAAGCGGCTACCGTTGCCCAGACCATGATAAAGCTGTAGGCGGTACGAGCAGCGGTCAGCATACCAAAGGCACTGCTGCGGATGTCTGCTGTTACGGGCAGGACGGGCAGCCAATCAGCAGCAAGGCGGTGTGTTGCAAGGCTCAGGATTTAGGCTTTGGTGGCATCGCTAACATCACAGCAGCTTACCAGTACACACACTTGGACGTGCGGACATCCGCAAAATGGTACGGCGATGAAATACATGGAAATGGAACTGTAACAGATGATTTTTACAAGTACTTTGGTTTGACATCTGCAAAAAATATCCTCTATGGGATTGATGTATCATACTGTCAACAGAAAATTGATTGGGCAAAAGTAAAAGCATCTGGAAAGGTTTCGTTCGTTCTGATTCGTGCTGGATTCGGAAAGGTTTTGAAGAATCAGGTTGATAATTATTTTGAAGAGAACTATGCTGGCTGTCAGAAGAATGGAATCCCCTGCGGTGCGTTTTGGTATAGTTACGCCACAAGTGCAGCAGAGGCACGGCAGGAAGCAAATGTCTGCTTGCAAGTTTTACAGGGCAAACAATTTGCATATCCAATTTATTTCGATTTGGAAGAGAAAAAGCAATTTGCTCTTGGAAAACAGGTTTGTAGCGAAATGGTTGAAGCATTTTGCAGCACATTGGAGCAGGCTGGCTATTATGCCGGTTTGTATTGCTCTACCTTTTACCTTGAAAATTATGTCACTGAATCGGTGCGAAATCGGTATACCGTTTGGTGTGCGGATTATAGCAGCAAATGCAGTTATTCCGGTGACTATGGAATCTGGCAGAAGGGATGCGGAACGATCAGCGGTATTAACGAGGACGTTGATTTAGATGAATGCTACATAGATTACCCAACGATCATCAAGAATGCTGGATTGAACGGGTTCACAAAAGCAACGCAATCGACTGAACCGGAACCAGAGCTAACACCTGAACCTGACACCGAAGAATCCACGTTACAGCAGATTTTGAAGCACGTGGCAAACATAGATGAAAAGCTATAATTTTTCATCGACAAAATTCGACAATCAACTTTATTGACAAGTTGTGAAAAAATATGATATAATAAATTCATTCAATCCGGATGTACCGGATGAAAATTTTTTTATTTTTCCCAACCTACTAATTGTGGAAAAAAGCCGTTCCCTGAAACTGATCATCTCAGGAAACGGCTGCTTTTTGTATTATAATAAAGATGATAGAACCCTGCACACCTCTCAACGATGTGTCCCATGCAGGGGCTTTTAATATGTAGAGGGAAAAATGAGAATGAAAGCCACAATATCATGTTGCATTTCGTGTTGCATACAGCAGAAAGTAAACGCAACACGGTGCGAAAAATGGACAATATAAGCGAAAGAACAATTTTTGAAAAAAAGAAAAAACCACGCAATTTCGGGAAAAATCCGATTTCACGTGGTTTTTTAATTTTCTTTGGTTGGTGCGGATGACAGGACTTGAACCTAAATAATTTCAGAAAAAAGTGAGCATATACGCTTATTTTTATTTTTTATGTTGCATTTCGTGTTGCATCATTTTGAAGCGGTTTTTTCAAATGCATCCCTAAAATAACGATCGATTCTATCATCAACTTGTTTCCGTTCTGTGCTGAATGTATGCTGGTATACGGATTTTAGTACATTGTTAGATGACCATCCACCTCGTTCCATGGCGTATTTGTCGGGGACACCAAGAGCCAACATAACAGATGCATTTAAATGTCGCAAATCATGAAATGTCATGTTTTTCAATCCATTTTCTGCAACAATCTTTTTGAATTTTTTATAAATGCAGCCACGATACACTTTGACAACGTATTCTTCATCTGATTGATGTGGAACATTCTGGATCATTGTGATAATTTCAGACGGTGCTTGTATTCTTCGTGTGCTCTCATATGTTTTCGTTGTGCTTTTTTCCACGATTTTCCCATCAACAGCTACTCTAACATGAGAGATAGTGATAACTCCATCCTCCGATATGTCAGAAAATCGAAGTCCAATGACTTCCGAAAGTCGCATTCCAAGCCAAAGAGCCAGCAAGACAGGCAATTCAATGTCTGTTCCTCTGACTGCTTGTAAAACCTCTTCTGGGGTCGGCAAATCTTTTATTTTTGGCTGCTTTTTAGGCAATGTTGTTCTTAGTATAAAATCAGGCAAATACATTTTCAGTGCAGCAGATAATAAACCATGTGCGTTTCGGATTGACTTTGGAGCCAATCTTTTTGCGTCTTCATTGATAGCTTGCTGAATGTCAATGTTGGTCAGCTTACTTAATGGGATTGACATTAAACGTTGCAGTTTATTTCTTCTGGTTTGTTGATATTCCGCAATGGTGGTTGGCGATAATATATTCTTTTTGCTTTCGATGTAGCCATCTATCGCATCGCCTACTGTTATATTTTTGGCTTTTTCTTTTCGCTTGATATTATAAGCGACCGCCATAAATTCAGCTTCCTTTTTTGTAGGTGCTGTAAAAGATTTGTAGATCCTTTTTCCATCTGGATTCAATCCAATATATAAATTTACACGCCAGTTTCCAGATGGCAGTTTTTTTGCCGTTGCCATTCCAATCGCTCCCTTGACAAGTGGGAACAAATATGATATAATAAACATTGTCAAATTATATTTTTTGTTCCCTTATAAATGCCGCCTGTTGTACCAGCAACAAGCGGTATTTTTATTATACCATACATTCGCATTAAAATCAAGAAAAATCCCACCGGAGCAGGTGCATCAACCGCTTCGGTGGGATTTTCTGATTTTATAATGAATGTTGTTATTTATAGCATATTCCGCAAGGTGAATATCCTTCTGCGATTGCTTGACTTTTTGGAATTTCTGCAATTACAGTCCAATTTTTCCCATGGACTTTCTTATGGTAGCAACTTCCACTTTCTGTAATAATTACGATGGGATCGTTATTTGCTTCGGGCACAATCGCTTGTGCTTCTGTTGCAACTTCTGCAACGGTAGTAGTAACAGTAGTGGTTGGTACAGTAGTTGTTGTCGTTTCCAATGCGGTAGTAGTGGTTGATGTAGTGGTAATAGTTGTTTTTAATGTAGTAGTTGTGGCAGTAACAGTAGTAGTTGTTGTTGTTGTTGTGGTAGTTTCGGTTGTTATCGCTACAGTCGTTGTTACTGCTTGATTGCTATTTTCTTTTGCCGAAGAATTGCCGGCGGTTGTAAATGCGAATAATCCACATAAGAAAAAAATAACAGTTGTAATTAAAGTAGCACGCTTTCGATATTTAGCGTCCAAATCAGAATCTAATTTTCCAAAGATGTGGTTAATAGGAATGGTAATAAATGCAGCAACCGCAAAACATAAAAATCCAGTTGTAGTATGAACAATCATTGCAACGATTGCCAGCAAGACACAGACTGCAAAAGCAATCCAACGAAATAGTTTAGAATTCATTTTTTACGCCCTCCACAGTATGGACACACACCACTGTTTGGCAGCTGTGCACCACAATTATCACAGATTGCTCCTGATGGCATATCTGCCGCAGATTGAGCAGGATGTTTCTTATAGACCCAGAACCATACAATGGCGGAAAGAAGCAAAGCCAGACCGAACCAGCCTGTGAATGAGAAAAAAACTAAAACAACGATTACAATAATCCAAATAATCGTCTTTTTATTCTGATACCATGATACTTTTTGAAAAGCTGTAGAAGCAGAGGAAACAAAGCTTTTTCCACATTCTTTGCATAAATATTGTTGATTTCCGTTCTGGTCTTTTCCATTTTTTATTGTGTGGTTTGACTGGCATTTAGGGCATATTTGGGGAGAAGCTGTAGTGGCAGAAGAAATAAAGTTCCGTCCACACTCTTTACATAAATAGCGTTGGTTTCGGTTTGGATCTTTCCCGTTTTTGATCGTATGGTTAGATCCGCATTCCGGACATCTCATAAATAAACACGTTCCCTTCCTTTTATTCCAATTTTATATATTTAATTATAACAAGTAGCACGGGAAAAAGCAAGCTACAAATAATTTTGTAACCTATTTGTAATTATATTTAGAGAAATAAACAAAATCAATTTGTCGAATTTGCATAATATCAATAAAAATAGTTACAAAAAAATCCCACCAGAGCGGTTAATACACCTGCTCCGGTGGGACTTTTTCATTTTTGTAGGGTTTCTACGTCTTCTTCGTTGATTTCGCCGTAATCATGCCAGCGTTCCGCAACAATCAACATCAGCATATCGCTGATAGTATCCTTTTTGCTTTTTATTCGTTGCCCGTCCTGCATCCAGATGGCATTGTGTCTACGGTCAATTTCTACGGCGTTTTTGGCGTTTGCCAGATAGTTCCGATTCAAGCGAGAAAACTGCCAAAACTGCGGTTCAGCTTTTAAGGTGGTCAGACTGGTATTATATACGCTGTAAATCGTCCCGTCACGCATATGCAAATAGATTTGCCGGTGATGGGACACAAGGTACAGAATATCAACAACGGCAACATCCACCGCTCCGGTAATCGTCTGGAATCGGTAATGCTGCCGTTTCGCCGCACACTTTTTGAGCAGGATTGTAGCCTGCTCTTGCATTTCTGCGGTGTCATAATCTTTGTACAGGTATGCATCCACACTCACGCCGACTGCAATATTTCCATAGATATTATAAAACGACAAAAAAGCAATCGTTGCCATAGGATTGATAGCACGCACAGCACGTACCAGCTTATCTCCTCTTGTGTCTGGCAATTCGATGTCAATCACATAAATATCATAATCCTGCTTTGTCACACACGCCAGAAAGCTTTCTGCGGCGTTTTTGACTGTTATCGCACAAGTTATGCCGTAACGGTCGCAAATCGCTCTGAACGCTGCCTGTGCCTTGTCAGTAGATATTGGCAAGTCGTCCACAAAAATAATATTCAACATGGTTATCGCCCCTCTGATTAGGGTACGACAAACCAGCAGAAATAAACATGGTTATTTTATGTACGCTCTTCCAGTTTTTTGGGAAAAAGGTGCGTTCGTCAGATAAATCGTATGTTTCGTCAGATAACCTTTGATTTTGGCGTGGGGGTGTGGTATGGTGGTTGTAGTGGGCGGTTATTCTTTGTTGTCTGCTTCGGCTGCTTCAAATGTTTTTATGCATGTTTCCATCATCTGTAGCAGTGCATCACGCTTTTCTTTATCAAGAGATAGCCATTTTTGAGTTGCAATCTCTTCTCTTTGGGTTGGTGTAAGTTCGTTACTTTTTTGACTATCACGACCAAGCAGATAGTCCGTGGTCACGCCGAATAGGTTTGCAAGTTCTACAATAGTATCGCCGTTTGGTTCTCTGATGCCGCATTCATAGTTTTTATAAGTAGACTGTCCTACTCCGATATTATCCGCTACTTCTTTTTGCGTCATACCACTTTGCTTTCTTGCAAGTTTCAAATGTTCTACATTCATTTAATCACCTCCTCTTTTTAAAGAGTAGCACAAAATGAAGACCCTGTCAATAACGAAACTGCTAAATAGCACGAATTGTAACTATTGCACAAATTAAACGGCTTCTTTTTGTGTACTTTTTATTTGAAAAAGTGTTGACATGGTCTTCATAACGTGCTATAATAATATCATCGAAGGCACGAAATGAAGACCTTCGATAAAACCACAGAAAGGATGGTGAGAACATGGAAGACAAAATAAAAAAGCTTGCTAAGCTGGTTGGTCAACTTAGCAAGCTGGCACTGAAAATCATCGAATTACTTACTTATGCAACAGTCATCGAGCTTTCAGTATTTCAATCCACTCCCTCGTAAAGAGGGAGACACCGAACACAAAGTACGCGGGGCGAAATGCCCTGCGGAAATGTGTCTGGTTATAGTATACCACAGAAAGGGGGTGATGTCAATGCGGAAAGCGATTTTTCGACTTGTTTGAGAATGCACAAAGCTGATTGGGTTGACGGGGGTCATCGTGGCATTTATTGCAGCGATGATTCGGATTGCAACGATGTAAACAACAGAAAGGAAGTATGTAACATGAACACAAATTTACAGGTCGTAGAAACCAACAACCAACGGGTACTGACTACCGCACAGATTGCGGAGCAGTACGGAACGGATACAAAGGCAATCTCGAAGAACTTTACTCGGAACAAGGAACGGTACACAGAGGGAAAGCATTACTATTGCTTAACTGGTGATGCAAAGCGTGAATTCCTTAACCGTTACCAAATTGACGACGGTTTAAGAGCTACTGTTTTTTACCTCTGGACGGAAAAAGGTGCACTGCTCCACGCCAAGAGCCTGAACACTGACAAAGCATGGCAGGCGTATGAAGTGCTGGTGGATACTTATTTCAGCGTTCGGGAGCTGGGGCAGCTTCCCCAGCGTCCAGACCGGACAAAGGCTCTGGAAGTGAAAGAGATGAACGCCCGTGTGCGGATGTCGAATCAGTTCTTGAAGCTTGCCAACGCAGAAACCACGCTGTCCAAAGATTACAAAAGCATTCTGATTGCAAAGGCTGCGGAAGTGCTTGCAGGGGAAGCGATTTTGCCGATGCCAAAGTCAGAACAGAAAATGTATACCGCTACAGAAATCGGGAAGATGCTGGGCGTATCTGCTCAGAAAATCGGACGGCTTTCCAGTCAGAACGGTATGAAGACGGAAGAATATGGCGAGTTCTATAAAGACAAGTCGCCTTATTCCTGCAAAGAAGTGGATGCATTCCGCTATAACGAAAAGGCAGTTGAACGGTTTAAGGAACTGCTATAAAGGATTGTTGTGGGTAAAAAAAGAGCCACAGAAAAATTCTGCGGCTCTGCCCACGACAGAAAGTACTTTGTGATGGCTTTTTTCACATTCGTGACATCACGTTTCAATCCACACCCCCATAAGGGGTACGACAAACCGAAAAAAATAAACACGATTATTTTATGTACATTTTTCCATTTCACAGGCAAAAAGATGCGTTCGTCAGATAAAAGGGCGATTTGGTCAGATAACCTTTGATTTTGGCGTGGGGGTGTGATATGGTGGTTGTAGTGGGGTGGTTAGTTTTGTTTCTCTTTGGGATCAATATGCATGGTATAGGTTTTTTCGTACTCTGTTCCGCTTTTAATTGATTCAGCAACATCACCAATCAGTTTTGCAAGGTCTTCTCTACTTTTTGAGTCCATTGCTAAATAAGCGGATATGATTGCTCTTTCGTAAGGATTAAGATTCATGCGGTCAGACATATCTTTAATTGGGTCATTCGGTTCTGCTATTGCATCTTTTCCAAATAAATAATCAATTGATACATGGTAAAAGTCAGCAAGTTTTGATATTGTTTCATATCCAGCTTCACGCCGACCATTTTCATAATTTTGATATGCTGCAACTGTAAGCCCTATGTATTCTGCGACTTCTGCTTGACTTACTCCTTTTTGTTTTCTTAGAGCAAGCAATCTTGCACCGAAATCTTTCTTATCCATTCTTATCACCTCCTTCCTCTTTATGATACTACAAAATGACGCTATAGTCAATACGTTGTCCTGTTTTTTGTTTAAATGCAACAAATCGACTGCAATTATTTTGTGCATAGCTACAAAATGACGTTATTTCTATTGACATCAGCAACAAAATGACGTATAATAAAGCCATGGAAACAACAAAATGGCTTGTTTCCAATCAGCCGAGGACAGGCAGCGGAAAACCGAAAGCCACGAGCCAGCGGAAAACCGAAACGCTCGGCTGAAATTAAATAAGGTGGTGAGATGATGAAAAGCGATGTAAAAAAAGTCACTCTGTATTTATGTGATCCACAGAAAAACACAGAGTGCCCAAAAACAATATGTCAGATTCCGCATGGATGTTTTTTTACAGCAAAGAAACAATTTGCCGTAACTGATGAAAACGGAAAGCCCACAAAGGAAGAATCCTATAAAGTCAGAATGCCGAACTCTTGCTGCCCTGCTGGCAACACGGGAGAAAGGAATGAAAAATGATTTTGCTTGCTTTAATTTACGGGATTTTTAATCTCATTCTGCTTGCAATCATGGTACTAATAGATAGGTGGTGATTTCTTTGGAAATGATTGCACTGGGAATTGTTCATATGTGCGATGCGTTGCTTCTGACATATTTCATCGTAAGACTATGGCAGGAGGAAGCACCAATTGCATTCAGAGTGGCAATGGTGGTTCTTGCAATTTTGTCTTTTTGCATAGGCGTTTGTATTCTGACAATAGGGATCTGTAGAGCCTGTTAAATGCAGCATCTACATCGGGATCTGTTAAATCGTCTGCCGTTCTGGATGGGCTGTTGAGCCATGTTCTATAAAATTCGATATAATACATTTGCGATTTTGTGCTTGCAAATTCCATGTTATTGAATATCTTTTCTTCAAGATATTTTTGTGCATCCTCGTCTAATTCTGAAAATTGATGTTCTGGATATAGAAAAGCAACACAATTTTTATAGAACGGCATATATAAACGTTCGATTCGCTCCAGTCTCTTTTCCCTTAGAAAATATTGCTTTTCTCTCCATATTGTAAAAGTCAATGAAGCAATGGAAATTGCACTGGAACAAGCGATTGACACAATACTGATAATCAATTGCCCTTTACCCACATGATTCACCCCCTTTCCCGTCAATTTTATCACAATTTGACAGGAAATACAACATCCTGCTGACCTACCGGCAACACGGGGACGATGTGGCAGCATCGTGGGCATTACCTCCAAGCTTTGCCTTTATACTAACAAACGCCCGTCGGGAGCGTATCCCGACCCACTGCCCGTAAGGGTAATAAATTATGAAAGGATGTTGTTTTATGGCAAATGTTGACCTTGAAACATTGGCAGCGTTAAACAAAATCATGAAGAGTGCAAATTTGCACGTTGATGTGCAAGAATTTTTAACGCTGTTGCAAGCGTTGGGGGCGTTACCTAAAAAAGCACAGGAGCAAATTACATGGGCTTCGGTCGGAATGTCCGTAGCAGCTATGGCAAGTCAGGAAGGAGCGTTTACAAATGAATGAGAATGGAATTCAGGTATGGAACTATGAGAGTTCCGAAGCTCGGACAGTACAGGTGAACGGCGAACCGTGGTTTGTTGGCAAGGATGTAGCAACAATTCTTGAATACAGCAATCCAAGAAAGGCATTAGCTGACCATGTAGATGCCGAAGATAAGGGGGTAACGAAATGTGACACCCTTGGTGGTGTTCAGGATTTAACAATTATTAACGAATCCGGCTTATACAGTCTGGTTCTTTCCAGCAAGTTGCCGAACGCAAAGAAGTTCAAGCGTTGGGTCACCTCGGAAGTACTCCCGTCCATCCGGAAACACGGCAGCTATTCCGTACAGTCGCAGTTTGCGGATTTATCCCCACAGCTGCAGGTCTTAATCCAAATGGAAACCCGGCAGAAACAGATAGAAGCCCGTCAGGCAGAGCAGGCAACCGCACTTGCAGGGCTGGAACAGAAGATTCAAAACACCTGCGAGGTCATCGCTCTGGACAAAACCGCATGGAGAAAAGACAGCGAACACCTGATTAACAAGATTGCACGGGCAACCGGAGAGGGTTACGGCGGTATTCGGCTGGTTTACGAGGAAATCTATCGTTCCATCGAATCCAGAGCAGGCGTTTCCCTGAATACCCGTCTGACCAACAAGCGAAATCGGATGGCAGGAGAGGGCGTTTGCAAGTCGAAACGGGACAAGCTGACACGGATTGACATCATCGCAGAGGACAAGAAGCTGATTGAAATCTATGTGGCAATCGTCAAGGAACTGGCTGTGAAATACGGCGTTTGTGCGTGAGAGGGAGAGGAGAAATGAAAGATGGCACGGAAACCAGATCCGAAACCACGGGAATTACCGATGGACATCGTAGCCGGAAACATTGCCGGACTGATGCAACGGCGGAGAATCACACCGCTGGAAATCTGTAAGCTGCTGGGATACGCACAGACCAGAACATGGAACACACGCATGAGCGACCCGTCCTCGTTTACGGGGGCGGATCTGAATATGATATGTTCGTTCTTTGGCGTGACGTTGGAACAGCTTGCACATGACGGCATGGAAACGGCGGTGAGATGATGGGAAAACGGTACTACTGGCTGAAACTTCCAGAAGACTTTTTCGGAGATAAAGCCATTAAACGGCTGCGAAAGATTGCTGGCGGTGATACATACGTTATCATTTATCTGAAAATGATGCTCCGCAGTCTGAAAGATAATGGGCATTTGTACTATGATGGCTTGGAGGAAGACTTTCCGGCGGAACTTGCCCTTGATTTGGACGAAGAAGAGGACAACGTACAAGTAACGCTGAACTTCCTGCTGCAACACAGAATGTTGGAAATTCGCAGCGAACAAGAATATTTCATGCCGGATATGAACATCGGTTCTGAAACGGCAGCAGCAGAACGAAAACGTGCAGAACGGGAGAGAAAACGACAGCAATCGTTACCGAGTAACGAGCCTGAAACGTCAGGGTGTGACAATGTCACAGGGGTGTCACAAATGTGTCACGGAGAGATAGATAGAGAGATAGAGAAAGATATCTATCTATCTATCTTAGATGGCGAATCCAAAGAAAATCTTTCAACTTTTCAACAATCAGCACAACCACCAACGCTATTAGAAATCAAACAGTATGCAGAGCAGAAAGGCATCCATACAGATGTTCAGAAGTTTTACAGCTATTACAGCGATCGTGGATGGCAAACCAAGAACGGTCAGCCGATCACAAACTGGAAAGGCACACTGGCTTATTGGGGCAAGACAGACGGAACTTGTCAGGGCAAGCGAAAGCCGGAAACCTATGTTTCAGAGAATGCAGCAGCCTATGAGAGTCTAATTAACAACCTATACCCGATACAGGAGCATGACGACAGTGACAAGGCATAAAAAAGAGCCCTGTTGCTGAGAGGGTGCAACAGGGCATCAAAAGGAGAAATAAATTGGAATTACACCGAAAGGGATCGGTAAGATTATCATACTCTTTTTTCGGTGTGGTGTCAAGCAAAAAGGAGGAAAAGTTTGTGGATGGAGAAGCCATTTTTGCAGTGGTCTGTGTGCTGGGAATGTTCGGAGCGGCTGCATATCATATTGCAATGCAAATCAAAAGCAACTGGCAAGAACGGCACAGAGAACCGCAGAAGCCAACACCGGCGGAGCAGAGCGAAGAAATCTATGGATTTAACTTTTACGATGTGTCCCACGGAATTGACAGCACGGTAACGATTCGGGAGCATCTCGAGACGCTCCAGCGGCTGCAAACTAAAATTGATTTGAGCCGAGAAAACCTGTGCGGCAGCTATCGGGTGGTACAGATCCAGTGGTACGATGATGTGCAGAACAGGTATCTGACCTATGATTTTCCGGTGTCGCACGGGGAAAATGCAGCCCTTTTAGAGCAGTTGGTTCGTGCGGAAAAGCAGCGGCTGACCACTTCCCTGTTCAGCGAAATTCAGAAAATGAGCCAATACGGTGAAGTCAAAACCGTGGACAAAACCGAGAGGGGAGCAGGGGAGAGGGGAGAAAAAAAGCGTGAGTGAGATCAAGTTTTGCAAGGATTGCGGATGCGTCCTTGGGACACGGGAAACGCTGGGACGGCAACGGTTTAACAGCCTGAAACGCTGTCCGGAATGCCAGTCCATACACCGGAAATTGCAGAAGGCAGACTACCAGAGGGAATATCGAGGAGATGCTCGAACCATCCGCCGAAAGCAAAAAGAGGAAATTGTCAGACTGTCAATGGCGTTGGATTTGCAGGCAGAAATTATATCTCGCCTGCGAGAAGAACTGACAATATACAAAAACAAAGATGAAAGGAAATTAGAAAAATGAATGCATATGCACGATTGACAGCGTTGGAAAACGCCATCAAGTCCAGAATCCTGTTGTATAGCGAACAGCTGTTCGCTGACATGACAGAGGATTCCATGTTCCTGAACGAACTCTATTACCTGCTGGGGAAAAGAGAGGAGCTTTTTCAGGAGTTGGGCTGCTCTTATCCCACAACAAACCAGAAACAGGAGGAACAGAAATGAAAAAGATTCTGAAACTGGAAGCCGTTTTGTATGAGGATGATCAAATCAGCTGCAATGCTGCGTTTAGCGGTGCAAATGCGACAGAAGTAGGGGCTACATTGTGTGCACTTGTTTCCAATGTGGCAGAACACATTTTCCCAGATACGGAAGTACAGAAACAATTCATTTATGATATTTCCCGCATATTACGGGAAATATGGGATGAGAAAGGAGATGTTGAAGCATGACAAATGTGGTTGTAATCACTGGAAGGCTGTGTGCCGATCCAGAGTCACGGCAGACGCAGAGCGGCACGGCGGTTTGTCATTTTCGGTTGGCAGTCGGCAGAAATCGAAAGGTGGAAGGGAAGCCGGAAGCGGATTTTATCAGCTGTGTATGCTGGGGCAAGACCGCAGAATTTGCGGTTAAGTATTTACATAGGGGCGGTATGATTACCGCCGAAGGTCGGCTACAGAATGCAGACTATACCGACAACAACGGCGTGAAACACTATGCGATGGAAGTCAATGTGGATCAGCTGAACTTCTGCGGTGATGGCAAGCCGTCAGGGAATGCACAGCAAGCCGCACAGGGCGATGCAGGCAATTATCCGCAAAACTACCCACCACAGCAGCCGAACGGCTACAACGCACCGCAGGGCGGATATTATGATGGGTATTATGAGCAAGCACCGCCACCGCCGCAGAACTACGGGCGGCGGTAAGCGATGGTGAAAGAGAAACGCCCATACGGAACGCCACGAATTGAAATCCGGAACGGATACAAGTATGCGGAATGTGCATGGTGCAAGCAGTGGTGGAATGTATCCTGGCAGTTTTCGGGCTGGTATTTATGCCCGAAATGCCGCCGGAAATGGGAAAGGAGCAGGAAAGATGATCAGATGCTTTTTGATACTTACTTTGGCTGTCATGATTAAGGTTGCCTTTGACATTCACAATTACAAGGTGGATGTTCGGGCTGCCGAAGCAGGGGCGAAACTGGAACGGATTCCGAAAGGAGAAGACGTATGAAGAAGAAAAAAGAAGTGAAAGTACCGAAGAGCCGGCAACTGCTGAGTATGGCAATTGAACTGGCAGCACAGTCTGAGCGGTTGGTTCTGCTGAATGAGGTCGGATGCGTGGATGATGTCATTCAGGTTGCAGAGCAGCTGTGCGGAAAACTGGGCAATCTGATTGCCTTTGCAAAGGATATACAGAGAGGAGCAAAGCAGCATGACCTTGAAGGAATGCATGAAGAAAAAGAAACCGTACATGGTGCATGAAGAAGCAATTGGCGGTGTGGATGGCTGTCCAAGCAGTCAACCTTTTCTACATTGTGAAAAGGGACTGTGTGAGCAGGACGACAAGGGACGGGGCAGCACATGGACAAGTCTTTGCACATACTGTTGGAATCAGCCAATGCCTGCTCCGGACGATATACCGAAGCAGTGCTGCCGCTGCAACATCAGCGGTGTGCCACTTATGAAATCAGAAAGCGGCGGTCTGTATTGTGCAGACTGTGCCGGATTTTTAAAATAACAAGCGAGAGGGAGAAAGAATCATGAAAGACTACATTGAAACGCAGTACAAGAATCTGGATTTTGAAATACCAGATGATTTCATCAGCCGCCGGGAAGTGTATGTGATGCTGGACTATATCGGCGGAGCGGATGCAGACGAAGCATTTTATCAGGGATGGGATGCAGCGATTGATGAAGCGTGCAGCCTACTGAATGACGTGGATTCTGCGATGAGATGGACGCCGGTTGCAGAAGAACCGCCGGAGGAATCCGGAACGCTATTGGTGACACGCTACAACAAGCTGACCGGCTTTCGGGAAGTGTGTGTTGCACAGTATTGGGCGGTTGACAAGCGGTTTGTGGTGATGCGAGCAGGCGATGTTGGAATTGACTTGCTGGATGATGTCGTGGCGTGGATGCCGTTTCCAAAAGCGTATGGAGGGAAAAGCGATGAGTGAGAGAAGAAATAAAATTGTTCAGTGGCTTCTGAACAATGGACGGGGGATCGTAACTTTTTCGGAAATGTATCCCCTAAAGGAAACCACGGAAAAAGAGCAGGCAGAGCACCCGTTTGGTGTTGTACGGTATGTGCTTTCTGCACTCGTAAATATTTTTGAAAATGAAATGCCATTTCCGGAGCAGGTCGATTATGCGGTAGAAACCGACATGGACATGCTGGACTTTGATGAATGGCAGGGAATTCAAGAAATTCTATTCGGAGAAGATTCCGATCGGGCAATGAAGCCGGAATGTGCAAGAGCAATCAATACAGCGTTGTGGGAGTATCACGATATTTCCCCGTATGAGATTTTGGAACGCTATGACGGGCTTTTTGCGGAACTGGACGAAGCAAGAGAAAAAGCCGTTCCGACCGCTCCGGAAAACGTGGAAACATCTACACTGATGGATGGATATGTTTGGTGGACGTGCAGAGCATGCGGAAACTTGCAGCATACAGACAAGCAGGTACGGTATTGTGCGGACTGCGGACAGAGGGTGAAATGGGAAGATGCAAAAAGATGACATCATCAACAAAATTGTGTTCGAGGTGTCCAAGCAGTACAGCGGCAGCGAAAACATCGTGAAGAACATTTTGATTCGGGAACTTTATCAGTACGACCTTGTGCAGAAAGAAACTGCAATCGTGGAATACAACGGTGGAAAGAATCAGGAATATATCAAGCGGTTTATCGTTGCCAAAGCTGTTTGCGGATGCACGAAAAGGACGTTGGAACAATATAGAAATACAGTTTGGAAAGTCCTTTGTGAGATTGGAAAAACTGCGGATGAAGTTACCAGCGATGATATTCGTTATTATTTGGCAACTAAGCAGATGCGAGATCATGCTTCGTTGAGCTATTGCAACACACTTTTGCGGTATTTGAGTTCATTTTTTAAGTTTTTGGCAGAAGAAGAACTGATTGTGCGTTCCCCAACATTGAAATGCCCAAGAATCAAGTGTGAAAAGAATAAAAAAGCAGCCTTTACAGAAATGGAAGTTGAATTGATTCGTGGAGCATGTGAAAATGCACGGGAAACAATGATTGTTGAAGTACTGCTTTCGACTGCTTGCCGAATCTCAGAATTTGCACAAATCAAGATTTCAGATATTGAAAGCAACGGAAGAATCCTGATTTTCGGGAAAGGGAAGAAAGAACGATATGTGTACTTGAATGCAAAGGCACAACTTGCTATAAAAAATTACCTTTCAGAACGAGAAGATGACAACCCTTATTTGAATCCGGCATCTATTGTTGCAGGGACTTCGAATGAAGAACGAGTAAAAGAACTTCAAAAGCTGAAAAACGGGAATTGGTATCGGTATAAGCAACTTGTGAATCCGGATGGGCATGGTGGTAGAGATCCGTTATCCAGTCTGATTCGCAGGATTGGGACACGAGCAGGCGTTGAAAAATGTCATGCCCATAGATTCAGGCGTACTTGTGCAACATTTGCTTTACGTCGTGGAATGCCAATCGAGCAGGTTTCTAAGATGCTGGGACATGAAGAATTGGGAACAACACAGCTGTATTTAGACCTGACGGAAAAGGATTTGGAAGCAGCACATGACAAATATGTGATATGAGGGGTGGTCTTACGAAAAAACAAATAGCAGCCTGCATCAAGCAGATGTCCGGAAAATATGCTCCGCAGGTGGTGTTTGCTGATTGGATACAGTGTGTTGCACTGTCGATCAGCAACAGTATGCAGATATTTCACGACAATCTGTGGCAGCAACGGGAAGAACAGTATCTTGCAACGATGAACAGATACGGCAAAGAAGAACGGATGAAAATGGCTGAAATGGCTGGGATGCTGATACTTACCTATGAAAAAGGGCTTGGTGATGTGCTGGGTGAAGTCTATATGGAAAGCATCGGCGGAAATAAAAATTCCGGACAGTTTTTCACGCCGTACAGTGTCAGTCTGGCAACTGCAAGACTGACGTTGCCAGATACCATAGACGAAAACAAGAAGCTTTCGTTGGGTGAGCCTACCTGCGGCAGCGGTGGAATGGTCATCGCCGCAGCACAGGTATTGCAGGAAAAGGGAATCAATTATCAAAGGGTACTGGATGTGGTTTGTCAGGATTTAGACTGGACAGCGGTCTACATGTGCTATGTGCAGCTTAGTTTGCTTGGTGTGAAAGCAATTGTTGCACAGGGGAACACATTGTCAGAACCGTATACAGCAAACCATCCGAAAGAAAAGGTGTTTTACACGCCTGCGAAGCGTGGACTTTTGATATAAAAAGGAGAAATGAAAAATGGGAAAACTGGTCGAACATCTGATGCCCTGTGCAGTTTGTGGGTCAATACCAAAAATTCACTATGTGTATGAGCATGGACATCATTACAAGCTGTTCTGCTCCAAGAACGCCGTACACAACAGCACCGGAGAATGGTTTGCGAACAAGTATAAGGCTTGTCAGGACTGGAATAGACGGCAACAAGCTCTTGAAGAAAAAGAGAAAACATTCGGCGACAATCTGAAACCTTGTCCGTTCTGCGGTCGAAAAATGCAGTTTTGCAAAGATATTTTTAAAGGTAGAGATGGCAAAAAGCATAGACGCATGTTCTTTATCCATGAAGATTACAATCCGTATGAAGATGGATATTGCATATTGGATGAACTTTGTACGCAATTTTCCATTGGAGCAGGCGATGCAAACGTTGAAAAGGGTTATATCGGAGAATATGCAACAAAATGGAACAAACGTGCTTGCAATGATGAAGATGCAATGCATGAGATCAAACAGACGTTGCTTGGAACAATTTATCCATTGGAACAAACTGTGGAACTGCTCGAACAGCGAAACAAGGAACTGGAACAGGAGAACCAGAAGCTGAAACAGATGCTGAAAAAAGTAGTAGATGATGCAGAGAGGCTTTTTATGGGATTTGCGGGATATAATCCGTATGAAAAACGTTTAAAACACGAAGACTGTGAAGCACGTGAATACTGTGACTACTGCGACAGGGATTGTGATTGTGACGGACAATGCAAATGGCGGTATGAGGACGATGTGAAAAAGCTGCTGGGAGAGGTGAAATAAGCGATGGCAAAACACAATCTCAGAGAGCTTGACGAAGGGCAGCTTCAGACGATGTGGAACTTTTTAAAACTGCAACGCAAAAACACCTGCACCAAAGAAGACGTGAGGATGCTGAAAGAACACATTGACATCATCCGTCAAGCAATGGTGCAAAAAACAGCAGGTCAGAGAGATACAGACCCAGATACATATGTTGATTTTGTCGACATTGGCACATATATCAACTTTGTTGTAATTGAGGCGTTGCAGTTGCGTATATATGGTGGCTTAGATGTGCTGGAAGAGGTGTTGCCAAATGAAGAAAGAAGCGAAAGAATCTGAATGAAAGAGAAAGGAAATGTTGAAATGAACGACATCGAAAAGAAACTGGAAGCCCTGAAAGTGGAATTTTTGGGGAAGCTGGAAGAACTGAAGAAAGAAGCAGAGATGCAGAAGAAACAGGAAGAGTGGAAGTTTGGGGAGAAATATTTCTATATCAGTCAAACTGGCAGAGTAATTCAAGACACATTTACAGAGCACAGGATCGACACCGCACGAAAAAACTTTGGGAATTTTTTCTCGACAAGTGTGCGTGCTGAGCAAGTTGCAAAGAAAATACGATTACTATTGCAGCTTGAACAGCTGCACGACCAGCTTTGTCCGGACTATGAGCCGGATTGGGATGGTACAGCGAAATTCCTTGTTGCGTTTGATCATACTGATGGGAAAATGCAAGCATTTTTCGACAGAAGCAGTGGAGAAAGCACATTGGTTTATTTTAGAGACGCTGTAACTGCTATGGAAGCAGCCGACATACTCAATTCGGAACTGGAGGAATCAGAATGAAAAAGAAAATCATTGCAATTGCTATAGCAGCAAGTTTTGTACTTGCATCGTTTACAGGATGCAGAGAAGCCAGCCGTGCAAGACACAATGTACAGAAAGAAGCTGAAAGAAAGAGAAAGGAAGTACCGAAGATGTGCAAAGAAAAAGAACTGACAGAAGCAGCCTATCGCTACTATGTGGATGAAGCATGCATTGAAGACATCGCAAAGCAGTTGCATCGATCATACAATTACACACGGTTGATCATAAAAAAATATCGGGGTGCGTTCCGGGATGCGATTATCATGCATTGGCTGGAGCAGGAAAAGAAGTTGCAGGCAGTTGCTGACGAATATTTCAATGGGACGATGACCACGGAACAAATTAAAGAAACTTTTCACGTGTCCGGTGACACTGTCCGGAAAGTCGTTCAGAAACAAAAACCGCCTTTCACAGAGAAGCCGGAATTTACACCGGAAGAATTGGAAATGGAAAAGATGTTTCGTTTTGAATCGGAAGAAACGGAAAATCTGTTTGGAATCCGAAAAAAGAAGAAACGAAAGCCGGTTTACGGGATCTACAACCGCACTTCCGGCAGATGGATACAGGGCTGCTTACAAGGGCAGATTAAGACGATTTTGTTTACCTCTATTAAGGCATGCAAGCAGGAACGCACAGAACGCAATCTGAATCCGGAGGAATTTAAAGCGGCTCTGTACGGATGGAGGATGGAATGACAGAATATCAACATCAGAGAACCGTTATGGAGTGGTCGTGCTATGCCAGCAATCGCATACGCTATCCGGGGTTAGATTTGCTGTATCATATCCCGAATGAGATCAAATGCAATGCAGCACAAGGCAAACAGCGGAAAGATATTGGCGTAAAGTCTGGTGTACCGGATTTGTGCTTGCCGGTTGCACGTGGGCAGTATCACGGGTTGTACATAGAAATGAAAGCAGAACGGGGCAGAGTATCCGAAAACCAGAAGAAATGGCTGAAACGATTGATGGAGCAGGGTTATCTTACAAAGGTCTGCTATGGGTTCGACGAAGCCATTCGATGCATTGAGGAGTATTACGATGAAAGATAAACAAGAAGAAACCAATCAAGAAATCGTGTTTTTCTCCAGACTGGAAAAAGAAAAAATCAAATTAGCCGCTTTGGAAGATTACAAGCGGAAGCATGAAGAAGAAGACACAGAAGCAGAACAGATGTGCCAGAAGCAACGAAAAGTGGTCGAAGCATGCCGGACAGAAATTAAAACGGCGATACATCAGCTTGAAGATCCAGTTGCAGAAGCAATCCTGATTCGCAAGTATTTAAACATGGAGCAGGTTCAGGACATTGCAAACCATATGCATTATTCAGAACGCACAATCAGCTACAAGTTGCAAGAAGCACTCCAAAAGTTTGCAGACAATTGCAGTGATTTGCAGTAAATTTCGTTGTTTTTCTTATAAATAAATGATACAATTATAATATGGATTTTGCCGATATAGGGAAATACCTGTATCGGCATTTTTGTTAATATTGACGATGGAGGGGAAAACATGAAGAATCCATGCAAAGCAGCCTATCAAATTGAACGGTCAGATGCTGATAAGCATGTGATGGAAGATGGATGAACCGAACGTAAAACCGCAATATAAATTAGTTGCAACTTATTACTGCGGAGAATGTGCCGGAAATGCGGAACAATCCGTAATTCGGGCAGGATATTCCAAAAAGTATGCAAGGGGCAATGCCACTAAATTAGTTGCACGTCCGGAAGTACAACAGTATATTGCATATCTGAATAGCTTGTGTGAAAATGATCCACGAAAGCATGTGGCGACCATTGCAGAGATTCAATCGTTCTGGACGGAAATTTTTCTGGATGAAAAGCAAGATATGCGTTTCCGGCTGAGAGCATCGGAATTACTTGCAAGAGCAAAAGGGATGTTTACGAATGAATGGTAGTTTCTATCAGTCGAAGCCTTGGGTGAAATTGATGGCAGTTCTCCGGATGGAACGGGTAAACGAAAAGGGAGAATTGCTGTGTGAATTTTGCGGAAAGCCGATTGTGCATAAGTATGATTGCATCGGACACCACAAAATCGAACTGACTGACCAAAACATAACAGATGCAATGATTGCATTGAATCCAGACAATGTCATGTTGGTGCATCATCATTGCCACAACAAGATTCACAACAAGCTGGGATATTACACACGACAAGTCTATCTGGTGTATGGCTGTCCGTTGTCTGGTAAGACAACACTGGTACAGCAGAGTATGTCAGCTGGTGATTTGATTGTGGATATGGATAACATTTGGCAATGCATCAGTATGCAAGAACGATATGTCAAACCGCCAAGACTGAACGCTGTTGCGTTTGGTGTGCGTGATCTGCTGATTGATATGATTCGCACACGGCGAGGGAAATGGCAGAACGCCTATCTGATCGGCGGCTATCCATTGAGCAGTGAACGGGAACGATTGCAGAAGAGTTTGAACGCTCGTGAAATCTTTGTGGATACCAGCAAGGAAGAATGCTTAGACCGTTTGCGGAATCTTTCCGACAACAGAGACAAGGAAATGTGGGAAAAATTTATTTTGGATTGGTGGGAAAAATTTTTGCCCACCCCCCATAT
>ERZ1035001.190-NODE-190-length-38021-cov-31.270927_pt1 | contig 38021 bp, 80 predicted proteins | sample MGYA00520685_ERZ1035001 | MGnify/ENA primary metagenome ERZ1035001 (study PRJEB33766, sample SAMN09781749) | gut metagenome | biome: gut microbiome | host: Homo sapiens | place: Madagascar | study: EMG produced TPA metagenomics assembly of the PRJNA485056 data... | reverse complement strand
TATAAGGAGAGAGAAAAAATGAAATAGGACATTTTTGTAAAAAGGTAGCCACCATAAGTTGATTGTAACTGAGTCAGCATCAGAATGTCCTATTTTAAATTTCCTAGATTCTTATTATCTATATATATAATATCTAATAGTAATTAATATATATATAGTACTATATAGTATAAATAATAAATATAAGGAATCAGAAAAAAAAGAAATAGGACATTACACAATTATAAAAAAAAATGTAAAAAAGTTATTGACACAATCAGAATAACATGATATTATATACTCATACGTTGGATAACCGGAATGTATCAAAGGTATTTCTAAAATTAAAAAAAATATAGATATACTATATCACCAAAAAAAATTAATATCTCGTTATGTGGTATAATATATCTATAGGAGCACTCAGGGTAGTTTGGTACCTTCGGCAATAGGTTCGATTCCTACTGAGTGCATAGCATGGACTTTGCAGACAATGCTTATAAGCTAAACTGGTGTTGCTTACATTAAGTAGGTTCAATTCCTACATTAGCTTTTACATAGCTCAGCTATGTTTAATATCTCTTGCCCCTATATAAAATTAGGGGCACCCTCTCTAAAAAAAGTAGTTGACAAAATAATAGAGGTTGTGCTATTATTAAATAGTAAAGAAAAACTGCTTTTGATAATTGAAAACTTAATATAATAGAACCTAGTGCAGAAAGTTTGAACAGCTTGCTAGGATAACGTGGCGTAATTCTGAATGTAGCCTAGAGTGCGATAGTGTTTTAGGTAGCAGGTATGTCTTATGGTGACATAAGAGTAACTACTAGTAAAAGCTAGTATCAGTTAAGCGTTATGTGGAGTGTACATGGATTGTAAGGTACAAGACTCTTGGGGGATATAATAGACGTTCCTGTGGAAAATAATCTAAGTTAGGTGGAAGCGTGAGAAACTTGGCAGACCTTAGAAACCTCAAAAGACTCCCTTTGACGAGAACCATAGAAATATGGGTTTAACAAGAGACCTTGGTACAAGTAGCCTAAGTCAGCTTATAAAATATATGATATAAGAAGAACTTATAACAATACTATTTAATGCTGAATGTTTAGGTGAACGTTGTTAGCCACCGTGCTAGACCATACATTAAAAGCAGAGAGAAGCTATTAGGTAGCTCCCGATAGTTCAGCCTCTCTGGGTATGTGACCGAATGCAGTGAGTGTGCATGAAGCAGGAGTAAAAGCCCTATTATATTAAGTTTTGAGTTATTAAAAGCTCATAAAAATATGTTTATGCCGTAGTAACATCAGCGCTTCAACTGTTGTTGTATATTATAAAAAACTTTCCTTTCTAAAAAAAACTACGGCATAAATAATGGCAGTATAGGGCAGAGGTTGTCCCAACACGTTGTCAGCGTGGAACACACGGGTTCGAGTCCCGTTACTGTCGTCATTTTAGCTAGCTACCATATTGTCAAACAAATACTACATGAACTAACATATAAGAGGACTTATCACTGGAAGTTAGCTATTAACAGGTAACCATTAAACAAGATGTAAAACAGTGCAAATCTGTAGTTACCTATTCCACTGTAAGTGGACACATGGCATCTCCTTACATCCCACCTTGATTCCATGATTGTATTTTTTTTGTTTGTTTTTTTAATTACTGTAAAGAAGGTCTTCGCTTTCCTTCTTTACATAGTCGGTTAGTGTAACTGGTAACACGTTGGTCTCCAAAACCAATAATAGGGGTTCAAATCCTCTACCGATTGTTAGCCTTAATTGGAAAACTATACTTTACTAGTAGTTTACGTAGTATGACTAATCAGCTAACCGTTAACTAGTAAACCTTTAACTAATGAGAATTGAGCCTGACTTCTCCGGAGGCAGGATGGAGCATACCCAAGGGTTTGGGGCTTACCACAGTCCCACCCCGATGCTTCGGGGTAGCTTATTGCAGTAAGCTACTAAGTTCCAAACATTGTTAACAACTACTAAGGCTGTATGATAGATTCGGTCAATGTAGTTCTCTTTCTATACCTCATTAACTTAGCTCCAACTAAGTAGCCAGTGCCATCAACGTTCTCTCCTTACGTATAGTCATTGGCATTAGTGAGGTATAGAAATTTATTTTAATAAAAGTGTTGACATGCTATGTAAATAGTGTTATACTTTATTCAAGTTAGATAGTGATTTTAAGTCTTGATAGATGAAACTACTATAAGTTATTATGGGGGCTCGTCACCCTCGTAATCTGTAGGTGTAGCTCAATCGGATAGAGCATCCGCCTTCTAAGCGGACGGTTGGGGGTTCGATTCCCTCCATCTACGTTAACCCGTATAAGCTACTTTAGGGAGTAGCACTCGGGTTATGTGCACATACTTGTTATACCTCCCTAAGTTTAACAAGTACTCCTGTAAAAGAATTTAATGAGTGTCAAACAGATGTACTATAGGTTGTAATACTGCTAGTGCTTGTACCACACAGACAGACTACTTTTAGTAATACTGATATTGCTCGTTAATTCAATGGTTCTGTTACTGTAACAGTGATGGGTAATTTATTATTAGAAAGACGTTGCCGAGCATACTGTCGGTGGATAGTGAGGTAAAAGTCCTTGAAACTTTTGAGTACGGCTGTCATAAGTCATGTGACATTAAATAATAATGTAAGTGAGTAGTCTAGGGAATGTTTGACGTACATGGAGTTAACCAGTTCTCACCAAAAAATAGACTAACACTTCCCTGAATAGGGTTGAGTCCACATGAATTATTAGTATGAGGATTGCGTAAAACAGTAGTGTACTGGTTAGCATAGTTATGGTTAATGCACCGCTTGTTTCCCATAGCGCTTGTCGGAGGCTCGTAGGTAAGAGGGGTTCAAATCCTCTCACCAGTATTACTGTTAAGGTACGGTCTAGGGAAAACGTTAAATCAGAAACCCTTAATAGTAAAAGGTACTACTGAGGTTAGGTTCCTTGCAATCCATGTAAGGTATGGCTCCCTACCAGACACGAGTTTAGCCTTTTAGAGGTAACCTTGGTAGTACAACCGCAGAAGTGATGGAACTGGTAGACAACGGTGTCTTAGAAACATCGGTCTGTAATGGACGTGTGGGTTCGACTCCCACCTTCTGCATAGGTAAACTTCCTAATAACCTAATATAATATGGCTACTACCCATCGCAACTTGCATACGGTTCGATGATAGTCTCCCCTTTGCAGAGGGTTTATCTTTACCTGTGTGTAGTAGTTTAAAAGACCAAATTAAACAGGTAACCCGGAAAGTAGCTCAGCTTGGTAGAGTGCAGGCTTTGGGAGTCTGATGTCGCAGGTTCAAGTCCTGTCTTTCCGATTTGATAAGTTTATAATCATCAGGAGAGTAGCATTTGTAATTGTTGCTACTACCCTACGGACGTTTAGCTCAGTTGGTCAGAGCATTCGGCTCATAACCGAACGGTCGCAGGTTCGAGACCTGCAATGTCCATTGGTTGCCTGCGCCTCTTAACATGCGAACCAAGGTAATCGTTTTAGTAATCAGCCAGTAACAGAGAGACACAGGGGCTGTCCGTGTGTCAGGTACCTATCTGGTTGGTTATTCAAGGAGAGTTATTCCGTAAGTAGTAGCGGAGCAGACTGTAAATCTGTTGCTTAGGCTCGGGTGGTGCGACTCCATCACTCTCCATTTATAATTTATTAAAAAGTATTAAGGAGAGAATATATGAAAGTAATCAATTATGGTAGTAATTATGAGATTTATGCAAACGACCTGAAAACTTATGATAAGTTGCCTGCGCAAACTTATAAAGTTAGATTCAACCCAATGTCTGGGTTCTCATTGGCGGTGACAGACGATTTTAAATTGAAAGAATCTAAAGTTTATGGTGACCGTTTAGTTAAAATTGAGAAAGTACTGCACACATTTAAAACAATCAATCGTAGTTTAGGGGTTATTTTAAGTGGGGATAAAGGAATTGGTAAATCACTATTTACTCAAATCTTATCTCAACGAGCTATTGAAGAGGGTATGCCTGTTATCTTAATTACAGAAGCTTATCCGGGTATTGCAGAATTTATTGACAGTATTGACCAAGAGTCTCTTATCTTGTTCGATGAATTTGAAAAAGTATTCAATGACCGTGACGGTCGTGAATCACAGGAAAAACTATTGAGTTTATTCGATGGTTTATCACAACGCAAGCGTATTTATGCACTTACTGTTAATAACTTAAATCGTGTAAATGACTTTATGCTTAATCGTCCGGGACGTTTCCATTACCATTTACGTTTCGACTATCCTGATGCAGACGAAATTCGTACTTACTTGCAAGATAAGTTAGACAAAGCTTACTATGGGGAAATTGACAGTGTTGTTAAGTTTAGCCGTAGAATTAAGTTAAACTATGATTGCTTACGAGCAATTGCGTTGGAATTAAGCTTTGGTATCTCATTTGGTGAAGCTATTGCTGATTTGAACATCCTTAATATTGAAAATCAGTATTACACAGTTACTATTCAATTTGAAGGTGGACTACAACCTGTTGTAATTAGCTCTCGAAGTTTAAATTTATTTGAAGATAGAGTATCATTCGGTAGTCGTACAAAAGAAGATGACATTTATTTTGATGTATCATTTAACAGTAAAGACTTACAAGTAGGTAAAGATGAAACAATCGATATTTTAGGTAAGAACGTTAATGTTGATGTGTACCTTGATGACGAAGACGATGAAAAGTACAATGACTTAGCTATCAAGAGTATCATGTTTAAACAAGCTAAAACAAATACCTACGGATATGGTAATTTAGTATAAGAAACTCCCTCTATTGAGGGGTTACGCTGATTTAGTATAATGGCTATTACTCCGGTTTTGTAACCCGGGAATGGGAGTTCGACTCTCTCAATCAGCATTGTGAGTGGAAACTCACAAATTAATACTTAAACAGAGGAGATAGATAGACATGATACTACAAATTTTAGGAGAACGAAAATACGATTGTAAAGACAGTACAGAGGAACCTATTGTTAAGCCTTTTATTGAATTAATTGATGGGGTACAGTTTCTTTTAGAGCAAGAGAATGCTTTTTCATTACTTAACTCTAAACATGAAGAAATCACTCGTGTGCCAAATTCACCTTACGAGTACAGAACTGAAAAAGAAGGGTATAAAACTTTTGTAAATTCTGTGTACGTTTTAAATGATGAAGGTAAGACGTTACGGAGACTTTTTGAGAGAGGTCTATAAACGTATAGTTGTAAGTATCTATTAAGGAAGGCTTACAATGAGTAGGAGTCTCATAAAACCCTATTACCACTATTATAATTTATTAAAAAAAACAGTAAGGAGCTATTAATATGAAAAAATTTTATGGAATCATTTCTACGACAACAACTCGTACAGAGGAGTATGAGAAGAAATTAAAAAATGGTAAAACTGAAATTCGTACACGTGAAGTAACGGTACCTAAAGAAATTACTGTTCAATCTTCGCAACCTGACCGTTTAGGTGCTCGTAAAGAGTTAGAGGCTTTTGCACGTAAATGTAATGGTAAAGTAACTTATATCGGGGCTTTTGCATAGTTCCTGATGCTGAGCCTGTCTATCTGATAGGCTCTTATTTTTTAAGAATAAGGAGGGATAGTCATGGGAGAAAAGGAACCAAAACCTAAAGTCCTTAAAAGAGTGAGAGAGGCTAGGGGTGAATCTCTACGAGAGTTAGCCAATATGATAGGAGTTCACTGGTCATCAATCTCTTATTGGGAAAACGGTATAAAAGAACCTCGTGTTAAAAACAGAGTAAAACTTGCTAAATTATATAATATACCTGTAGAGATTCTTTTTGAAGAAGATAACGGACAAGAATTGCCTTTATAATAGGCAATTCTTTTTGTATAAAAAAGTGTTGACTCTACATATCTGACATGCTATAATCTTATTATAGAAATAAGAGAGGGAGAGATATGTATGAAAACAACAGATTTACAAAAAAAGGAGCTACTAGAGAAGGACTTACGCTCTTACAAGAAATTATATGAATTGCAAAAAAGTATTAAAGAAGAGATTGATGAGCTAAAAAGTAGTATCATTTCTGATATGGAAGAGTTAGGGGAATCTAAAATTAGTATTGATGGGGGCACATTTAAATTAATGCCAGAGTACAAACGTGCTAGCGCAGATACTAAGTTATTGATGAACGTATACCCTAACGTTTGGGAAAAAGTTAAAAATGTGTATACAGTTAACAAATACATTAAATTTACGAAGGACTGATTTGTTTGGCTACTAGAAATAAAATTGGAACATACACGAACGATGAAGGTAAAGTTGTAATTCAAATGGCAGGTAATAAGGCAGAACTACTTGAATTACTATCATTTTTAAATGCAAAATACTTATTAGAAGTTACAGACACACCAGAAGAATATCAGAAAGTGTTTAATAGGTTGCAGGTTGAAACTGGTAAAAACTATTCTGTTTTACTACTTGATAAGGTTACGAATAAATCGCAGGAATCAGAAGATTTCTTAGGTGACAAGGTGTAACTTATTAAAAGGGGCTACAATTAACTTTTGTAGTCTCTAGTTTTTTTTGGTTCTTTATTTTTGACAATTAATGCAAAATAGTGTATAATTAATAAATACGATAAAAAAGTTAGGAGAATGTAGTAAATGACAAAAGTAACAGTATATTCAAAAGATATGTGTGGTCAATGTTTATTTTTAAAAAATATGTTAAATGGAAAGAATATCCCATTTGATGAGAAAAATATCTCTCATGATGAGCAAGCTTTAGCTTATCTAAAAGAAAAAGGAGTGTCTTCATTACCATATGTAGAAGCTGATGACGGTTTCTCATTTAATGGTGTTAGACCTGATTTGGTTAAAAAACTAGAAAAAGAACTTGGGGTGTAGATATGAACACATATATTGAGCTTAATAACCAATTGAATATCCCTAATAACGGAAAGATTCAGTTAGACAAAGATAAAGAAGCTGTTAGAGCATTCTTTTTAGAACATGTAAACAAGAACACAGTATTTTTCTACTCTTTAGAGGAGAAAATTAGTTACCTTATTAGAGAAGGGTACATCGATAAAACAGTGATTACTGACAAGTACTCAATGGAATTTATAAAAAAATTATTTAAGTTCATCTATAGTAAAAAGTTCAGATTCGACACATTTATGGGGGCTTACCGTTTCTACAAACAATACGCAATGAAAACAGATGATGGGGAACGATACCTAGAGCGTTATGAAGATAGAGTAGCGTTTAATGCACTCACAATGGGTGATGGTGACGAAGAGCTTGCTATGGAGATTGCAGATGAGCTAATTAACCGTAGATATCAACCTGCAACCCCTACTTTTTTAAATGCAGGTAGGCTTAGAAGAGGGGAGTATGTCAGCTGTTTTCTAATTCAAGTAGAAGATTCAATGTCTTCAATTGGTAGAACGTTGAACAGTGCACTTCAACTATCTAAACTTGGTGGTGGAGTTGGTATTAACCTAAGTAATTTAAGAGCTCTTGGAGACCCTATTAAGGGAATTGAGGGAGCAGGTAGCGGGGTTGTCCCTGTTATGAAAATGCTAGAAGATGGTTTCCGGTACGCAAATCAGTTAGGACAAAGACAAGGTGCAGGCGCAGTCTATCTAAATGTTTTCCATGCGGATATTATGGACTTTTTATCAACTAGAAAAGAAAATGCAGAATCCGCAAAGCAAATCAAAACACTTTCTTTGGGAGTAGTTGTTCCCGATAAATTTTATGAGCTAGCTGAGTCTGGGGATGTAATTCACTTATTTTCTCCATATGATGTTGCTAAAGAATACGGTGTACCATTCTCATTTGTAGACATTGATTCAGAATACAATAACATGATTCAGAACCCAAATATCAGAAGTAAGGTAATGAATGCACGAGATTTGGAAGAAGAAATTAGCCGTTTACAACAAGAGTCAGGTTATCCATATATTATGAATGTTAGTACTGTAAATAAAGCCAATCCTATTGATGGCAAAATCATTATGAGCAATCTATGTTCAGAAATCCTCCAAGTGCAGACACCATCTAAGCTAAATGATGAACAAGTATACGAAGAGTTAGGTACAGACATTAGCTGTAATTTAGGTTCAATTAACATCCTTAACTTGTTAGAAACATCTAATGATGTAGTGGCATCAATTGAGACGATGGTAAGAGCTCTAACATATATTACAGACGTGTCAAATATAAAAGCAGTGCCTACTATCAAGAATGGTAACGATAAAGCTCATACAATCGGTTTAGGGGCAATGGGGCTACATGCGTGGTTCGCAAGTAACCAAGTAGAATACGGCTCACCTGAATCTATTGAAATGACAGATGCCCTGTTTGAATTAATTAATTATGCTACTTTGGTAGCAAGCAATAAGATTGCTAAAGAGCGTGACACAACATTCTACAACTTTGAGAACTCTAAGTATGCAGACGGCTCTTACTTTGATGAATATGTACCAACACTAAGTCAGGAAATCTCTAGTAAGGTGGCAGAAGTATTTGATGGAGTGGTACTACCTAATGTAAAAGATTGGGAAACATTAAGAAACAGCATTATTGAAAGTGGTCTATACCACCAAAACCGTTTAGCCGTGGCTCCGAATGGTAGTATTGCCTATGTTAATGAGACTACCTCTTCACTGCACCCAATTATCTCTATGATTGAAGAACGTCAAGATGGTAAAACAGGTAAAACTTATTACCCTGCGCCTCGTTTATCTGAGAAGACAATTCCATATTACAAGTCAGCGTATGATACCAGTATGATTGACGTAATTAACGTGTACGCAACGGCACAAAAACATATTGACCAAGGTATGAGTTTAACATTGTTTATGCGCTCAGAGTTACCAGAAAATCTTTATCCTTGGAAGGTGGAGGGTGGCGCTACATCCACTCGGGACTTAACTTTATTAAGACATTATGCATGGAAAAAAGGTATAAAAACAATTTATTATGTTAGAACATTCACCGAAGAAGATGGAAGCGAAGTAGGGGTTTCAGAGTGTGAAAGTTGTACAATTTAAGGAGATGAACACATGAATTTGCAAGAAAAGTATGAAGGAATTAACTGGAATAAGATTGATGATGTAATTGACCAAGCCACATGGAAAAAGCTTACTGAGCAATTTTGGTTGGACACACGTGTCCCTGTGGGTAACGATGTTAATGATTGGGCAAAGCTATCTGATATGGAGCAAGATTTAATAAATAAAGTGTTTGGTGGGTTAACATTACTAGACACAGTTCAATCAGAATCGGGGGTACACTCACTACTTGATGATGTAAGAACACAACATGAAGAAGCTGTTTTAAATAACATAGCCTTTATGGAAGCAGTACACGCTAAAAGTTATTCAACAATTTTTAGCACATTTAATACACCTACAGAGATTGACAATATCTTTGAATGGGTAGCTACAAATAAACGTTTACAATATAAAGCTAATATTATTAACGATATTTATCGAAACGGTACACCACTACAGAAAAAGAGTGCATCCGTACTATTGGAGAGCTTCCTATTTTACTCAGGTTTTTACACACCACTACGCTATTTAGGTGAGGCAAAAATGGTTAATACAGCCGAAATTATTAAATTAATTATTCGTGACGAGTCTGTACATGGAACCTATATCGGCTATAAATACCAGTTAGGGTTTAACCAGTTACCAGAAACTGAACAAAAAGAAATGGAACAATGGGTAATTGATTTAGCATTTAAATTATGGGAAAACGAAACACAGTATACTGCTGAATTATATAGTGAGATTGGTTGGACAAAAGATGTTAATACATTTTTGGAGTACAATTTAAATAAAGCTCTAGCTAACTTAGGGATGAACCCTTTATTCCCAACAACAAGCGCAGACGTAAACCCTATTGTAATGAATGGCATCTCTACAACAACTAGTAACCATGACTTCTTCTCTCAGGTAGGTAATGGGTACTTATTAGGTAAAGTAGAACCAGTAACCGATGCGGACTATAACGCTTTAGACAAGCTAGCCAGTTTAGTATAGAATTTAGTAGATATGAGACATACCAATATGTCTCATATTTTTTTATAATATTTTGTTGACTTTTAAATTTAGATATGATATATTTCTATTATAGGGAAAAGAAATGTAGGAGGATACAACATGGATTTTGATAAAATTTATAAAGATTTAGTAATGGATATTATTAAGAACGGAGTAACAGAATTACCAGAATGGACTCGTGCAGTATATGCTGATGGGACTCCTGCAACAACTAAGTTTATTGAAGGTGTAAATTTTACAATCACACCAGATATGGGAGCTCCTTTATTACGTAGTAAGCATGTAAGTATTAAATGGGCGCTAACAGAATTGCAGTGGATTTGGCAAGAAATGTCTAACGAGGTTTCGTGGTTAAAAGAACGAGGTGTAACTATTTGGGACGAATGGGAGCAAGAAGACGGCACTATTGGGAAAGCGTATGGTTATGCATTATTTAACAAAGAACGTTTTATTCCTGTTTATAGTGGAGATGTTGAGTTAGCTAAAAATCGCAAAGCAGGCTCACTCATCCCAAAAGTCGTACCTAAAAAAGGCGGTTGGATAGCAGGAACACATCAACCATACCTAAAGCTAAATCAGGTAGAGGCAGTTATTGAACAACTTAAGAGCACACCAAACTCTCGTAGAATTATGACTACTTTATGGAACGTGGAAGATTTATACGATATGTCATTAGAACCATGTGTATGGACAACCCACTGGACAGTTGTAGAGGGTAAATTAAACTTACATGTGAAGGCTCGGTCTTCGGATGTTTGCTTAGGACTTCCATTTAATATTATTCAGTATCATGCATTACAATTGGTTATGACAAATACTGTAGGGTTAGAGTTAGGTAACTTATATTGGACGAGTGACAACGCACACATTTACGAACGACATTTAGAGCTAGTAGAGAAACAGGTAAACGCACCAATTCCAGAAGAGGTTCCAAAGCTTGTCCTACCATGGAAGAAGGGGACGAACTTCTTTGATTCCCCATTATCAGATATTTCTGTAGTAAATTATAAACACAATGGAAAATTCAACTATGAGGTGGCAATTTAATGGCAAATAAAGCAAGTTTAGAGAACCTATTAGCGATGGCAGTGACTGCAAAAGAGCATGAGATGTCTCGTCACAAGAACAAGATGCGACAACTTGAAAAGACAGAACGAGAGATTAAGAATCGAATTAAGGAGCTTACTAAGGAGGGTTAGCTTTATGGGACTTACTAAAATTGAAACAAGAGAGTGGTATAATAGTGACCTAGATAAACTACACAGAGAAGGTAAAGACATCTATGTAAAACTAAAAATAGGTAAGAGAGTAACTTATGGAGAATATGAAAACGAACCAAATAACGGGTTTCAAGTAATTAATAATGAAGAAACCTTCCCATTAACCTTAGATAACTATGAGGTTTACACAAAGACTACTACTGAGCTAACTGAGAAACAGCTAATTGTACTAGTCTGGCTAATTCACTATCTTGAACGTACAAAGCTAACTATTGCAGATAGCTTACACAATTTAATATCTGGTAAGGCTAACGATGCGACACTTCAAGTTTGGGCAGACCTCTCTAGTGTAGAGGAGGCAGAGGTTATTAGAGAACTGGTAGACTACGTAATAGATAAAGGAGGTAGCCTATGAGTAAGGAGTTAGTATCATGTGAGGCATGTAGCGAAGTGTTCAGTGAGATGGACGAGGTTGTATGGATTATGGACGGTTCAATGTACCATAAGGACTGCGTAACCCTATACCCTACTGGCTACTGTGCATTCTTAGATGATGAATACCTAGGTGACACTGAAAATGGAGAGGGAGAACCTGCTTGCTTTTTCTTAGAAGAAGGGGAATATATAGAAGAGGAGGAATAGAAATGTTTTATAAAATAATTGAATTAATGGCTAAGCTTACCAAAGAAATTAAAGAAATAAAAGATACGTTAGGTTGTTCAATGCCTATGGCAGAAGACCGTAAAATGATAAGAATTGCGTACTTATCTGAACAGCTAGATGATTTAAACAGTTTACTATTAGATATTCCAGTAAACTACCATGAGACATGGTTATTAGATGAACCATTAACACAGAATATTCCATATGAGTTTCATATAGAAGTAATGGTGTTACCTTATGGTAAAATGGGAGTAGACGTTAAATGTTATTATGAAGAGGTAGCTTCAAGTATTTCACTAGGGGTAGACGAATTTCGTACACTACCAGATACGGTAGACGAACTACAAGAGCGTACTTTTCACAACTTTCATGGACTTTCCCGAGAGGAGGCTATAAACAAATGGAGCTTATGATAGAAGGTGTTAGCCGTGGGGAGTTTTCCAAACAGTTTATCAAGGTAAGCCAGACAACGGAAGCTACTGTAGATATTGCTGTAGTAAATCGTACAGTAGAGGTATTTAGACCGGACTGTGTACATGAACAAACAGTAACTCTGACAAAGGAAAATTTAGATTTACTGGTGACAGCGATAGGCTATACTAAAGAAAGGATGAGCAATCATGGGTAAACAGATATTAAAAGGTTGGGTAGCTATTGATAACAGCCCCGGTGCAGAAACAAACGAACCTTACTTAATAAAAGAAAAAGTAAAAGAAATTGAGTATCACCATGAGCACAGAGCCTTAAACATGCTTATTTGTAATGCACTGCATGCGTTAGGGGCTGAGGACACTACAACAGAAGAGGAGTACGATGGAGGTATTTCTTCTAAGTACCATCTTGATAACGCAGAGATTCAGATTTTCTCTGCTGTAGAACGTACTTCATTAGAAGACATCACTAAAAATATAGTACTTAAATCTATGGGGGTCTTGGACTTTGAAGAAGGTTGGTATGGTTGGTCTTCCTTTACTATCGAAGGGTTTGAGACAAACACATTTAAGCTAGGCGGTCATGACATACTAGATATTGTTAAGCAGTTAGAGGGCAAGTATGTGTATATCACTATTGACAAAGTATAACAAAGGAGACAAACTATGAATAATGAGGTAGAAGTACCAAAACAGGTAAAAGAGTTTATTGATAAACAACGAGAACAACTTATGGATAAGTTACAAATTATCTTGGAAGGACAGAGACACGCATGTGAGTACCCCAAGTCAGAGTTTAGTAAATGGTTCTTTGCTAATACAGATACTTTTATTCAAGCAGTAGCAAACACTGCTAGTTTACCTAAGTACTATGTAGTAATGCCTCAGAAACAGGAGAGAGACTACGGGTTACTATTACGCAAGGATGGGCAGTTAGCAGTAAGCATATTACCTAGAAACGAGCCATTGAGTCAAGATACCCTATCCAAATTAAAAGACTTCTATTTAACAGAGGCAGATATAAAAGAAATTGATGAACGGTACTGGTTATTTAAGAAAACACGAGAGGAGCTTTCGTATGAATTACAGAATTGTATCCTATGAGAACAGTCAGGAATGGCTAGATGCTTTCAATGAATTTAGCGGAAATAGCTTTAAGATGAATGAAGCCATCCACCCAGATATATATGAACCTATTAAAACTGCAGTATTGCTCTTTAACCACGAAGTAGCAGAAGGAGAGGCTATTCGTTTAGAGAAAATAGATGAATCAGAAGAAGATACATGTGACCATACTTATGAGACGTATATAGTACAAACAGGCTACTCTTCAATAGATATTGAACAGGCAGGCTTTTGTACAAAGTGCGGGCACGATACACATAAGGGATATAAAGAATATACATTAAAATAGGAGGATTATTATGACAATTATTGACTATGGGAGTAAACCACTAAACAACTGCTCGAAAAATGAACTGTTAGACATTATCCAGTCTCAACTAGAGAACGAAGTAAAACTTATTAAACTGATTGAACGTAGCTACTTAGAGGTAGAGGAAGAGAAGGAAGTTCCTCATTACAAGAACTATATCTCCCCTGAGAAACGTAGCTACTTAGAGGGCATGGAACGTGTAGAAAACATTGTAAGAAACTTCTATGGTTTTAACAATGAATAAACCAGTAAGAGCAACCAGTGAGCAAGTAGTATACCGAGAAGAGTACGCTAATGGATGGGCAGTAGAGGTAATTCATTCTTTAAAAGGATTCGGGCATATTTATGTAGAGAACAAACCCTATTCAGTGGCTATTATGAAACCTGCAGAAAACTTTGCGGACTATAGCACAGTAGGCACAGCAGAAGAAGTACTGAAAATTACTGAGGAAGTAGTAAAATATGAGGAGGATATGTGATGAATGAACTAGACGGAATTAGTAAATTAGAAGCTGATATTATTAAAACTACTCAGCTACTAGAAACACAACAAGAACTAAAAAAGAACTTTATCCGTAACGAAAAATTGTCTAAACGGAACTATGAGTTGTCTATTGATGTGTTAAAACTAAGAAACACTTTATTAGATGTTATGGAGGACTTAGATAATTTGATGGAAAATGTAGAAGGTATCAAGGAGGATGCGAACAAACATAGCAAAGTAGAAAAAGAAATGGTTAGAGGTTGGCTTGAACGGACTGGTAAGTTAGCTAACGAAACCAGAAAGAATATTGAAGAGGTACTAGAAAGTTATGAGAATTAGAAAACATGCAAATAAAATAATCGGGTGGCTATTTATTTTTTTAGCGATATTGACAATTGTTAAAGTTATAGTACTTGGAAAGCCACTTGACGGATTTGATATTGTACTATATGTACTACTACAGTTACTATATGGTATGGAAAAGTTGTCAAACGATGAATAGGAGTAGATTTTTCTACTTCTTTTTTTCCTGTTGACAGAATCACAATAGTAGGATAATATTATATCATAGATAACAAGGAGGGAAACAAAATGGAGTATACAGAAAATGATTTAAAAGTAGGAACTAAGTTACGTTGCACCAAAGCAAAACCAGTATGGTGGACTGTAGGGAAAGTGTACGATGTATCATTAGGGGAGGATGATGTGTTAATAATCATAGATGATAATGGGCACTCCGCATATACGGACTACATGCTATACTGTTTAAACGGAAAACATAACCCTGTAGCATTTGAGATTATTAAGGAGGAAAAAGAAATGTCAAAATATGTAGAAGTAACAAGTTTACTAGAATCCACACCAGACGAAGAAGTTATTGATATTGGTAAAAAATATAAAGTTGTAAGTGAAGAAGAAGATGGTGTATATATTTATGCAAATGAAGCACAACCAAAATATTTTATATACAACAAGCAATTCAAATTTGTTGAACAAAACGATGAGGAAAAAGAATTTGTTGAACAAAATGAGGAGGAAAAAGAAATGCCAAAATATGCTAAAATTACAAAATACACTGGATTCAATGAAATTGACAAAAGAAATGGTTTAGAAATTGGTAAAACGTATAAAATTGTATCATATGATAATGCTCTCACCAATGACTGCCGTATTTATTTAAATGATAAACACCCAAGGTATTTCATCTCAGAAACGCAATATGAATTGGTAGAAAAAGAATATCCAGTTGCAGATGTTAAAGCAGATGTGAAAGAAGCTATTCAAGCTAAAATTGATGAACTTAGAAATGAAGCAGAACACTTATTCAAAAAACGTGACCGTTTGGAGCAACACGGAATTAACTTAAACAAAAAGGCACAAAAACTTAAAGAAGTTATTGAAACTATCAAAGAATTTGAATAAAACACTTGAACCCTACTGTGTCCAATGATATAGTAGGGGTATAAAGTAAAAAAAAGGGGGAAGCAAAAATGACACTAAAAATTAGATGTACACGTAAAACAGAGCTTACCTTCACAGAAGGTAAAGAGTACGATGTATTCTATGATGATGCTAGAGGTTACTTCCTTAGAGATGATGAGGGAGACATTATAGAATCAGGAGCCACTCCTGAGTTACTATTAGCTGAATTAAATAGCTATTGGCATTCTAAGTTTGAATTGCTCGGTGCAGAACCAAAGAAACTTACACTCTATCTCGGAATTGATAAGGGGACAGGTACTAACATGGCAGTTGGTACATCCCTTCAAGGAGTACTAGAAAAAGTAAAAGAACTAGATATATACTTCTCAAGTGACTCAGATTTCTATGCAAACTATAAAAGCCAATACCTCATTGAGGAATGGGAGGTTTAATAAAATGACATACGGAATTAAATGTACAAAAGCAGATGCACTAGAACCACAGTTCACAGAAGGGAGAGAATATCCTGTTTATCACAACGAAACGGTAGGCTACTTCTTTAAAGACAATGAGTATGACACAGTAGATATTGGGGAAACACCTAGTGAATTATTGAATAACGTAAATGGGTACTGGTGTTCAAGGTTTGAACTGTTTGAGATTGAACCAGAGCAACCAATTAATGAACGCACAGAGATTAGAAAAAAATTTCAACAAACCCTTATTCAATACAATATGGATATTGGGCACTTTGAAGGACGTTTAGTAGGAAAACCAAGTAACATCATATCAGCACAGATTGCAATGTTAAAAGTAAAGCGTGAAGCAATTCAAGAATTATACGATGAGCTGTTCAAGGAGGATAACTAAATGGTACTAATCTTAGCAGTATTCTGGTTACTGGTACTAGGTGGTATTCTACTATTACTAATTGATGGAGGGAAACTATAATGATTAAACTAGGACATCTATTACAACATATTGAATTTGGTCGCACAGTTACATTAGTAGAGCATATGACGGATGAAGAGATTGTAACATTCACTTTATCAGAAACAAAACCACTTATTGAACAATACGAAGGTATTGAAGACCACTTAGAGCTAGAAGTCATGATGATTTCTACAACACCAAGTGCAGGAATATACCTTGAAATCATGTAAAGGAGGGAGAACAATGAAATTAGCAACTTGTCCAGAATGTGGCGGAGATTTATTAGAGGGAGCACCTAACGAATATGGATTTGAATGTGACACTTGTCCTTATCCATATAAAGAGGAGGACTTAATTTGAATTACTTATACTATGTACTTATCCTTGCCATGGCTCATGCAATAGGGGACTATGCCTTACAAAGTGACTATATTGCAAAAGGAAAGCAAACTGATTTATACCTATTAATCATCCATGTAAACATATGGACACTTACTATAACGACTATTGCCATGCTAATAGGGTTAGCACCATCTATTGAAGCTATTGTGTTATGTCTATGGTTACCTCACCTTATTATGGACTATTTAAAAGCACAAAGTGCATGGTTCCTTAAAGTAGTACCTAACACACGGACACAGTTTATTATCGACCAATCAGTACACTACCTACAACTATTCGTATTTGTATGGTTAGTTGCACAGTAAGGGGGGCATCATGGTAAAAGAATATGTAATATCCGATATGCACTTCTTCCATAGAAACATTTGTGGGGAAGATTCTTTCATGAACACACGGAAACAATTTAAAGACGTAGAAGAGATGAACGAATACTTAATTAGGGAGTGGAATGCTACAGTACGCCCAGAGGACATTGTATATCACCTAGGAGACTTCGCAATGGGTGCCAAGGTAAATAGTATAGCTAACGTCTTAGAGCGTTTAAATGGCACTATATGGCTAATAAAGGGTAACCACGATAATAGTCCTCTACGAAAAGAGATTAAACGCAATACTTCCCTGAATGATAGGGTTCATTGGGAAGACGTTGGTATTATTTTAAAACGAATGCATAAGGTTGTGCATATGACACATTACCCACTAATTTTAGGAGATAGAGGTAGCCTAATTAATCTACATGGACACATTCATGAGTTAGCCAGACCCGAACCAAACTTACTGAATGTAGGGGTAGACTCACCAGAATTAGATAACCATAAATTAGGGAAACCTCTTTTATTAGAAGATGCAATAAGATTAGTAAACAAAAAACAAGTAAACTTTAACAAAGCAAGTAGAGCATACTCTATTCATGGTGACTTACAATGAAACCTGACTACTCAAGTATAATAGGTAAAAGATTTATACCAAAGAAAAGATACCCTAGGATACTTATGAAAGAAGTTTACCCCACAAGAGTATTCTATGATTTCCCAAGAGTACTTCCTTGGGAGAAAGCGCCAGATGTACCGTTAAGAGTTAAATTTGTTGAGTTCACCTTTATACATGAGGGTAGGGTAGAAAAAGAAAGATATACCTATTATTCTTTCTTTACCCATTTTGAAAGGAGTGGCTAAATTATGACTATGCATACAGAAAACTTATTAGCCGTAACAATATTTTTACTTATACAGATGGCAGTTGTTGCTTTTATTTTTACTAAAGGGATAATAGTATATGATAGGCTACTTTCAGAGTACAGAGACGTAGTCGGTATAGCGTTTAGTATACTCCTTTTTGGTAATGGCGCAATGCTTATAATTCACCAAGTGATTGCGATATTCAGCATATGGTTTAATAACTCGTTCAGGGAGTCTGACGTGTTTCTAGCTCAAGGCTATTTTATCGTATTGCTTTTACTATATATAGCACTGAACGTATATGGGAGCACTTTGTTTAAAAATATTAGAGTTAACATAAAAAATTATATAAACTATAATGCTAGGAGTAAAAATTATAAGTTAGCACTGGTTATAGCAATAACATTTATTGTCAATACTGTACTAGTACTAGCTACTTACTGGCTAGCAGAAGTAGTTAAAGGGGCTATTATTCATTGAAAGATAAAATATTTATTGTATCAGATATACATGGTTGTTATGATGAGCTAATAATGCTTCTTAATAAACATTGGAATAGTGATGAAGAGGACTTAATACTTTTAGGTGACTACGTAGACAGAGGTAGCAAATCCGCAGAAGTACTGGGTTTCGTTTATAAGCATATCCTTAATGGAGGAACTGCTTTGTTAGGAAATCATGACCAAATGTTATTAGATTTTTTAACATTCCCATTGATAAGAGAAGCAGACTACGAAGACCTAAGTGAGATGTACGCAATGTGGATGTACAATGGCGGTGATAAAACGATAAGTAGTCTATTGGGTTTAGATGAACACCTACAGGATGCGTTTACCACTAGAAAGATGCTATTAGAAAAAACAAATGTAGTTGAAGTAATTAGTTTATTAGAACCATACTATGAGCATGGAGACACCTTATGTGTACACGCAGGAATACCTGTTTATCGTCAGCCTGATTGGAGAACAGCTACTAAAGATGAAATGATTTGGACGAGACCACTAGCGTTACAGAAGAATAAAACAGATAAGACAATTATAATGGGTCACACACCTACAATTAATTTGAGAAAAGAGAATAGCCACGATGTATTCTTAGGTGACAGAAGTATTTTTATTGATGGTGCCTGTGCATATGGTGGTCAGCTTAATGCTGTTGTTGTCGATAGTAAAGGTAACTTACTAAACACGTATAAACAAGAGAGCCTAAGTAAGTAAATTACTAGGTTCTTTTTTATTACAAAGGTGTTGACATATAACAAAGTAGATGATAATATATAGACATAAACAACAAGGAGGTCGCAAGTAGTGAGGGACGAAAAAGAGGTAAACCACTTCATAGAAACTTTAGCAGAAGAACGTAAAAAAAAGTGGAATGATTATTTAACATCATTAAGAGACAGTGTAACTCTAAGTGAAATTAGGACAAGCTATTCTGGGATGACAGATGCTTATATAGTATTTCTATATATCTATAATTATGATTTAAACAAACGAACAATAGTACAGGTTATCATAGATGGATGGCGTATGCCTTATGTGTATTTAGGTGAGTTTGAGTATTTCCGAGAATTAGGGAAGATATACGATGATAAAGTAAAAGAAGCGCTAGACTTATATGTAAGACAGATAGGTCGTTCTCGTCCAGAAGCTAAGGCATTAGGAATCCGTAGGTACAAAGAAGTAAGTAGAAACAACCGAACACAAACACGAAAATTTAAACCAAGAAAGGGTAATATAAAATGAATATGTTAGAGCAATATATTAAAGAAGTGCATTCAGTAACACCATATACAGAGAGTTGGACAAAACAATACGGTAAAGATTTCCTAATGGTAGACTTAACAGTAAACTGTTATGGTTCTCTGTCTCGGAATGAGCGTTTGTTTTCTGTAGATGAGTGGGAAGAAGCTAAAGAGAAAGGATACTACATGGCATGAATAATTTGACAGCACAAGATTTATTAGACGAATTACTAGAGCTAAAAGACCAAGGTCACGCACTAGAGGACTATATAGTTGTAGGTGAACCAATTAACCCTTATGACCACTATTTAGAATTTGATGGATGGCACTTAGACAGTAACACAAATATGATTATATTAAAAGGATAGGGAGGGCAAGACAATGGAAGATAAAGACTATGCGTTAGCACTAGAGGAAGACACAGATGTATGGAAAGCGTGTGAGACGTTCCCTACGAGAGAAGAGGCAGTGTCTGCAGGAAAACTTGCATTATTAGCTATTAATGAAGGAAAAACATATGTTGATAGCTTAGGGATGTACGTAGAGGATATATTTGGAACATTACCTGAAAAGGGGACAACAAGCTTTGCAGTAGGGCAGTTCAATAAAGCAGTTATTAGTGTAGATGTAGTAGGTATGTTAGAATCTGTAGGGGAACAGCTATACAGTGAATATGGAGAGGTAGCGGAGGACTACTACCCAACGGATGAAGTAAGCGATGAGGCTATAGACGAGTTACATGACATTATCGCTAACTGGTTAGATAAGAACTTGACACAACCCCCATCTTTTGGTAGTGTTGATGACGTAGAGAAAATTACATTAGAAGGAGAAAACAAATGAAGAAAAGACTAGAAGAGCTAACACCAGATGAATTACAGCAATATGCAAAGTTAAATAAGCAAAGAGAAAATCATAAAGAGAAAATTAAAGAGCACACAGAGATTATTAGACATATTGAAGAAAAGATTGAAAATATCCTATATATTCCAGAAGAGGAAGAATACAATAGAGACTTACCATTCTAACTAATACAACATTTAAGATAATTTAGGGAATGAGAAAAGAGGTAGCTAAGTGGAGTTTGTTGAGAAAGCAGAGTACATTTTTCCAAAGCCTATTTTAGATTTTAATTTAGGTCATCGTGTAGCAATCGTATTAAAAGAAGAAGAACTAAGTTGTTTGGAACGCTCTTATTATAAAACGAGGTTATATGGTAGTATATACCTAGTAGCATCAGATAAGATAAGTATAGAAGTATACAATGAATCAATTAAGCTAGGGTTTAATGACGAGGAAGTTTTAGGGTGTGTTATTGGTTATCCTGTAGAGTGTGCTAAGTGGTTTGCTAAAGCTTCGAGAGAAGAGTTAAGTAATAGTGGTGTAATGATGAGTGGCTCTTACACATTTAAATGCCCTGAGCACCTTGTAGATTATGCTAAAGAATACATGTTGGAACATTATGGTTTAAAGGCATACTATGATATTCCTTGTGAAAAAATTGTAACTTTTTCTTAATGTATATTAATTGGAGGTAGATAAAGTGATGTGTTTTGGATATATCTGTCCTGTATGTGAGACAGCTATTGTAGGTGACCCTGATAACGGAGGGGAGCTCTGTCAGCTAACCCATATTAGACATTCTAAAGTCATAGGGACAACTAGAGGACATTATAATGGTCTTGGTGGAGTAGTAGAAGATTACTATTTTGGAGGAAGGTCTGGGAGAAATAGTCAAGAAGAAATTTTTCGTTCCGAGTATGAGTTTAAAGACTCTTATCGTATAGGTAAACGAAGACAAGCCCCTAGTGGGAGAGAAGTAAGAGCATATGAGCCACTTACTGATTTAACTGTAGGTTCCCCAGAAAGAGAATGTTTTGAGATTGCTATAGAGGGGCTTAACAAGGAGCTGAAAGGGTACGCAAATACTATCTTAGCTCTTGAAGATGAGCTCCTCCAATCTGCAATAGGCGGACTTTCTTGTATGGGGCAAGATTACTATGAAAAAATGATGATTTTAGCTAATATGAAAAGTAGTAGCAATCGTTATTGGCTAGTGTTAAGTAAACTGTATAATGACTATATACTTACACTTCCGGACAGCATGGAAGCTAAGTCAGGGGTCATTGCAGTACATGTGGCTTGCTTAAAAACATTGAGTAAGGAAGAGCGTGCAAGCTTACCATTTAGTAAACCAGACCCAGACCAAAGTATAGGAACAGTTAGAGAAGCATATAAGGAGGATAACACATGATTAAAGTAAAAGTTATTGATAGTGATACACCTTATGGTTTATCTAAGGAATTAGAGAAATTTTTAGCAAACCATAAGCACACTTCAATTAATTATTCAGTGGCATACAAAAACCCCTCAACCATTTATAGTGCCCTTGTCACTTACAAACAAGAAGACGTTTCAATAGATAGCTTATCACCCCTAAAAGCTAAGGGGTTCCTTAAAATAATTAGTCTTGATAAGTATAAAATACTGGAAGAATGTCATAGAAGAGTGCCATTAAGTACTTATAAATTAAACTTAAATGATGGAGATAAAATACCACTATCTTTTAAAGATAAACCAGTAATAGCAATTAGCCCTACTGGTGAGGAGCCCTACTATTTTTATGAGCACCCAGAGCATATAGAAGCTAATGGTGGGTTACCTAGTCCTCATTTTGCTTTTGAGCATAAAGGAAACTACTATGAATATTGGGAGGAACATTAGATGAGTAAATATATTTTATTTTGGGGGCATACCCCAAGTAAACGTAATAAACTAGGGAAAGAGTGCTTGTCACAGTGGTACCCATCACAGTTCAGCGCACCTATTAAGGGTTTAGGGGAAGATATTATTTTTCCGACAGCAGAGCACTACATGATGGTACGTAAAGCAATGCTTTTTAACGATGTTGATACAGCAAAAAGAATTTTAAAGACAGAGAGCCCGAAAGATGCTAAACGTTTAGGGAGACAAGTTAAAAATTTTGAAGAAAACTTGTGGGTAAAGCATCGTAAATCAATCGTTTTAGATGGGAATACTTATAAATTCACACAAAATGATAGTTTACGTAACTTTATGCTGTCCATCCCTAAAGGAACTAAGTTTGCAGAGGCATCACCTTTTGATAAAGTATGGGGGATAGGGTTACGTGAATCAGACCCACGCTCTCGTGATACGAGTAAATGGGAAGGACTTAATCTATTAGGAGAGGCGCTAACAGAAGTTAGAGAAAACTTAAATTAAGGAGGGCTGTACAGTGATAGAGTGTTCAATGTGTCAAGTACCATTAGAGGAGACATGCGGTGATTTTTATTTAGATGAAATGTTGTGTGGCTTGTGTGCTATGCATTTATTACTAGACGGAATTGAACTAAGTCTAATGATGGAAACGTACGTATTAGAGCTACTACTAGAAGAGGAGGAAAATATGTTATGAGTAACCGCATTGAAGAACTACTCAGCAAAGAAGCTATCTATGTAGATAGATTTATTGTAGCTAGAGATAACAGCTATTTTGCAAATATTGTTATGCAAAGTTTTCATACGAAGGGTGTATTCCATGTAAAACGTAATGATGAATACTTTATGGGAATTAGAGCAAATAACTTTGTGGTAGAGCTTGGAGAACTTGATTTTGAAGTACCAATTAGCAAAGAAGACCACGAACTACTAGCATCTGTACTCGGTACTAAGCTAGACACGGCAACGTTCGTATTAGTTACAGGTAACCATAAAGGGGTTCGTTACACTACAATATGGGCTATCCCTAAAACAACTTTAGATAAAGAACTATTGTAATATAAAATAATTAAATATAAAGTGTTGACTTTTAATCTAGCTGATGATACAATGTATTTGTAGATAGCTAGATTTATTTTTTTTAATATATAAAGTGAAAGAAGGTTTAACAGATGGAAAAAGTTAGGCTTGTGAACGATGTGTTTAGTATAGCAGAATCTAAGAACTTTTTAAAAGAAGAGTGGGCAGAAGGTCAGTATAAGATTTATGAAATTGTTGGAGTATCCCCCTATGCAATTATTGGAAAAAGTATTACTTCACGAGAATTGGAATATTTTAAACCAACAGAGAATCGAAAACTATTTTGGGTGTAGGAGGAGCTAAAGGAAATGGTCATTAACAGATATATTTTATGTATTAAGTCGTTAAGTATGGAAGATATGAGGTACGTGGTAGATAAGGTATCTTCTAAAACAGATTTTGGTGGGTTATCAGAAGACTGTCTTCTACCTCAATTGTACAGACCCATTACCCTTGTATTTGTTCCCAGTAAGAAGTATGTATACCAATCATTAGGGGTAACTACCTATAAGGACGAGAAAGCGCTAGTGTATAGCTATGGTACTAATGGAGATGGGCTAGACCAATTATTAAAAGATATAGAGGAAGCAAAAAAGGTAGTGACCTTTGAAGAGGGACTAAAAAGAAGATATAACCGTCAAATTAAACGTAAAACAAAAAGAATTAATAATTTGTTAGCGCAAGATAAGAGAGGTTATGGGTGGCATGAACTAGGTTATTTGCAGGGGGTTGTCACAACGTTAGAAGATGTATTAGATGATTTGGAGGAGCGACAATGAAGTATACTTGCATAAAACCATTTAAGACAGAAAGAGCCTCAGTAGACGTAAATAGTGTATGGTATGGGTTAGATGTAAATAATATGTGGTATGAATTAGATGCCCATTGTTATCCCGATATAAAGTGCCCTAAATATATACTTATAGGCGGTAGTGCAGGGACATCTATTTGTATTGATTTGCACACTCTTCTAAATAATTTTATGAAAGTAGATAGCTCTTATGAGAGTGTAGAGATTAAGTTAAGAGAGCGGGGTATATTTGGTAAAGAACACACTATTACCTTTGACTATATGGGTTATGCCCACTTTAAACAAAGATTCCTTAAACGATTTGGTAATATTAGTTCAGATAGAAAACTAAAAAAAGAAATTGTAAATACCAACTCATTGAATGACCTAGAACGGGTATTCAGTAACAACGATAACTGGTCAATTAAGATTATGAAAGAGAGGTACTAATTATGGATAATAAGTTTGCAACAAAGGACGACAGATACCTAGTACAAGTTATTGTAAATGGAGAAGTAAAAGTATCTAAAACAATAAATGGACTAGCACAGGCAAAAGCAGAAAAGGAAAGACTTACTAAGTATAACAGAAGAAACTTAGTTATTGACTCAGAGGAATATAGAGACCAACAGAATAACCTTTATGGGAGTAGAGGAGGTAGGCATACTGTAATATCAATAAATTTACAAAAATTGAATCATCAGGTAGAGGGTAACAAATTAAACACTATCATTTTTGATTTAGTTAGTAAATTAGAAGTTACTCATAACCTCAAGATTACACCTACGTACTTTAAAGCGGTTAAGGAAGGTAGAAAACTATTTGAAATACGTAAAAATGATAGACAATACCATGTGGGAGATATTCTTTTATTAAATGAGTACACATGTGGGTCATATACAGGAGAGTTTGTTAAAGCAAAAGTTACTTATATCACAGATTATGCACAGAAAGATGACTATGTAGTCTTAGGTATTAAACTATGCGAAAAATAAATGTGTATATTGAGACAACTTGGGCAGGTATTGGTGAAATAGAGACAGTAGAAGTACCCGATAATGCTACGAATGAGGAGATAGACGAAGTAGCTAGAGACGTGTTCTCTTCCTACTGTAGCTTTGGTTGGGGTGACGTAGAGGACGAGGAGGAATAGTGAATGAGTAGACAAAGATATAACGAAATAATTGATAGAGTTTGTTATATGTATATGGAGGCAAATGGTGAAATTAATTTCCCTAATAGTTTTGAGGGAGACCTTTTAAAAATAGCGTATAAGACTGCAGTAGAAGCAGTTAAAAAGCCAGAACTGAATAAAAATCAGAAACAGGTATTTGAATGGTTAAAAGTAGGTTACTGTAGTAAAGATTCCCTATTCGAGGCGCTCGAACGTATTGGGGAGACCTATGAAGACCCTAAAACAGAAGAGGCATATTACTCTTTATCAGTAACGGAGGAAGCGCAAGTTATTCAAGCATTTACTGATTGGTTTTTAGAACAGGAGGAAGTACAATGATTAAATTTAAAGAATTTGATGTTGGGGATATACATTACGAAGAACAACTAGAAAAATTTCAAAATGAGCACCCAAGCGCCGAATTTGTAACAATCACAGGCGGACAAACAACATATGAGAAAATTTGGTTCAAATACACTGATGATAAGGTAGCCCAAGTAGAGCTAAGTGATAATCAACAAATTGTTTTGGGTTGGTTAAAAGAAAAATATACGTTAACAGATATTGAACCTATAGAACTATTTTGGAGACTGAGAGTTAATTCTTTAAAACCATGCTATTGTGATAGACCTGTTTATAAAAATTATAGATACATGACAGAGAATGCACAGTTGCAAGTCTTACAAGTGTTCAGTCAGTGGGCTATTGAAAGGAAGGAAACTAAATGAATAAACAAGAATTGATTAATGCATTAGAAGAGTTAAAGTTCAGTCACGTCCCAGTCGTTCAAGAGTTATCAAATCGGAGCCAGTGCTACAATGAGGCAATCAAGGCGGCTATTTTGCTAGCAAAGAAACTAGACGAACCTAAGAAAGTAATTGTGCCAAAGTTTGTTGCGGAATGGTACGAGGGAAATAAACATGCATTAGACCTAGCTATTTTTACACAAATTAGAATGCTAGATGGTAACAGCTACCCACATGAATCGGAGTTCGACTGTTGGCTAGACCAAAGTAAGAATAACCCTATTGAAACTTTAATACGAATGAAAGATGGGTACGAGGTGGAGAAAGAGCCACTTTACTATATCGTGTTTACTGGTCTTGGTAATAAAGGGGAAGATTGTTATCTTTGGGTTGACAAGTCCCACAATAATGAAGTATACTTCTCAAATAAACCCAACATAGGTAAGAGCAAATTTACCGAACAAGAAATAAAAGAAATTGATGAAAGATACTGGGCTTTTGCTGTACCAGTATACAAATAGGAGGGTTTTATAATGGGCTATGAAATTACTTATGATAGCAATACTAGTGTAAATACACAAGAAAAAATTATCGCAGTCAATAACTCAGCACTTTATAAAGTATGTGTTGAGAAGAAGGCTTCCCGTGTAAATGAGAAAACAGAAGTAAAATATACTTTGGAAGTCAGCTCCGCAGACTCACAGGAGAGTACAAAATTAGAGCTACCTCATGAGGTAATGCTCCGACTATCAGAACTTATTGAAAACAGTCTTGATTTTTAAGGAGGAAACTAAATGAATAAACAAGAATTGATTAATGCATTAGAAGAGTTAAAGTTCAGTCACGTCCCAGTCGTTCAAGAGTTATCAAATCGGAGCCAGTGCTACAATGAGGCAATCAAGGCGGCTATTTTGCTAGCAAAGAAACTAGACGAACCTAAGAAAGTAATTGTGCCAAAGTTTGTTGCGGAATGGTACGAGGGAAATAAACATGCATTAGACCTAGCTATTTTTACACAAATTAGAATGCTAGATGGTAACAGCTACCCACATGAATCGGAGTTCGACTGTTGGCTAGACCAAAGTAAGAATAACCCTATTGAAACTTTAATACGAATGAAAGATGGGTACGAGGTGGAGAAAGAGCCACTTTACTATATCGTGTTTACTGGTCTTGGTAATAAAGGGGAAGATTGTTATCTTTGGGTTGACAAGTCCCACAATAATGAAGTATACTTCTCAAATAAACCCAACATAGGTAAGAGCAAATTTACCGAACAAGAAATAAAAGAAATTGATGAAAGATACTGGGCTTTTGCTGTACCAGTATACAAATAGGAGGGTTTTATAATGGGCTATGAAATTACTTATGATAGCAATACTAGTGTAAATACACAAGAAAAAATTATCGCAGTCAATAACTCAGCACTTTATAAAGTATGTGTTGAGAAGAAGGCTTCCCGTGTAAATGAGAAAACAGAAGTAAAATATACTTTGGAAGTCAGCTCCGCAGACTCACAGGAGAGTACAAAATTAGAGCTACCTCATGAGGTAATGCTCCGACTATCAGAACTTATTGAAAACAGTCTTGATTTTTAAGGAGGGAACTAAATGGATAAGAATGAATTTATTAGTAGACTAAGTGACGAGGTTTTTACTCAAGTAGGGTGTGACGGTACATTGAACCCCCATGCTCTAGGCTACAATACAGGGATAGCAAAAGCAGTCTCCTTAGCATATGATTTAGACGAACCTGAAAAAGTTGTTATTCCTTATAAAGTAGGGAAATATATTGACAAGTGCAAAGAAGAGAACTTAACGTTTATTAACATGATTGACAAAGGAAGCTACCCTAGTAAGATGTACTTTTGGTTAGCTAATAACCCAGAAAACCATGAGAAACTTGCCAAAGCATGGGTACTAGGTCATACGGTAGAGGAAGAAGAAGACGAGTACTACATCATTATTGCAAAAGATAAAGATGGTTGGGGATATAGCTATATCGACCGATTAGGGTCTCCTGACTTTACAAACTACCTAAAAGACATCCCTACTTTTACAGAGAAAGAAATCCGCAAAATGGATGAACGATTCATGGCATTTGCCGTAAAAGCAGGTGACGTATAATGGGGCACTTACCTGATGATGTAGGGAGTTGGACAACCCATTGTATCAACCTTGTATGTGATGGTGAACTGCTAGAAGATAAGAAGAACCAGACCTACACCTGTGAGGACTGTGGGAAAGTTGTTACCCTAGATGAACTAAACGAGCACTTAGAAAAAGAAGCAGAAAATTACTTAAAGTTCTTTGGATATAAATAGGAGTAAGAGTATAAGAAGAGTCAGACTTATACTTGTGAGGATTAGGGGGTTGTATAATGATTGATTTAGAAAAGCTCATTAACACGATACTTGTATTATTAACAATTACAGCAGTAGTATATCTTATATACGTTTTCTATATGTCATATGTAACAGCTGGATGGGTCGGTGTTTTGCTGATGTTAGCTTTTTTATGTATTTTGTATGTATTATGATTAAATAGGAGGAAGAATAGATGGCTAAAAAAGTAGAGATACCTAGTTTTGTTGCACGAGCAATCAAAAAGTACGATTCAATGTTGAGCTTATTAGCTAATGAGTATTTTGACCCATACGATGAAACACCAGATGACAAGCTAGTTGAATGGATTGATGAGGGTAACCAATACGTATTAGCAAGGGCTTACATGTATGGGTATACGATAAAAAGACAGTTTAAAGTTATTGGAGACACTCGTTATGACCATGGGTTTACAATCGGGGATACTGTATATCTTGAAAAAGTATACCCAGATGGTGTTTACGCAGTACGAGGAAATTCTCGTCACAGTCTAAGGACAGTAACACTAGATGTACACCCTTGTGACCTAGAAGAGATTACACAGGAGGAAGAATAGATGGAAAAACCATACGTAGCAGTTAGAAGTATCCACACAGGTAGAGTAGAATACTGTACAGAAGACTGGCTCTTCTGCGGGAGTGAGAGAAACGCTATGCCTTGTAAGGAAATTAGATATGTAGACATGTTACACTGTGGCATGGAGAGCTACTATGAAGTGACCTTTAAAGCTAATCAGTACACTTACACAGAAGAACTCCCTGTATATGCCTTTACAGGTATCAAGATGATTGAGAAGGAAGAGAGCTAAGGGGGAACCATAGATGAAAGTAGAGCAAGGGGAATTAGCTATTACACTCCCTCAAAATCCAGAGGAAACTGCGACTGCAACTATTTATTTCTCAGTTGATGACTATGGAGACATTGCAATTACTACAACAGGTGAGGAAGACTATACACAGTTTGACTTCAACTTTACGGAGGAGCAGTGGGCAGTCATTGTTGATACAATATCCGTGCAACTACGAGCACAAAAATTGAGTAGTTGACATAAAGTAGATTTAAGCATATACTATTAAAGAGGAGACAAAGATGAAGTTAAAAGATTTAGTTAAGTTAATGAAACCCGGAGTGGACGTACTCATTACTTACCCCACGGCAGGTGCTACCATAACAGTTAGAACAAAAATAGGGAGTAACAACGAAGTACTAGACCCATACTTAGACTATGAGATTGCTAATGTATCCAAAACGAATCATTATATCGCAATTGACATTATCTAAAGTAAAAGAACTAATGTTGACTTAAGCGCATATTTTCCATGCCACTTAAAACAGTTAACTAAGTACCAGTCCTATAAGTACTCTATATGCCTCTTAGGGCGGTGATAGGTATTCTACCTATTATCACCCTAAACAACTATTGTAAACGCTAGGAGAGGACATAGGACTGGTTTAACACTAAACTATAACAAATATAAAAAAAACGGAGGGAGACATACGCAATGGCACAGTGCTATCACGACCAATTAACAATAGAAGAAGAGAAACAACTTAAACGAAAATACGAGGTACTACAAAGTGGGACATGTTGGCACTGTAATAAGCCTCTATGGATGTGCCCTCCGGATAGAGTAGTCAATTTAACTACCCAATTAGACTTATCTATACCTAATGAGTACACAGTACCTACACGATTACACTATAACCCTATTACAGGGGAACGTATGGGTCTTGTGCACGTTAGGTGTGACTACTACTTAAAAGAGCTGAACAAGAGCTTACTTAATCATTCAATGGAGGGGAACTAAGTGAAACTATCTGATTACCTACTATTATTGGTAGGGGGTGTAGCTATACTGCTAAACACACTCATGGTGACATATAGCATTTATTGGGGACTAACTAGCGAGGAAGCTACTACAAGCTACTGGATAACAATCGTGTTTTGCACAATGCAGGCAGTATTAGTAATTGGTGCCTATATCTTGAACATAATTACTTTTGCAAGCCTAAATAGAATTAACAAAAAAAATAAGAGGTAAATATAGCTATTATTAAGGAGGAAAACGATGGATAAGAATACAAAAGACGAATTGGCAAACGCATTAGGTAAATTTTTTGGGACTTTAGTCCTAGTGGTATTGACCCTTGTTATTGGAGGGTATGTTACGATGTTCTTGTGGAACGGGTTAATTGCCCCGACCTTTGGGGTGCTAACACTTACATGGGCGCAGGCAATTGGGCTAGATGTATTTATTAGTTTTATTACAGCTAAGACTACTACAAATACAGAAGATTCTATTTTGATGGTATTTGCAAAAGCTACTGTATCAACATTGTTATTTATGCTTATTGGATGGGTAGTAATGTTCTTTATTTGAGGTCAGTAACTAGATGTTAAATATTTTTTTTATAACGTATAAGGAGAAAAAATAAATGGAAACAGCATTAATAGACAAAGAGCGGTTAAACAAATTGAAGGTTGGGGATACAGTCTTCACAAAACCAGAACTTCGTGACCCGATACTAGGTTGTGATAAGGCAACAGTAACTAGTGTGACTCCGGATATTGTATGGATTTCATTAAATGGCTCAGAGTATGGAGTCCATAAAGACGAGAAAACGAAAGTACCTCTTTACCGCAATCAAGCAGGAGAGATTGTCGGGGAGTATTTCTTGGACTTCTCAGACTTCCATAAATACTGGACATACTTCGCAAAGACTATGGCGGAACAAATTAGTCTTAGAGGGGAGTAACCATATGCTAAATATTTTTTATAATGTATGGGGTGGATTTATAAGTCACCCTGTACTCATTACTCTAAGTATTGTAGGTATTTATGTCTTGGGCTATGCTCTAGTTGAATTTATCGTTGGTATTGTTGTTTTGTCGAATAGTTTAAATACTAAATGGGTGATAGCCTCTGCGATATTCACTACTGTATTGTCTATTGTTTTTACTATATACTCATTTTTAGTGGAAATTTACGTAGTCTTAGTCGTCATTAGTGGCTTGGTTGTGCTATTAACCTAAGAATACTAAATAAAAGGAGCCACATTAACATGCTAAATTCAAGAGGAGAGTCTTTGCTCCCTATCAACACACAAGTTAGGCTTAATAACTTCACCTTCGAGTGTAATGGTAGAGGTAGGAGCCCTATAGGGAGAGTAATAGGTTACGATAATAGTGTGTGCAAAGAGTTCACTGACTACTACATTGTGGAGAGTGGTGACTTACAAGGGTATGCCCATTACACTAATGTAACCGAGGTCGTGCTTGGCGGAACCTGAACCTAATAGCCAACCATAAGGCAGACGGCTAAATAAAAAAGACCCTATCCTTATCAACGGGGAGGGGTCTTTTTTATATGGGAGCATTTAGGTGAGCCTATATAGGAGCCCTAGGGTGAGCCCTTATGTTGACTTTATATGTGGGGTGTTGACTTTCTAAATATATAAAAAATAATTTTCCTAGAAAAAATAGGTACCCGAGGGTCGGGGTAGGCAAATAGCCCCACCCCCAAAGTACGGTCAAAAAACCACGGGGGGAGGTCAATCGTAAAACAAGCCTACCATACTGAGGAAAACCATCAAGTCTCCCTCAGTGGCAAATTTAAATTCAGTTCTTTCGATGTAGGATAGTAAGATTCTGAATAGCTCTTTCAAGTCCTAACTTTTTACTTACAAGCCCAACCCGCTTGCTATGTGTGCAACCTATTTTATATAGTTCATAGTTAGATGGTGTGTTTAATATCCAAAAATCTTTATCCTTATACACGATGTCAGATGTATTATACATGTGTGCTACCTCCTTATCTTTATAAGCCTACCACGGCATACATACGTCTATACTTTCCATGTCTTTTGTATATATCATGCCCTCATTGGATACTGTGTACTCGTCCCCTCCTCTGGTATCTCTTACAAGTGCCATGCCCTTTTCCTTGTCATCTTTAATCACGTATACGCAAACGCCGTCTTTTGTGAATGCTGTTTCAAAACCTCTATACTTTCTACTCATTCCAATCACTCTCTTTCTTATTCATCTTACAATTAATATACTACACTAGTTATTGTTATTTGTCAATAGATTAGCTCAACAATTCTAGCAGTGCGCAATACCCGCTCTTGTATGCTTGTTCCTCTCTATATCTGAATACAAGTTCATGTAAATGGCAGTCCTCTAGTTCCTCGTTATTGTATTCTCCATCGTATTCGCTATAATGTGATACCTCTAAGATGAAATACGAGTTATTGACCGTGTACCCCCCTGTATATTCTTGTTCTAAGGTGATGCCCTCTTCCTCTTTCAATTCCTCGATTGCTCGTTTAAACTTCATTTTAAAGCCCCCTATTCTTTCGTATAAGCGTTTCTAGTTATTTACCTTATAATTACACTAGGAAGCTTGTAGCTCTATTGTATAAGCTCCCTAGTGCCTTATATGGTTACAATGCGGGTTTCAAGTCTTTAAACTCAATTTTTTGCCATTCTAAGTATTCCGCAACGCTTTCCCTGTCTAAGTCCATACAAGTTTCTTGTTCATAGACTTGCTGTAATTCCTCGTTGTTTTCATCGGCTATATAGATTCGTACATACTCTGAGGTAGCTGTTACATCTAAACTGATTGTGTATTCTTTATTGTCGTGTTTAAAAGCGTAGTATCCTTGACTATAAAAGTAGTTACCTAGAAACTCATTAAAATCGTAGTAAGTTTCAAAAATAACTGGGATTGCTTTTGAGTAGCCCGCTCTCACATCTACCCCCGTATGGATTGCAAAGAATGCAATAGTCGTGTCCGAATTTTCTGCCTGTATAACTTTAAAGTCCATATCACGTTCTAAGAAACCGCCGTAATTATACGTATTGTCCTCTGCTTTAAGATTCCATGTGTCTTTCTCTAGTTCCTCTAATAGTTCTTTATAAGTTGGGAACTCTGATTCTGCTTCATTACCTTTAAAAAATCGAGGTAAACTAATTAAGTCATTGTTACCACCTAATAGAGGTTGGTTTGTGCTACCTGTAAAGGTAACTTTTTTCATCTCTTCCAATTCTCCCATAACTGTATCATAGTCACTGACACCAAACCAATCATTAAGTAATTCTAGTACCTCTTCTTTAATAATGTTAACCCATGCTGTCATAGTAAAAACTTCCTTTCTGTTGTGTGGTGTAAAGAGGTTTATTCCTCCTTACACTTATTATACTACACTAGTTATTGTTTTTTGTCAATAGTTTTTTTTAAAAAAGTTTTATCTCCCTATCCGAGTATATAACCAATCAAACAAGTTCATTTCTTTGGTGTCGTATTCTTCCCCGTGTATTTCTAACCCTAGAATAGTGTAGTCACCTAGTACCCCTATTCTTAAATTTTTATTCTTAAACCGTTGTTCTATCTCCTCCATACTGTCATAAGTGTACCGCTCTACATTTGCATTATCAATGAAATTATCAGTAATTAAAAGTTTTACCATAGCCAACCCCTCTTACCAATTGTTTAATTCTTCAGCTAGCTTTTCAGCTCGTTTTTTGCCTTGCTCTGTTAATGGAAAATCTGTATAAGATACACCGTATTTTTTCCCTCTTTGCGATACCCCTACCGCTCTGACTGAATAGGTATTGCTTTCATCTCCGAACCCCTCAGCTTCAATGACCTCTGCTTCAATTTTGATAACTGGTAGATGTGAACTCTCTATAATATGCTTAACTGCTTCTAGTGCTTGATGTGTCATGTTTATAACTTCCTCTCTTTATCTTATAAACCTATTATATACTAGCTATTGTTATTTGTCAATAGATAAGATGAAACTTTTTAAATATATTCATATGCTAACTTGTCTAGCCAACTTTGCATTTTTAAATAGTTTTCGATGTCGTTCCCTACCTCTTTATTTGCCTCTAGCTCTCCCACTACATCTTTACATGCTTGTAAATAAGTACCCTCACAAGTAAACGGGTTTTTAATCGGTTCAATGAAAACCCCCGCTTCATTAATAAATGAAAATGGACTATCATTTTTAGTTAGGTTCATCTCTGCTAGTTCTGGTGTCATGGTAAAAAACTTCCTCTCTTTATCTGATATGTATTGTGTAAGAAAGAAGTACTCATTTTCCTTTTTAGGTTTAACCCTTTCCCTCTTACACTTATTATATTACACTATGTTTTGTTTTTTGTCAATAGTTTTTTTTAAAATTCTAATGTATCGATAGTAGTAGAAAATACTTCCTCGATTTCTTCCGCTTCCTTGTCTGTAATAAAGCTACTGCCTTGTAACTCGTTGAAAAGGTCAGCTAGTGTATTGCTTACCCCCGCTGTATAGTCGCTTAGTTCCTCTTTTGTCCACCCGTTTTCCTTACGTGCTAGAATGCCGTTGTAACCGTCCTTAATTTGTTTGATGATGATTGATTTCATTGTGAAATTCCTCCCTCTCTATCTGATAAACCTAGTATATCACTAGGGGCTGAACTTGTCAACCCCTTTTTTCAATTTTATTTTTCAGGATAGCGCCCTGTATCTGCTAGTGTGTTCCCGTCCTCCTCGTTCTCGTCAAAGTAGTCTTCTTGGTCTAGTTCGTCCATGAAGTCCTTAAATTCTTTACTGTCCAATAATTCGTCTAATGTGTTATATTCCATGTTTATAACTTCCTCTCTTTATCTTATAAACCTATTATATACTAGCTATTGTTATTTGTCAATAGATAAGATGAAACTTTTTTATTAAATGTTTTATGGTCTAGCGCATTCATAAACAGCGCTACAAGATACATAAAAGTATATACCTGTTACAACGTCACGCACACGATATTCCCCCGCTAGTCTGTCTATACCTACAATCTGACCCACCCAAGTTCTTGCGCCGTTGTTACCTCGTACAAATTTGCCCACCTCTAGCATTCTTATTAGCCCCCCCCCCTCATAAGCCCTTATAAGCCTTTATAATGTATTTACATATAAAGCCCGTTAAAACATCGATACGGGCTTTATATGCCGTTGTGCTATAGTCCTAGTCCTGACAATAGTTCTTTTTCATTTGGATAAATAAAACTTGCATTTTTATAGACAAACGCTAGTTCTGTTAACTTTTTGTTTTCTAGTTCCTCATTTGATAGCTCTACGCTGTGGGTCCCTTGCATATAAGCAATTAAAACGGGATTCTGGTCTACTATATCTCCTCTAGTTAGTTCATAGCCCCCTAGCTCGTTATATGGTTCTAATGTAGCGCCTTTCGATTCTGCTAGTTTGATAAATTCTTTTAATTTCATTTCTAAGTTCTCCCCTCTCTTTATCTTACAAGTTAACTATACAATAGTTATTGTTAAAAGTCAATAGCTAAGATGAACTTTTTTATTAAATAACAAAAGAATTTTATACCCTTTTAAAATCTCCCTAGGGGAAAAGTACACCCCTATTTCTTATAAACGTTGCTACAATAACATTCTTATTTTAGCTAGTTAACCTAGTCCAATCAGTAAAATAACAATGTGCATCTATCCCCCGTTTGTTTTTAACAGTCTAACCTACTAACTTTCCGCCCCTCCTCCTTGTGTATTCTAATATATGTATAAATAGCCTATGCATTTAAAGCCCCCTATAAGCCCGTATAAGCGTTCCTAGTCGTTCCCCTCATAATTACACTATAAACGATATAAGCGCCCCCTATATAGAATATAATAGCAATGAATGCAGTAATAGGCTAGATGATTAATAGTATAAGATAGCTAACTATATAATAAGATAAACGCCCCTATTTTCAGATATTTAAGGATAATCATATATAAACAGTAATAACTATACTTATTTCAGATTATTTTGAAATAGACTTATGCGCCCCCTTGTCGGGTTTCTGATGAAGTCGGTTCTTTAAAATCTCAGGTAAACAACTTTTTTTCCTTGTTCCCTTTCTCTCTCCCCTCCCTCCTCCTCTCTCCTTTACCCTTACTTATTATGTGTCTATCTGAATATGAGTGTATGAGTGTATAGGTATATAGTTCCTTTTCTTCTTATTCCTATAAGTGTACACATTTATATAGCTCTATAGTTCCTTATCTCTTTACCTCTTTATATGTTTATTTCTTTTCGTCCTGTTTATTATCGTACACTATCCCGATAACTGAAAAGAATAATACTATCCCTAAGATTGCTAGTAATTTTAAACTGTATATGCTCATTCTTTTATATTCCTTTCCACATACTCACTACTTTTACATCTTTATCCGTTAGCGTTCTTTTTAGGATAGCTCTATTCCCTTTTTCTCTTAAGGTAACCTTTTTCATTACAGTATAGTTTGCTATTCCATCATATTCGTTCACAAGAATAAGACTTATGACCTTTTCCCCTTTTTCTAGGTCAATAGATATTAAAGCAAATGGAAAAACTTTATTTTCTAACCTGATTGTATACCCTTTTTCTAGGTACTTTCTAACTTCCTCTGAAAAGCGTTTCTTTACGTTTTCTCTTCTTACTTCTTCCACTAGTTTTATTTCTTTACTTCTTTTTACCTGTTTAGCTTGTTTATTCATAAAACTATTCATCTTTGCCCCTCCTTATCTGATTACATCAAAACTTAACGGGTTTTCTTGTGAGTGTTTAGCATTTTCATCATATAATGAAATATCTTTAATAGGCAAAGAGTTTTCATTTTCAAAAGTATAAATAGGTAAGTCCTTATTTTCTTCTGGCACTTCTTCTAGTTTCTTAATCAATTCTCTAATTGTTAGCCCTTTTAATTGTTCCATTCTTCTTGTTCCTCCTTAATAGTGTATACGCTTCTTACTTGTTGCCATGCCCCGATTTTACGGTTTGTGTGAGTGAAAGCAATATAGATTGCACCCCCGAAAATGCCAAACATACCAAACATAAAATAAAACATTAGAGTAACTAAACCAATCACCGAATATTCTTTTGTTAAAATCTGGCTAACGAAACTTTCTGCGACTTGTAAAGTGATAACTTCCTTTTGTTGGTTGTTCTGGTTCATAGTACCATCATTAAACTTCTGATTCCATTGTTGGTTGTTTGTGTTTGTCATTGTCCTTGCTCTCCTTTTACGAAATGAAATTCGTTGTTATTTGCGTATTCTTTCAGTGCATTAATCATTTTAGCAGTTTCTACTTTCTCGGTGTCTGATTCTTTTGAAATTGA
>ERZ1035001.189-NODE-189-length-38029-cov-47.591773_pt1 | contig 38029 bp, 33 predicted proteins | sample MGYA00520685_ERZ1035001 | MGnify/ENA primary metagenome ERZ1035001 (study PRJEB33766, sample SAMN09781749) | gut metagenome | biome: gut microbiome | host: Homo sapiens | place: Madagascar | study: EMG produced TPA metagenomics assembly of the PRJNA485056 data... | reverse complement strand
ATTTTATAATATTTTTGAGGTGATAATTATGGGAAATCAACAACTAAAAAATAGAACTACTATTGGTTCAGCTGTTAATAAGGAACTATATAATAAACTTAAAAAACTTTCTCTTGATACTTCAATACCAATATCAAAACTTCTTGATAAAGCCATTGAATTGGTTCTTAAAGATTATGGAGTAGATTAATTCTACTCTTTTATAAACTCTTATTTTATTTACCATATAACGCTACTTATATGATGTCATTTCGCTCACGCTAATGACCACTCTCTTTCAAGACGTGCGTAGACTATTTCTTCACCCTCACCATTATGTGTTAGGGGCAATCCATTTCCACTATCAAATCGCTTATAGTGTACTCCCTTGCGGGATAGTCGTTTGACCTTCTCCTATTCGGAGCTTGGCGACCAAACACCCATTGCATCTCTTACTTAGGATTTAACCATATAAGAATTCTTGTTGTTGTTTCAGCTTTCGCAACTTTCATAAAACCATATTTCATGTTTTATTGTAGTAACAAGACTTTAGGGATTACTGGTTTTAAAATTGTGTCCTACACTCATTTCTGAATGTACGAGGCTAAACTGTTATTTTTTTATACAGTTTTATAAACTTTTATAAATTTCTTTTAACAGTTGTGTTACCTTCTTCTTTTCTTAAATCATAATGCTTCATGGTTGTTTCTACTGAATTATGCTGACAGACATATTTGCTTACCAATTTTATATCTTTACCTTTATTAAGAAGATTAGTACATGCACTAGCTTTGAATAGATGAGGATTAATTCTTCTTCCTAAAATATCACTTAGTGTATTAGTGCATAATTCAGACGCCCACTCCTTAGAAACACGTTTTATTTCTCCACGATATTTTACTGTGAAAATATCTTCATGATCATATCCTCTTTTATTCAACCAAAGATTAGTATATTTAATACATTCTTCATTTAACATATACTCACATATCTTTCCGTCAGCACCTCTACCTTTTTCTCTAACCTTATTAGACATAATGTAAGTCTTTCCTTCAGGTATACCTTGTCTAACACATTCGGCTTTAAACTGTATTATTCCACCTCGTCTAGCGCCCGAATTAAATGCGCATGCTACCCACGCAAGTCCCATATAATTTCCATCATCTAATAAAACTTCTTTTAATTTTTCATATTCTTCTTCGGTTACAGCTATTTTTTCATATACGTAATTTAAAGGGATATCTTTAAATGCAGTTGTAAAATTTCTAAAATTGGAATACTCCTCCATTTCATCATCATCAACAACATTATCTATTATGTAATTACATAAAGAGCTTACAGCGCTCTTTTTGAATTTTAATGCACTAGATGACATTCCCCTATTTACCAAATAACTCATAAACCTTGTAAAATCCCTTTTCTTTATTTTATACAAAGGTTTTCCATTACAACTTGTTTCTATCCAATAAGCAAATTGTCTTAGGGCAGATTTATATTGTTTTCTTGTATCAGCGCTTAATTGTGCTTTTGCATCAAAAAACTCTTGAATCATTTCTCTTGTTTCAGAGTTGCAAGCGTTATACATTTCATCCGTCACATCAGGAAGTTTTAATGCTCTTTCTCTTACCATATTTTGATTTATTTCAGTCATAAATTTACCCTTTCTATTTATTGGAATCTTTTATTTTTTCTAATTCTTTTCTAACTTCTTCTCTCCACCTACTTGGTACTTGCTCTAAGGTCATTTCCCCTTGTGTTATTTTTTTTATATACAATTTAACCATTTTAAAATCCTCCCTTATAAATCACCAACAACTTCGGCTAATTCTAATACACAACTTTCTAAATTTACGTATTGTTCTAGCAACTCATTGTAAGATAATTTTTCTTTTATTTCTTGTTTTTTTAATTCTTCTAAGTGTTGGATATATTTTTCTGCGACTTCTTGTACACTTAAATTACTATCTAAATTTAGATTAGAAATTAGCACATCTTTATCCTCTATATTAGTAACTCTATTATTTTGTATTAATAGAATAACATCAGAGTTTTTTAGCTCGGGCATAGAGTTTAAAACTTCCTCTGCACTTACATTATTTATACTTTCTTTTTTATCCCATATCTTATATTCCATTTTTTACCTCTCCTTTATTCAAACTTTTCTATTATATTTAAATAGCTGTTATCACTGCTATATCCACCAAGTACATACATTTCGTTGTTCACAGAAACTGCACTAAGCGAATCCCTTTTAGATGTTAAGGGGGTATGTTCTTTCCACTTATCCGTTTTAGGGTTGTAAGAGAAAACTTTGTCCGAATAACCTTGCGTATTATATCCTCCTGCAACATACAGTTTATCTTTTACAACGCAATAGCCAAAAGAATTTTTGCCTTCTGGCATAGATGTTTTTGTAGTCCATGTATTAGTTATTGGATTATAGCACTCTACTACATCTGTATAGCTATTACCAACGTATCCTCCAACTACATAAATCAAGTCGGCTATACTCCCACCACCTAGTCCTGCTCTTGCATTTGCCATAGGGGTTTTAGTAGTCCACGTATTAGTTCTTGTGTTATAACATTCCATTGTGTTAAGATATCCACTTCCACCATAACCACCAATAGCATAAATAAGATTGCCAACTGCAACACTAATAAGTTCATGTCTACTTGTAAGCATATTAGTTTTAGTGTTCCAAATGTTAAGAGACGCATTATAACTATAAACGGTATTTAGATAACTAGTTCCATAACCACCAATAACGTAAATTGTTTTCCCAACTACAGCGCTAGATAATTTACTTATGCTACTAGGAATATTAGCCCTAGATACCCATTTATTTTTGTTAGTATCATACCGCTCTACCGTTGCTAAATTACTTGCCCCATATCCGCCAATAACATAAATGTCATCCGCGATCGAACAAGCTGTAAACCTAGATTTAGCGGAACTCATATTAGCTTTTGACACCCATTTGTTTGGTTCTTTTGTTATTATAAATTCTGCAAATTTATATTTTATTTTTATTTCAAAACTCTTTCCGACAAATTGGCTAGGTATATTAAATATATAGTTTAATGTACTACCAACAGATGTTTTATTTCCTACATGCGTGTCTTGGTTATTATAGTGTATATATATTTCATGTGGAACATTAAAAAACATATCTGTAGCTTTTATTGTACAACTAGAATTATCTATTATAAGTTCGACGGTTTCTGTATCAATTAGATAACAATCGTTATAATCATTTTCTCTAAAAACTAGGTGGTAAACATTATCTCCTATTTTGGCAATGTCGTTAGTACTTCCTATTTCTATTTGCTTAATCTTATTCGCCAAAACATTAAAACTATCTTCTATGCTAGAAGCAACTCCTTTGCCAGTAATGGCTGTAGCTATTAATTCTTTCCCATTACTGGCATTTGTAAAAACCTCATTTAGCGCTCCAATTATGGTTTTATTCTCTGTTTTTAAATCCGTAAAAGTGGTATTAGGGTTAAAAGCACCATCATTCCCCTTAGGTCCTTGCTCTCCACGGTCTCCTTTCTCACCCTTTAAACTTAATAGTTGTTCTGGGGTAAAGTCTTCGTATCTAAAGGCGTCTCCTTTCTCTCCTCTCTCTCCTTGAATACCTTGAGGTCCTCTAGGACCAGGAGTTAGTTCTATCCTTTTTAAATCTTCTTTGGTTGCATAGTTACTCAAATCAATATTTACATTATTGTTTCCATTATTTAGTTGAGCATCTTGTATTTTTTTATCAACTTCATTTCTGGTATAAGTATTATCCAATTTATCTTTAAGAGTAGGAATTTGTGCCAAATTTTCTGTTTGTTCTGTTGTTAAAGTTGCATCTCTTCCATCATTTCCCTTAGGACCTGTTAGACCTATTGGTCCTTGTTCACCTTTAGGACCTTGGATACCCTGTTCTCCTCTCGCACCAGCAAGCCCTTGAGGACCTCTTTCTCCAGTATCCCCTTTAGGACCTTTCAAATTTAGCAATTGTTCTGATGTAAAATCTTCATATCGAAAAGGTTCGCCTTTTTCCCCTTTTATGGTTTGTATATTTGAAATTTTATCATCGACATACCCTTTATTTACAAAACTTAAATCGTTAGTAAGCTGTGAGATAGATGTGGGAATATTAGGTTTATTATTTAAATCATTATAATTATGATTATGATTTAAATCAGATTTATTTTCGTTTAATTCTTCTATTTTTTGATTAATGACATTTATTTTCTCATCTAAGTTAGGTTCTATATTTTCTATATCACCTATATAATCCCCAATTTTTATCATTTCAGAAGATATTCTATCTATATTTTCATTTATATCTGTGTGAACATGAGAAACATCTGCTTTTTCTTTTAGTTTATTTTCTATTTGTGGTTTATTATAATAATTACCAAGATCGACATTTTCATTTATGATCAAATTATCTATTTCGCTTACATCATGTCTATGATTTACATTTGCTTTTTCATTAATATTTTTTTCTATTTTATTTATTTTGCCCTCAACATTTGTACCATCTTTCATTATAACAATTGTTGATTTTGTTGTTGGGTATAAATTAATTGTTCTTTCTTTATTTTGTAACTGAATATTATTATCCACAATATCACTCCGTTTATATTTAAATGTAACAAAGGGCATCTTTAATCAAAAAACACCCTTTTTATTTTTAACTAACCATTCATTTTATTTAAAAGATATTCATATAATTCATCAACTTTTTTTTTCATTTCTTCATCAGCTTTATAACTTATTTTACTATTGTTACTATAAAGTACACCGTCTTCTCTATACGTACTATACGTCACACCAACCCTTAGTCCATCTTTTAACTCAATAGCATTTAACTGTGTTATTCTCTTATTCATCTTGTTTAATCTCACTTTCTTCTTTATATTCTACTAATCTGCAATTTTCATAACCTTTACGTTTTCCTTTGACTTCCCAACCAAAAGAGATATCATTTTCTGCTTGTACAACAAAATAATCACTATGTCTCTCAGATACCCATATATCACCTTTCCCATACTTGGTTATAAACACTTGATACTCGTAATCCGTACTTATAATTTCTTTAAATATATCATCTATCCAGACTATACATTCACCATTTTCTACAACACTTTCTCCTACATCGCCAAACAAATAATCACAAGTTTCATAAGCATTTATTAATCTTTTGCCAAAGTTCTCTGTATCTTGCACACAGTTTTTAGTACCACTTACTGCAAGTTCTGTACAAGATACTCTATATACATTGTTAATGCTATTTCTATTAAAATCAGGGGAAGAAAGTATTCTAAAGTAAGAGCCTCCGCTTATTTCATTGCAAGTGATTTTAGAACCACTTAAATTATCGCCATTAATATATTTTAAATTATATAATTGTTTATTGTTACAATTTAAATCGCCATTCAAATAATTTATTTTAGCGTAATTTAGCTCCGCACTATTGGCTGTTAAATTTGTAGTTGATACTGTACCAACACCACCTATATTCTTATTATTTAGTTCGATAGGAGAATAAAAAGTAATAGGTTCACTTTTGTTTAAAACCCCACCAGTACTACCATGCCCTATTTTTTTAGTTAATAAATAATCTTCGCAATAAACTTGATTTTTAAAGTTTGCCTTAGAGTTAAAAATTAACCACCCTTCACCGCTATATATGTTATTGGTTGTTAAAGTAGGAGTTGAAAATCCGCTTATCGCCTTCAACCAATCAACCTCAACATTTCCCTCTATTGTTGTTTTTCTTGATTTAATGAAAACTTCATCTAACTTCGAGCCACCAAATTTAGAATTACAACTGCTTATAAAGAGTTTGTCTGTGGGCATAATATAAAAATCACCGTTCATAGCCCAAAGCCTTGTAAAGTTACCCTTTGTAATTTCTTGACTCCAATTCGAGCCATCATCATTGAAGGTGCTGAAATCTATATATCTATCTCCGCCATTCAAACTTCTTATAACTATACCTTTATTCCCAGTTCCTTTAATATCAATATTACCTAAACGTTCACCGCCAAATACGTTTATGTTATCAGTACAAAGTCTACCAGTAGTATCTACCCAGAAAACTTTGTTTTCCCTTTGATTATATAATTCTAATTTACCATTTTTAATAGAGAATGTTCCGTCCGAATTTTGTACGTTTTCATTTATATTATTAAAAGCCACCTGAACAGACGTAGGGCTTTGTTCTATAATTGATCTTACACCGTTATTGTCGACTTTTGCTTCTATTTTATCGCTCGCTATTTTAAAATAACTTTCTATTTTACCGTCATCTTTAAGAAATTCAGTAACTGCTACTTGCCCTTCAACTACATTGATATAATCTAAATAAATTACATTGTAAATATCTTTTGTTGCACCATCATGATCTATTCTAAAACTAATATAAGAAGCATCGTTATTTATTTTAAAATTTTCTTTGATTTTAATTCCATCAAAATTAGGTTCTATATGTTCCAATAATATTTCTCTTAGTAGTTTTTTGCTAGAATTATATTCTTGCAAATATATTTGACAACTATTAACTGCTTCTTCAATTCTTAATTTAATCGCCATAGACAACATAGAAGTATTTAATGCTTTTGCGCTTATATAAGAAGAACATATTCGTCCTTCGTTATTTCTATCGGTTGCTCTTATACCAATGTTGTCACCAGACTCGTAAAATGTAATGTTATACAATCTATCATTTTTCCATGCATCTAAATTTTTTTCTTTAAAATTTCCGCCTGCAATTAAATTTTTTTTAGAGTTTAAAAATTCCTTAGAATTTGTAACGGTCATTATTATATTTTCTTTGCTTAGCGATAATTCTGCTTTTTCTAGTCTTTTTTCAATACCGTTTTCAGATACAATTTTTTCTTTTACTTCTTCAACAGTAGCGGTAATACTCCCTATTGTTTGTAGTATTTCAGATGTCTTTTTATTCGTATATGTGTTAGATGCATTTTCCGAAATATTTGATAACGCATCATCAAATGCTTTTGATAATAAAGCTAATGCACTTTGATATTGTTCTATCAATAATTTAAAATCATTTAATTCATCTTCGTCTAATATATTATCTTCAACAATTTCATTTATTTTATCTATTAACGAAGTATGTTTTAAATCAAAAGAATTTTTTGCTTGATTTAAATTAGCTCTTATACTCTCTGAAAGGAAAACACTTTCATATAAATTGTTGAACCTAGTATCTACATCCAATTTTTCTTTGTTTAATTCATTTATTTTTTCACGTATAAAACTTAATTCTACGCCATCAATAATTCCGTCTAAAGAAATATCTCCAATATCTCTTTCTAATTCTTCTAATTTGTTATTTACATTTGATAAATCTTTATTTATATCATTTTTGGCATTATTTATGGATAGATTTAATTTATCCGTTGTTACATATTTCTTTTCAATCTCCTCTATTTTACCGCTTATTTTACCACTCTCAACTTGAAACATTGTTTTTGCTTCATTCAATGTTCCCTCAGTAATATCCAACATATTAGGTTTCCAATCTGTAGCCATATTACCATTTTCCCATTGAACGTTTTTTATTTTATAATTACCATCTATATTTATTGTAGGATTTATTATAAACCCATTTTTTAAATCATTTCTGGTTTTATACTTCAAAAATATCCTTGTTAGTGTGTTTGCTTTAACATTATATGGTTTTGCAATTCCTATATTTGAAAATATAACGCTATTTTTTTGACTTGTAGCTACATTTAATATAAATGTTTTGGTATAGCCTTTTTTGTTGTTTTCATCTTCACCCATTAATTTGCAAATATAATTGCCATATGTTAAGTGCGATAGTTTAAATGTTGCTTTATTATCCAATATTAAACCTTCATAATTAAAATCATCTCCGTTATTAATGGAAAGTTTTAACGATTTCAGAGTTTTTCCGCTCTCAAATTCAATACTAATATCAGATCCTTCCATAATTTCATAAGTTCTTGATTTTGTAATAATTATAGGTATCTGATCAGCTAATTCATCATCACTCAAGCTTTTAGATTGAGGAATACCTAAAGGTTGGTAAGCTGTATATCCTAAAATCAAATTATCTTCCGTTATTTCCATATCTTCTTCGGTTATTATTGTTGCGCTGTAGACATATTCATTACCACCCATTATAGGTATATTAGTTACGTTTTTTACAATCCCATTACAAATCAATAAATTTTGACTACAATTAACATTACCCAACCAATAAGTAGAATCTATAAAATTACCCGAATTTCTTATATAATTCGTTGCACCTATATTTATACCTTGCTGAAACTTTTCATACGCTTCAATGCTTAAAGCATCCGCTTTTATGCTACCAGCTCTAATGATTGCACCGTTAAATTCGCCTGCTGTAATGCGGTCAGCTACAATTGCTCCATCCATTGTCATTGCAACATCTACCTGTCCACCTACACCGTTTTTTGAATGTCCCAATCCCCCTGACGTCCACAACCAACAATTTTTCATATTTTCTTCTTTTTCATTATCTCCAACAATAATACAATTCTTTTTAACTATTACCGATGAATTTTTTAATCCACTATTTATTAGATCAGTCGCATTATTTTTAGCTTCCTCTAATATTTCTTGCCAACTCTTACTAACATCGTTTACAACATTGTCTATTCTATCTACTTTTGTAACAACATCTGTAATCCATGAGCCATAACTAACAGCGTTGCTTAAAACTACATTTATAACCTTTGGTTCATCTTTGTTGATTGAAACCTCTGTAACCCTTGCATTTAAATGTATCCCTGTTTCAGAATCATAAATATTGGCTTTCATATTAATCTTTACAGGATTACCGTTGTCAACAATTTTAACACTACATGTTATTTCTGGATATAATTGTGATTGTAATTGAGTTACACCAGCATTATATAACGCTTCTGAGTTGTAAATATCCGTATTTCTATAAACTGCCTCACGTAAAAATAAATCTGGTCTTGATTGGATATATGATAGAGAAAACCCTTGTTCTAAGAAAAAAGAATAATCTTCTATATATGTCAATCCATTAGTTCTATCCAATATAGATGTCTCAATGCCAGTATCTTTATCTATTCCGCCAAAAACGTGTAATCTAGTTATTATATCGCCACCATCTTTGCTTACATTAATACCAGTTAAATTACTATTATCGTTTATAATTAATTCTTCGCCCTTTTGCATTAATATGTCTACAGTGTCATAATTAAATATAATTACTGCTCCAAAATTTTCAGCTATTGTATTTAAATTGGCTAAAACTGTTGCTTCTTCGCTTATTAAGTGTCTTTTCATATTGGATGGAATATCGGTTTTACCTAAATTCCACCCACTCCCTTCCAATACTTTTTTAACCAATGTTTGAACTGTTTCAGCTATATATTCAAATTTCCCATTTATTTTTTTTGCCAAATTAATAGCGTTTTGTTGACATGTTACAGTAGTGATACTATAATCTTCTCTATCTATATCTATTTTATCTACTATATAAATTTTATCATCATATTCAATTACTTCACCTATTTTATAACTACGAACACCTTTAGTTAATATCTTAAAAGATAACTCTGATGGTTGATTTAATTTGTGTGTGATAGTAATATCATATTCATGTTCATGACTTATTGCCCATTCCAAACTCAAAAATTATCTCCTCCTTTTAACCTCTTGGGTTATAACAAACAAATTTTGCACCGACTATTGCTGTTATACCACCATCGGTATTTTCTTTTAATACTACTTCGGGTTTTTCTTCTACTATACATTGCAAAGTTCCTGTCCCACAAAAATCAGGAATAAAAGTAAACGAAGTCGGCTCTGAAACATTAAGCCAATTCCCTATTTTATAATAACTAGAAATATCAGGGAAACACATTTCTACTCTGAAAGATATCGGCTTAATAACTGATTTTATAAATAGTTCTCCGTCAACAAATGGAACTTTATGTGTAATTGATTCTTTTTCAATCATAATTCCATATATATCCTCATTGTCTTCTGTTAGTTCTCCACCCATACTGCTTAAGCTTTTCCCATTAAACATAAAATCATATATTACCAAAAAAACACCTCCATCTACAAAATAAAAGCAGTTAGTATTCAACTAACCGCTTTTAAAATCTGTATTTTATTATAATTTTATATTACCCCAGCACGTCTAAGCTGTTGTTTTTGTCTATAAGCTATTGTTTCCATGTTTGATTTAACATCAAACTCTGTTTTATTAGTAACTTCATAATTATTATTAAATGTTACATTACTGCTTGGTCTTACTTGTCTATTCGTATTTAAATTATTAATAGATTTTACCATACTATTAAAGTTAGGAAGCCAACCCGTAAAATCCTCAAAGATATCTGTTTGACTTTTGCTTAAAATTCTTTCTCCTGACTGTACAATAGCAAGACCTTCATCGTTTCTTTTTATGTCGCCAACTATTCCTCCAGTATGGAACTTTTGAATATACGCACCTGACACCCAACCTTGTCTATTTTTTTTGTAAACATCTGACCAATAATTGATATTATACCAACCATCTTTTTCACTTAATATCTGAACTTCTTCACCTTTATAAACAGAACCTATAACACGATTATTAGTTCCAACACCTTCTCTAACATTTAAATTGGTTGCTGTAACCTTTCCTTTTTTACTTGAGGCAGTTTCTTGTTTAACTACTTCATTTACAATATTATCTACTGCTGATGAAACACTGCTATTATTTGAAGAAGATGAATTTGTATTACTAGACGTGTGATTAGTATTATCAGTAAAATTTTCGCCATTTTTAAGATATTTAAAACCATCTAGCCCTTGAGTTATACTTTCCATTATACCATCAGCTAGTGATTTTCCTAGCAATAAACCTGTATCACTCCAATCAGGAGCAAACTGTTCGATTAAATTTAATATCTCATTTGAGGCTTGAGATGCTAAAAGTTTATTTGCTTCAGTATAAAGATATTGTTCTGACAACATATCTTCATACTTTTTGCTAACTAAATCTTTCTCACTTTCTATTTGATCTATCTGTGATTGTAATTGATCTTTTTGAAAATTAACTTCTGCCTTTTTAACAACTTTTTCTTGTTCCTTAATACTTTCAAGTAATTCTTTCTGTTTCTGTTGAGAAAAAGCACTATTGTTAGTTTCCCATTTAGAAAGTTCAGCTTGTAATTTAGAAAGTTTCTCTCTTTCACTAGATAAAGTATCTTCGCTACTTTCAGAAATACTTTCATCTAATAATGCCATTTCTTTCTTTAACGCTTCTATTCTAGCATCATAAATAGAAGTTTCTTCTTCTTTTTGTTTCTCAATTTTTTTCTTTAAAGCTTGATATAATTTATCTCTAAGTTTTTTTATAGCACTATCAGCATCGGATTCTAATTTTTCTCTTTCTTGTTGTAATTCTTTTTCCGCATCCGATAAATTAGAATGATTTTTATTATTATTTGGAGAAAAAGAATATTTGCTATTAGAAGCTGATGCTCTTGACGTAATAGAATCTTGAGAACTAACGTCTTCAACCATTGGAGAAGCAATTCCATCATCTCCCGCAACATATGTAGGTGTACTCCTAACATTTGATAAAGGCATTACAGCTTCTTCAGAATAATCATCTGGCAGTGTGCGACCTTCCTCTAATGATTCTGGTGAAGCACCACCCCCTCCGCCAAAAATACCGCCTACAAAATCGCCTATTTTTTTAAAGACAGCAGTTATAGTAAATTCTTTATCCTTTAGACTTTCGGTACTATTCTTGACGCCGTCAATTTTACCTTTAGTTGTGTCAGCCGTAGAACTAACATCATTAAAATTCTTAATCTGATTATTAGCAAAAGAACTGTTATTATGAAGACCGTCAATGGTTTTTTGCACCGTACTAATTTCGTCATATGTTATAGACGCATTATCACTTATATCATTCATATCCCCTGTCATATTATTTTTCCAACCAGGATTATTTTTTAGCGTATCTATTTTCTGTTGAAGACCATCTCTTTTGGTAATTGTTTCACTCATTTCTTGTATAATATTGCCTAATTCACTAGTCATATATTGTGAAAAAGCTGGATTCGATTTTAGATTATCGATCCTTCTTTGTAGTTCATCGCCTTTCAACGTACCATCTTTCATGCCATTAGTAATATTATCAACTTCTTCTCTAAACCCTATAGACCAACTAGAATTTCCTTTCATATTGTCTATTTTCCCTTGGAGTGTTTCAATTTCATTTTCAGTTTCCTGCATAGCCCCTCTAGTAGTAGCCATATCTACAGCAACATCTACCGCTAATTGAGGATTGTTTTTTAATGAATCTATAGCCATTTGTAATTCTTCGGCGCTCATCTTGCCAGTTGAAAAAGCTTCCATTAACACTTGAATATCTGTAGCGGACAATGTAGACATTTGGTTTATGGCTTGTTGCGATAAACCCATATATTCCCCTACACCAATTGCAAAATCTTGTACCGATATTTTTTTATTATTAAAGTCTTCAACCATGCCTTCTACTGATTTTTTAGAATCTTCATCTAACTTATAAAAGGCTTCGCTTGTAAGCATTTGCATCGCTCCCATAGCTAATGCATATTCTTGCCCCCCTATTTGCCCTTTTATAAAATTATTTGTAAGTGAATCAAACATACTTTTTTCCGAATCAGTCATTTTTTCAAAACTATTATTAACAACAGCTAAATAACTATCTACTCCGCTAGAAAAATCACCTACTCCAATAGTTCCCTTTGCCATTCCTTCTAGCATTTCCGTCATAGTTTTTCGAGATGCATCGGATAATGTATTAAATTTTTCAGTTGTAAAATTAGACATAGTTTCAACAGATTTGTTAAATTCTTCAGATGTTAAATCATGTTTTTCGTAACCGTCTATTATTCTTTCTAAACTAGCATTTGCATTAGTAGCCAATTCCCCATATTGCGCTCCACAAGCTTTAAAATACACTCCCATATTATCACTAAATTCTTTTAAATCTAAAGATGAGTCCTCAACTTGCCCTATCAACGATTCTATAGAAGTTTTTGAGCTTGTACTCAACCCGCCTATTTCATCAGCCATTGTTCTTATACCGCTAGCTACTTCATGAATTTTGTCGGCACTATACTCTACGCCATCACTTATATTATATTCATCATTAAAAAGTTTATAAGTAGCCTTATAAGCATCACCTACTTCATAAACTCCTTCTTCCCATTTTTTTATATTTTCATACATATTAGTCATAGAAGCGCTTACTGGATATCCCGCCTCAGCCAAGGCTTCGTAGTTTGTTTTAAATTCAGATATTTCAGTAGAATTTTTATCTATAATGGCATTAACCTTCTTCATATCACTATCTATAATTTTCATCATCCGAGATACAGTCGTTTCATAGTCTACGCCGTTAATTTTACCAGATAATATTGCATCTGGATCTAATTTCATTAATTCTTCTTTTTTCTTAATCAACTGATCTAAATTTTTCTGTGCATAAGTTGTATCGTTTAATTCTTTCGAAATATCTCGATTGTCTTTATTTTTATTAAAATATGTTTGAGCGCTCATAGCTAACTCTTTCTTTTTTAGCTCAATTAATTCTTCTTGTTTCTTTATATAATCATCTAAAGAACCTTTTACATTACTTAATGCTTCTTCTTCTGTTCCATATCCCTCACTTAATTCAGGGAATAGGTCAAGCATTTGTTTTTTTACTGTTAATAATTCTTGTTCTTTTTTCACCAATTCATCTTTATTACTTGTTTTCGATATTTCATTTTCCAACCTTTGGATTTCTGCTAATCCTTCAGTTGCAGTTTTAACATTGCTTTGAGATTGTTTTAAAGCCTCTTGTGTTTCTATAGTATGATTAGTTATATTTTTGTTAAACTCAGCAAGTCTTTCATCAGCTGTAGCAAGCCAATACACAAGACCACCTACCGCACCAACAGCTAAACCTATGCCAGCAGTCCAAAGACCTAATGTTCCTGTTGTAAGATTTAAACCTTGATGAGCTAAATTTAACCTTTCTACAAAATCATCAGCTTTTTTTACAAAGCCACCAATAGCTTTAGTTCCAGTTCCAAAAACTTTAAAAGCTATTCCTGCGCCAGTTCCAAACAATGTTAAATCTATTAGAGCGTTTTTAGACCATTCGCTCATATCACCAAAACCTGATACAACCTCTGTTATAGCTTTAATTCCACTTCTAAGTTTAGGCTCTAAAACGTCACCAAAACTTAATGCTACACCTGAAATAGCTGACTTAAATAATTCAAAATCTCCTTTTAAGTTATCCATGTGTTATTAACCTATGGCTTTTTATCCATAGCTCTGGAGGTTTCCCTCATTTTCATCGGTTAGTCATTTCTAACCCAGTTTGGCATATATCTTCTTCCTATTATTCTAGGAAGGATACCACTCGTGGCTTTATTTTATTCTATCAAAATGATAGTTTCAAAAGCTATGCTCTACGGAAGAAAGAGTATTTTAATCCTCTAACTTTCCTCGGTATTAACATATAACAATTATTAATTCAAAGTATTTTCGGTAGGTTATAAAAATTATTTTATTTATATTTTTGAATTATTTATATTATTACTTAGTTTCCACCGATTTTGGTATCTTTAATCGACTATGTTACCATAGAAGTGACCAATAACTCTAGCCATTATTCCCGACATTTCTTCAGCAGAACCATTGCAATTATCAATGGCGTTTGCTAAAGAATCAAATTCTTCATCAGTTGCATTCATTATTGCAAGCAGACCCGACATACCAGTTTTTCCTGCTATCGCCTTATATTCACGCAATTTCGCTACTATTACGCAGTTCTCTTATGAACTTCTTAATATTTCTATTAAGAGTAGACTATATCATTACCTACTGCAAACTAGGTATTCTCCACTTCCATTATCAATCGCTTATAATGTACTCATTGCCATGATAGTCGTTGAAGTTTCTCCTATTCGGAGCTTACCTGCTGATTATCCATTATAATAATACTTAGGATTTAACCTTATATCATCTAACTAATTTTTTCTACTTTCGTAACTATCACACTCACCTTTATTTCATGGTCATGTTGTAGTTTAGTTAGCTTTAGGATGTTCCAGCAATTCAAAGAATTTTTATATGCTCTTTATGAACATATGAAGCATTTTGTTACTTCCGCATTACTTGCCTTTTGAGAATCCGTCATATCCGCAAAAGCTTTTCTCATGTCAACAAGCACAGGTTTTAATGCTCTCATAGTGCCATCCGAATTTGTTGTTGCTACAACATATTCATCTGTTGACTTAGTTGTTAATTTTAAATCGCTTGTCATGGTAGAAAGTATTTGTCTTAATGATCTACCTGCTATTCCTGCTTTAATCAATTTGTGTTATCGTAAGGCTCTTTATCCCTACTTCTTATGCTTTCACATAAGTTCAGACTATATCATAATCTTCACCATTACGTGCTAAGATTCCACCCATTCTTGTTTGTTTCATCATATAATTAAATTACTTAGATTACTACAAATAGTCGTTACACGTTTCTAGAGTTTCCTCATAGACTTCGCTCGGTATTGTCATATTTATAAATGTTTATTATTTAATTTCATCGTCTAAACAGTTGTATACATATTTTTTCAAGACATCTAAAGATGTTGTATTTTTGTACTTTATCCTTATTAAATTATTCTAAATTTACCTTTTTAATACAACTATTTCCTCCTATTTTACATTTATAAACTTAGAGTTTCACCGAATTAAAGCGGTTTAAATTATAAATTTCTTTATAATTGGGCATAAAGTCTACCCGAGTTCAGTTGTGTTATCGTAAGGCTCTTTATCCCCACTTCTATATATTTCTATATAGCTCGGACTATTTCTTTATCTTCAACTTTACTTGTTAAGATATCGGATTTCGTGGATATTTCAACTGTTCTAGTTTACTCTACCTAGTCTCTAAACCTTTATTATATCCCTATAATAATTGGTAATAGATTATCATATTAATCATTATAATTAACTTAGATTTCCCTATTTTAACCCGATGTTTTTTGAATAGCATTTCTGCTAAACCGACCTAATTTTTAAGCCATTAATCCTAATGCCAAAGCAGTATCATCTATACTATAATTAAATGCCCCAGCAATTGATGCCGACATTTTAAATGCTTCACCCATTTGGGTTACATTTGTATTTGACTTTGACGATGCTGTCGCTAATACATCTACAAAGTGTGACGTATCTGAAGCTTTTAATCCAAACGCTGTTAATGCATCAGTCACAATATCTGAAGCAGTTCCTAGATTAATTCCACCTGCTGTAGCAAGTGATAATACTGATGGTACAAATTATATTATCCTATAAGTTTTTTATCTTATAGTTCTAGGAGTTTCCTCCATTACATTCAGTCGTTTCTGAATTAGTTTGGCGTACATCATTACCCTTAACTTAATAGGAGGGTATCGAACACTCTTGGATATATTATATTTATTCAATATCTACGCTCTACACTACTTAATAGCCTATTCGTAATCCATTAAGTTAGCTCGGTATCAACATATTAAAAATTAAAGTAGGTTTGTATTTAAAATATTTTCTATGTTATTAAATTCCATTCGTATTTATTTTTACATAATTTACATTCTTTCATAATATACCTACTATTTTTAACTTAGTTTCACTTAATTTATTATATAATAAATTTATACATATTATGTACCGATTTTGCTCGATTTTCTATATTATATTTCTATAATATGGGGCTACCATTTAACCCTTCCATCATGGATTGAGCATTCCCTTTTTCTTTATTACTAAGGCTCTTTATCCTTAGACTAAGATTTCTCTTAGAGTTGGACTATATCATTATCCTAAAGATTAGGATATCAGATTTCTTGGATATTTTGACTGTTCTAGTCTACTCTATCTAGTCTCTAAACCTTGTCTATATCCCTATAGACATTGGTAATTGATTAGCATATCTTCTCGACTTAGCTTTCCAATTTTAACCTGATTATTCGACACATATTACTATGTAAAGGGACAGAATACTATCCAGCCATCAATTTATTCTTAACGTTAGATTTTTTATTCTAACCTCTGGAGATTTCCCTCATTTTCATCGGTATGTTAATTCATACCCAGTTTGGCGTACATCATCTCCTTCATCATTACATGTTAAGGAGTTTGGCACTCTTGGGGTATTATATTTATTCAACCCTACGCTCTAAAACGCTTCATAGCCTTTCGCAATCTATAAAGTTGTCTTGGAATCTTCATATTATATACAAATAATACTATATATTATCTTAAATTTCAATATATAACTTAGATTTTTTCCAATTTTGCCAAATTTATTCACTAAATATTTCTATTTAGGTGGGCTAGGCTATTTGTTTCCAACCCATGTATTTTAAAGCTTCTGCACTATCTTTTGCTGTGTGCATAGTGGTCAAACCCATTTGTTTTGCCATTGCTTCTAATTGTTCCATTTCAACAGTTGTTGCACCAGAAACTGCTTGCACACTCAATTTGTTACCTATAAGGTTTTTTATCCTTATATTCTATATTTTTCAATATAGTTCAGCATATATTTTCACCTTTAACTTAATATTAAGGTGTCGGAGACTCTTGGAGGTATTTTTACTCTCGTATCGTTCAACCTCTATGCGTTACAAGGAATTGTGATGCAATCCCTCTCGGTATTAGCATGTATAAATTTAAAATAATTATCCAAAATGTTGTTTATATCATTAAATTTCCAATAAGGAATTCTTAATAAAGGTATTTTATTGTTTTTACAAAATTCATTTTTAATATTGTCATTTATCTTAGTCTGAAAGAATGCTTTCTCCCCGCCAAATTTCTCAATCGGTGAATAATGTTGTCTACCATCATATTCTATAAGAAAAAGTAATGTTCCTTTATCAAATACTGCAAAATCAAAAGGTAAAACCTTCTTATTTTTACAATCACGATCTCTATATTGATGAATAAAATCCGCATTTAAAGCTGACAGATAACTTCGTATCATCTTCTCTCCTTTACTTTCATTGCATATTGGACAACCTATCCCTCTTAATAATGACGAAGGATATGCATTATAAATATGCCCGCATTTATTATGCTTAACTTTTAAATGTGTATGACAATTAATATATTCCCCTATGACGGTAAATTCATCCCCAAAGATATCGTATATTTGATTTACAAATTTATCCATAGATTTAGACCTTCTCCTTGCTAATTCAGCTATGCCACATTTGTTACATTGTCTTTTCCCATTAGAAATAAATGCTCTTGGTTCTACTTCATATTCATTCCCACATTTACATTTAAATTTTAATTTTGTATGACAATTTTTATAATCTTTACTTAATAAAATACTTGTTGAATTCTCTTCTACGAATTTCTTAAAATTTTCGTATTTTGTAGCCTGTAATTTTCCACCATTTTTATAACCACATTCATTACATTGTCTTTTTTCTAGCTTAAACCTTTCAAATGTAGTTTCAAAAACTTTCCCACATGAACATAAAAATAACATTTTTGTTTTTGTATTCTTATACTCATTAGAAATTAATTTGCAACTTGAATTATCTTCTACATATTTTTTTACTTCTTCAAATTTAAATCGTGTAGCTATAATTAACACCCTCTTTATTTTAAATTTATATTTAGCCTCCCTTACTCATAATATAGTTTCCTATTTCTGAACCGAGTTTCCCCAATGTTTTTTGAAGCATATTTCTATGCAACCGAGCAATGTTTAAATTTACTCATCTCATAACTAAAATCTGTAAGTTCTTTTGTTGCATAAGCCAATCCTGCTGTTGGTAATGCAAACGCACCTAATAATGCGTTACCTATTTGGCTAGAAATATCTCCTATATTTTGCAATGTAGCACTAAAATCAGAAACTTTATTTCTAGCCGATTCCATCTCTTTCTGTATTGCCGACACTTCATTTTTAACTTGTGCTAAATTCTCACATTTTACACTTTCTATTTTTTGTTTAAACTTTTCTGCTTCAGCAGTAGATAATCCCATGGTATTCATGTTATCCAAAGCAGATTGTTTAACTTTATTCATAGAATCCGCATATTTAGCTTGTGCTTGTTCTAATTCTCTTATCTTTTTAGCTTCGTTATCTCTTAATTTTTCGGTTTCTTTAACAGATAATGTTAGTTTATCTTGAGTACTAGACATTGTTAATAGTTCTGCTTTTTGTTCTTTAACTGTTGTCAAATTCTTTTCAAGAACAGCTTTATGTTCGCCTGTCGCACTTATAAGTTGCTTTTTTATCGCATATTCTTCTGTTTGTAATGCTTTTAACTTACTATACGTAGATTGTTGTTCTTTTAACGCTGTATTTTGTTCTTTTACTGACGCCGTTGCCTGTTTTAAGTTTGAAGTTAAGCTAGAGTTCAACTTTATATTTGAAGCTGATTTATTCAACTCTAAGATAGACTTATTTATGTCTTTAATAGTAGTTTGCAAACTTTTTGCACTTGAGGAATCAAAAGCTAATTTGATTTTTTGATTCTCTAAACTTTTCAGTAAACTACTTAAATCAGATTTAATCTTATTACTCTCTAATTCAACGCCAACCTTTACATTTAATTTATTCGCCATATATCCATCTCCCTTTCTTTTAATTTTTGAGAAAAAATAAGGGAGAATAGTTTCTCAACTATCTCCCCATTAATATTTTATTTATGAAATTATTTTACTGTTAAGCCACGAGAAGATAATGATTTCCTTAATATATCAGTTGCTTCTTTATCAAATTCTTTGGCGGTTCTATCCATAAAAGGTCTTCGTGGAACTGATCTCCACGGTGAAGCTGTAGTTATTAACACATCTAATCTTGGGCGTCCCTTCCCAGTACCAACCGTAGTATTCTCTAAAGTTAATTCATAGGAATCTTTTTTTGCGTTTATTGTAGTTTTAAAATTAGATTGTGCTGACAATCCTCCACTATCCATACGCCTTACATAACCACTTCTAGGCACATATTGCTGATAAGCTTCATATACCATTAATTGGTGTGTATCTTTAAGCTCTTTTTCCATCGTAGACATACTATCTTTTATAGCATTTCTAATTTCAGAAAGAACAAAATCTAAATCGCCACTAGCCATTTATTTTATTTCCAACTTTGCTTTTTTCTGCTTTCAATTTCTCTAACTCTTTTTTTAACTCTGCTTCTCTTCTTTCTATTTCCAATGCTTCTCTATTGTTTGCTTCTTGTAATATATTATTAGCTTGTTTTGTTATTAAATATTCTTGAACCTTTTCAGGATATTTAGAAAATTCTTGAATATTATTATAATACTTAACAAAAATATGGTTGCATATTTCGTTTACTTCTTCTCCCACTTTTAACCACAATAAAGAAGGATTATTTAATATAGCATTAAGAGTTTCCTTATCATCTTCCAACACATCAGAAAATTCAATATCGGTTAACATTTTAAATATTTTAAATGTTGACACATCATTATCTGCATTTGTGAAGACATCTTTATCTTCTCTTTTCTCAATCTTTGCATTTTCTGATAATATACTTATAATCTCTTTTATATTCTCTTGAGTAGGCTGATATACTTTTATATGATTAGGATATTTTAATTCGCACTCTTCAATATCTTCTTTACTATAAGCTACATCAACTATATTTTTTCTATTCTCAAAGACTAAACTTTTTATTTCTCTTTCACTAGATTTCTTAAATTCAATTAATTTCATAAAATTCTCTCCTTACTTTGTATTTTTAATTATAATAAAAGCACTCTTTTATGAAAAATGCTTATTAAAAACTATTTATTTTTCATCTACATATTTAAATGTATAACCTTTATGATGTGATTGCCCACCATTTGCAGTAATAGATATACCTTGTTGTGTAAATTTAACATTAAATATATCCTGAGAAATTCTTGCTAATTCATTACATCCATTAAAAATTCCACAACTAATACCATTTTTAAATACTTCTATTTTTCTTTGGAATATTCTTTTATTTGTTTTAGCTGTTTTTAGTGAACCTTTCCTCGCTTCTTCTTTTGGATTGTAATTACAGCATCCTATATTGCGCCAATCATTTAAATATCTTATAACTGTCGCTCTGGCAATATTAAATCTTTTTGCCACATCTAAAGTAGTTTCCCAATCTTTTTTCTTATTCCAATAATCAACAATCTGCTTAGCCATATTAGAACTGGAAAACTTCTCACACTGTTCCCAGTTTAAAGATTTTGATTCGCACAAATATCTTAATTCACTATTTAAAATATTAGATTTTAAACTTCCTTCATCGGATATCCTTATTACTTTATATCCATTTTGTTCTGCTAGCAAGTCTTTCATATTATCAATATAAGCAGATTCTTCTTTTGTCTGTCTATTTAGCAAATTGTCTTTTCTATGCCAACCACCATCAACTTCTATTATCAGTTTTAAATCTTCAACTACAAAATCATAAAAACCAATTCTTAGTTTGTCATTTTTTAAATTCTTAAATTTACACCAATCAAATTTTACTTCTTCTTCATAGTTTATATCTAATTGTTTTAAAAATGACACTAAATATTTATGTCCTTTGGAGAATCCGTCACCACAAGAGCAAGGAATAGTGAGCGTATTGCCGTTTAAAGTCGTCACAGGCTTATTATTCATTAGCCTCCCACAATAGGGACATTTTAAATTTACCAATGCATTGCTCTTTATAGCATATCTCTTAGCATCGTCATAGCCATTTTGAAAGCATTTCACCAACTCTGGATGTGTTGTAGCAATATCGTTAATTCCTGGTACTATTATTTGCGATGGGGTAGCACATGCTAAACATCCAACACCTTTCATTAATGCATATTCTAAAATCCAATACTCAGACATTTTTTCGCCACGAGAATAACATTCTGTGTTCCCATCGAATCCACATTTTAAACATTTGTATTTATAATGTTTAATATTTTCATTTTTTTTATTTTTAATATAGCGTCTGTCTATTATCATTAAATGTCTTTTCTTATCATATAAAATTTGCCCTATTTCTAATTTAAATTCATTTGTAACTCTTTTTATTAATTTTCCAATTTTGCATGATGTAAAATCACCAGTTCTTAAACTAATTTGCCTATCCTTCCATTGAATTGTTATTTTTTGATTTTGTTTATTGTAATTAATTATAGTTATATAATAAATATCTCCTTCATAATCAACTTTAACTACGCAACCTAATGATTCTTTCCAATTTATTCTGTTACCTTTTAATCTAGGTAAGTCATCTAAAAATACTTTTCTAATTTTCTTATCTTTAACAATTTCATCTTTCATTCTTATACATTTCTCCATATACCCAACAATTATTTATTATATTTATTTAAATATTCTCTAAATTCTAATGTGTCTTCAAATAAAAATATCACAAAATTAGGATTGTTTCTATCCTTATCTATTTTCACTACATCAAATTTCTTTGATAAATAATTTAATAATCTTACAGTTTTACATACATAATATTTCATATACTTTACTCCCTTTATTTAATATATATAACTTTAAATTGATTATATACTAAATAAAAGAAAAGTCAATTAAGACTTTCCTTTATAGATTATTTTACAGCATCAAATTTAGCCACCATTTCTTCACTTTCGCCTAATGGTATTATTTCAATTGTAGCTAATTCATTTGCCTTATTAGTCATAACATTCCATGTCATACTTGTAGCATTTGCCTGCTTTTCTGAAGTAAGTGACATGTTGATATCACCATTTGGTTTTACTCTATCAAGAGTAATTTGTAGATAGCCCACAGGTTCTTCATTAGAATTTGATACTAACGTTTGAAGATACATTTTTCTAGTCTTAGGGAAACTTTTACCTGTTATTTTTATTCTTTCAGTTTTAGATGATGTTTTATATTTATAGAAAACCTTAACCATTTCATCATTAGTTGTAACAGTAACTTGTTTCCCAGTAGCAGAAGGTTTTTCGACTCCTCCACTTGTCCATACTCTTATGCTACCTGCTATCGGAGTATGCTCCAATGTAATTTTCTTTTCTACTACGTCAAATGTATCTTGGATTATACCTACACCTGCACCCTTTGTTATTTCTTCGCCTATAGAAGTTGATAAACTTTCTATAGAAAACACAGGATTTTCCATAGAAATTGTCATAGTACGACTACCTGAAAGTGTAGCTATAAGTTGGTTGCCTTGTCCCTATAATTTGTTAAATTGGTTCGTTATTCCAATCCATACACCTCTAAGTATATGCTTATATTTTCATATAATGTACAGACCATATCTTATACTATTAAAGTATCTCACCACTTCGGATTCACTTAAATCCTACTCCTATAAAGGATGGTCGTTGAAGTTTCTCCTATTCGGAGCTTACCTGCTGATTGCCCATTGTTAGCCAATATTTAGGGTTTAACCATGTATTGATCTTGTTCTTTTTTTCTGTTTTCACAACTTTCAAATTTAGACTTATTTCATTCTTATTTTTTAGTAGAACAAGCTTTAGGGTTTTCCAGCAATTCGATGAGTTTATTCTTCTGCATATCGCTATACAGCAAGGCTATATTAGGCAAAAATAACCTTTTACTTCTGTGTTCTCCATAGAACTTTCTAATGATGCCGATTGAAGTTTATCATAAACCAATGTTTCTCCGTCGTCACCTTCAACAATAACTTTAAAAATGTTGCACACTATATAATCAGAATATGCTTTTAAAATATCACTATATGCCATAAATAGCACTCCTCCTAATAATAAATTATTTTATATTTTAATAAAATAGCATAAGCTATTTATTATTTAAACTTTCCTAGAACTTCTCCTATTTTCATAGTAAGCCCATCGTCTTGATCTTTTCTTAATCCTAAACTCTCAGTATAATCAACTATAGAAATATTTTTTGTACCATGTTGACTAGCAAAAAGAGCAGTTAATTCATATTCTTTAAATTTCTGTATTCTACAAAAATCAGTCATAATTTGATAATATGTTTGTTGGGCAATTTCATTGTAAGAAATACCCGTGTAAATCCTTATTGTACTTATAATATCATCAATTTCTCTACTTGAATTACCTCTATGACTTAATTCTTTAGCGTCTTGCATCCATTGTGCAAAAAGCTTACTCTTATATATTTTTTCTTCTTGTATCAAATTTTGTTCCATTACAACTTTTCTAAAAACGTCATAATTAAACTCATTAACACATTTTTCTTTTGTTTTTCCTATGTAAAAACACTTATCTTGAAAATTAACTTCCACAATATCTTTGCAAACGATTTCTATTAAACATTTAATACAATATGCTTTATATTTAACGGCATCATTTCCATTGATATCCTTCAACTCAGAACAACTGAAATCTTTAAATAAAATTGCTTCCAAAGTTGAAATTTCTTCATCTTCTGTATAAGTATGTTTTTTATTATATTTAAGAATCCATGCTACTTGCATAAAATTCATATAATCTTTTAATAAAACAGGATAAACTTCTCCCACGCCTTTTACTATTCGAGGTAAGTTAAAGATATCTTCAAACAAGTTATCTCCTCCTCATATTGGAAGTTTTTATTTTACCTGCTAAAGCTAAACCAACGTATTCGGCATCTTTAGAAACCCTATATTGTTCCCAACTAACAAATTCAATGCTAGTCAAACCTTTACTTAATTTTTTATCATCTAATATATCAGTTATTGTATCGGCTATATTAGCACACCTTTCCTCACCTAATCCTTGCAAAATATTAGCTTTAGTAGGCACTAAAATTTCAATAACCAAATAATTATCACCAACGGTTGAGTTACTCATATCACCTTTGCTCATATACACGAACATAATAGGTATAGCCTTTTCAACAACTTCTTCAAAATACATATAAGGGATAATAGTTTTCTCTATTAGACTTTCAGTTATATCTGGTTGATCTACAAGTTTACCATTATTAAGTTTAGCTTTTTTAGATAAAGGAGAATCGGTTAAATAAGTCATATATCTTCTAATGTCTTGATTTTCATCAATTAATTTTACAATTTCATTTTTTATAGCAGTAATATTTTTAAACTTCATACTTATTCCCATGACTTACCACCTACTTTCCTATAAATATTTCTTTTTCAATTTTTATATTATTCAATTTTGCTATTAAAACCACATATTCTCTTTTCCTCAAAGGTGTTAAAATACATGTTTTATTATCTATTTTTATAACACTTGCAATATCTGTATCATCAACCATAAAGTCAAAATCTACATCTATAGAAGCATTAGGATTGTCTTTTTCAATAACCGTATAAGTTGTTTCAGATGTTATACTATCAGCACCATCAACAATATATACTGTTTCACTCTTAGTATCTGTTAGATTTTCAGGATTATAAGCTATTAGATTTTCTATATCATCTTCTGGCAATAATCTTGTTTCGCTCGATTGAAATACTAATAAACCGTTTTGTGTGGAATCTAAATAAGTAGATTCATACGCTATAGTACCACCATTGACTCTTAATAAAAATCTCATACCTCTATAAACGTATCTTTTCCCTAATTCTGCGTTCATAGTGACCTTCATTATAGTGTCACCATATCTAATATCTGTATTTTCTCTTTGCACAACACCTATATTATAAAGTGTTTGGTTTTCAGCATACACTGGTATAGTAGTAATACTACCATCTTTATTAAAAAAACTTAATGTGTTATTACAAGGTTTAATTTTCGCTTCTTCATAATCATGCTCGATATCAACAGCCGAACTAACATAATAAACTTTATCTTTTCCATTTTCTTCAACATAGATATAGTCACCTGTGTTCATCCTATTTATTTCCATCCAAATAAGTTTTTCATACTCCGTTAACTTACCAGGTATCTTACTTTTATTGCTTATAACAGCTTTTTCAAGTTTTTCACGTTCATTTATTTTAACATATTTAGCATCATTAGAATTTATAGCTACTCTAAACTTTGTTATTAAATTTTCTTTTGCCTCATTGTAATCATCTGCAATTTCTCCTATAACACTATCTCTAATATCTGTATAACCATACAATCCATTTATTTTTTTTATATAATCTAAATCCATGAACTAACCACGCTCACTTCATCTTCACTAACACCAGTTAAGTTATAACCTGAACCATCTCTTAATCTAGCATTATAATCATCTAATATTTTTTCATATCTAGAGTTAACTTTTTCTAGCATATTTTCAAAAGTCTTTCTTTCTTCCGCTGGTGAAAACATACTTATATCATTACCTAGATATTTTTGCATTTGTTTAACTTTAACTTCTTCTTCTTTAAAATATAAAAAATACATTTTTTCTGCTATTAATTCTTCTTCAATTTTTATTAAATCGAAATTAAAAGCTTCATCTTCGTCATTTCTATCTGTAAAATCAATTTCAAAATTTGCTATTTCATTATTAACTAAAATAGTCGCCTCATCTAATAAACTAAAACATCTTCTTTTAATTATTGCTTCAATTTCATCTTCTGTACAATTTTTATAAGAAAAGAAATTCTTATCTTTTTTTATCTTATTTATAAATCTATTATAAACATTTTCATATTTGGTTGCCATTAAATCACTCTCTTTCTAGGAAACACTAATGGCTTCCAATATACTATGTTGTTTTCTTAACTACTGCTCTTTTTCTAGTTGTCTTTTTAGGTTTTTCTTCTACTTCTTCAGCAACTTCCTCTACTACATTTTCTTCTATAGCCACTTCATTCACAGTTGGAGTAACTAAAAGTTCAGACTTCATAACACCTTTTTTAACTTCTTCTATTCTTGCTCTAATATAAATTTCCATCTTATCAGCTAAAAAGTATTGATTAGTATTTTTTAATCCTATAAATGTAGTTAAAAAAGTCTTTAGCACCTTCTCGTTTTTAATAGAAAGTATTTCTTTTAAAATATCATCAGAAGGGTTTGTTATCATTTCCTCTATTCTTTGTTGCGTATAATAATCCTTTTCCTTTTCGGGGATTATTCTTAGTTGTGCGTAAGCATCAGCTTCGATTGATTCTTCAAATCTTACTTTTCCTTTTTTAAATACACGTGTTTTGTTATTTAGATTTCTCACATCTCTCCATAACATTTGTGTACAAAACACTTCGCCATCTTCATTTTTTGGCTCTAATACATACCCAGCACCATTATTTCCTGGAGCATATAATTTATGGTCAAAATCGTGGTATACATCTACATATTCATTATCATTAAATTTTCTCATTATTTTTCTCCTTTAAAATAATTATAAATAAGGACGTAGAAATCTACGTCCTAAAAATGATTAACCGTTATCAACAGCAAGCTTAGCTATCTTTTCTAATTCAGTTATACAGAAACCAAATTCAACACCAGTAAGTTTAAGGTGAATAGTTTCAGAATTTATATCAGTTTCACTTAAGATCCTTAATTCCCCTTTAGTATACAGTTCACCAACTTTTCCTGCAACACCAAATAATCTATCTTTTGGTAATAATGTTTCACCATTACCCATCTTTCTACCCGCTTTAATTGATGCTATTAAAGAATCTCTATATCTTGTAGCAACAGAGTAGTTGTTGAAATAATCTTTTGTTCTATCAGATTTTTCATATCCTGCAAAGTTAGAAATTGGTCTTAATGTTGAAGATAATCCAATTATAACTGGTTGTTGTCCTTCAGAATGATCATCTAAGTATCCGTTGAACTCATCCATACCTTCTTGTGTTATTTCACTTGTACATTCAACGTAATTTTCTCCACCGTCAGTTATTAATTCATCTAAATATCCCATTATTATACTGAATTTTTGGCTTTCAAAAGCGTCTATAGCAAATTCAACTATTTTTGCAACTTGAAAAGCACCTTGTCTTCTTAAATCAGAAAGTTTCATTTCTGTTTCTAATTGTAAATGTTTTTCAACAACCAATCCTCTAGTATAGTCTATATAAGATTTTTTAACATTACCTGTTCTAGCCACAGACTCTCTAGCTATAAGTAAATTCTTTGGAGATTTGTATATTTTAGCTGTATCAAACTCACCGATTGAACTTATATTAAACATAGATTCTAAAATTTCTGATGGTGCTTGGAATATTTCAGGCTCAACTATTTTAACTATTAATTCTGATAAAGCTTCTCTAGCTTGTGTACTATTAGTTTTATCTATTTTCTTTATATATCCTTCAACAGCTGAAGATATAGCTTTGTCTTCTTCGCTTAATTCTAATCTATTAGCTACTCTATTAGCCCACTCAATCATTCTTCTATCTTGATTTAAAACTTCACTTAATTCTATATTCATTTATATTAAATTCTCCTTTAATTCAATTATTTTGTTAATTTTCAATTTTATATTTTAACTATTTTACAACTTTAAATCCTAAAACTTTATGTCCATTATCATCCATAAGTCCTAATGATACTAATTCTGTTTTAGCATTTGACGCTGATTCTTCTAATAATCCGTTTTTAACAGTTAAGTATTTACCTGCTTGAACTTTATCTCCATTTGGTGTAGCACATTCAGGTTTAAATTGGTCAGTCATCCAAGCTTCACCATTATAAAGTCCTCTAACCCCTGCAAATTCTTTAACCTTTATTGTATCTTGTTCTACATCATAGTCAGATATAGGTAACCCTTGTGCTACTGAATCTGTAACAACAACATCTCTAACCACTATTCCTATAGCTTCAGTTAAATTTGTAGCTATGTCTATTTCACCTTTAGCTTCATCAACCTTTACAAACATTCCTCTTTTTAATTCAACTTTTGCTTTATTACCAGCATCAACAGGTACATTTTCAATTTTTAATAAATTTCTTATCATAATATTTTCTCCTCTTTATAAATAATTTTATATTTTAACTATTTTCCCTTTAGCCAATTTGATATTGGATCTTCGTTTTCATAACTATATTCAATATCGCTAGCTAAATCTTTAGTTATTGTCATTTTTTCAGAAGCTTCTATATTTTCTTTCTTTATAAATTCTGCTTTTTTAATAACCTTTTCAGCTATAAATATTTTGATAGCATCTTTGTTCAATGTATCAATAGCTTCTTGTAACACCTCAGATGTTTCTATATCTTCAGCAGTTATATAGTTGCTAGATAGAGCATAGGTTTTTAAATCTTCTCTTGCTTGAGATAACTCAGCTTCTCTTTTTTCTTTTTCAATCTCTTCAACTTGTGATTTAAAAGGCTCTAATTCAGCTATTATAGTTTCTTTTTCAGCTATAATATTTAATTTTTCTTTTATAACATTGTCCTTTTCGGCTATTAATGTATCTTGTGAAACTATAGTTTCACTCAATTCAATTATCTTTGCTTGTTTTTCAGATAATTCAGTGGCTTGTTCATCAACTAACTCTTTAGCAACAAACACCATTTTCACATCTCTTTTAGATGTTATAGTAACAACTCCATCATCTGCAATAGTATATATGTATTCACACATACTATCCTCTGTTTCTCTTGACCATTCTCTGCAAGCAATAAATCTATTTTCTAAAGGATATACTCTAACAATGTGATACCATTCTTCTTCATACTCATCTAAAGCTCTCTCAATACCTCTGTGGATATCTCTTGTAGTTAAAGCTGAAGCTTCTAAATTAGATTTTTCTACTTCTTCATCTTTGTCGGTTTCATCAGAATTATTTTCTTTTTTTTGTTCATCTTCCGATATCTTTTCTTTATCTTCAGGTTGTTTTTTATTATCTAAATCTTTTTCTTCTACATCTGAATTGTTGGTTTTATCTTTTTCTAATTCTTTGGATTTCATTTTTTCTTCCTCCTTTTTTAAAGTTTTATTTTCTTGAACATCCTCTGTAAAAGCCATTGCAAGTTGTAAATTAACATCTTGCTCTGCAACTTCCAAAAGACCTGCTGAACCATAAGCTGGTTGAATATTTTCACCTAAACAACAATTACCTAACCATGTTATATCAGTAAGCCATTTAACACCTTTATCTATATAAAAATTATTATAAGATATCTCCCAAGATGTTCTCAATGCAGTCCCTAATCTTTCTATAACTTCTATTGCTCTCCAATATCTTTTCCAAATATGTGCTGTAGCGACAAAACATCTTTTTACAACACCATCTAACTCAATTTCTTCAATCTCAATATTTGTGTGATAACCAATTGGATAAGTGTCAAAGTCTGTCTTGCTTATAAGCTTACCTTTTGAGTCAAGCTCTCTTATCTTTTTGTAATTATGACCAGAAAAGTCATATTCCCCATTATCATTTTTAACGATCTTGCATACTAAAGGTTCACCTATAAGCCCCTTCTTTTCTTCATCAGTCAAATCTTTTTCTCTTAACCCAGCTTTATTTTCATTGCCTTCGTCTAATGGGCAAACTAAGAATTTAGCCTCTATTTTAGTAGCATCTTCTTTATGTTCAGCTAACGAGATTAAAGTACCATTCAGTTTTAATTGCTCTATAATTTTAACTCACCACCTTTCAAATTAAAGTTGATTTTCATATTTAGATTTATTTTCCTCATTCTTATCTACGTCAGTTTCATCAGTAACTTGTGGGTTTTCTTCTTCCTCATTATCTTGCATTAAATCGTTGGAATTTGACGTGTAGGAGTTTGAGTGTGGTCTAAATACATCGATATCTAAATCTTTAACACCATCATTTGTTGCATATTTATTTTCACTTAATCTATTCATTATTTCAGTATCAAGATCAAGCCCTAGTATTTCTAAAACCGTTCTGTAAGACATACCTAACTTAGAGTACAGTAAATCAACAAGTTTCATCTTGCTTTCTAAATCAATCATTCTAGTATCTTCTATAGTTATAGTAGGCGCATAATCAGTATCTAAACCGTTGTCATCTAATACAATTTTGTAATATTTGTTTAAGGTGTGTTCTAATTGTTTAGATATTTTATTTACCGTTTTAAGCATTTCATCAACACTTACACTTACACTATTAAAACTAGATTTAGATTCATTTGACATAAAAGATATACCTAGTGCATTTAATACTCTGTTTCTATAAGATAAAATAACAGCAGGGTTTGTTTCTTGCGATTTAGGTTCTAATACTTTAATTTCCTCAACATACGGTGGGGTTGTAACAACTACTGTTGACTTGTTTAATGCTTGCATAAAATTACTATGTACATATCCAACTTCTTTAGGATGTTTAGTTTTTGTGCCATCACCTAATAACTCTTTCCTAAGCACCTGATGGAATATTTTTTTACTTCTACTAAGAGCATTTATTCTGTCAACTTCATCGAAAGTTTCAACCATTAACATAGACGGTATTGCTTTAAATATAGGTGACACACCATATAAACCACGAAGATTATTTATTCTGCTTAACCCAGTTCTAGTAGGATCTAGAAAAGCTAACCTGTCTTTAGATGAAATAGCTTTACTGACTTCTTCTGGGTAATATGTCTTTATTTCTTCCTCAATCTTTTTATATATTTTTATCAGATTATTTGACTTTAAATTATTATATTTAGATTGATTTTTCTGTAAAGCAGATTTTAACTCTTGTATATCTAAAGTTAAAACTGGCTCATTCCCTATTTTGTAAGGTGACGTTTCAAATATTTTTAATGGGTAACTGTCAATAGAATATCCTTTTTTGTTATCACCTCTAAGATATGTCATATGATTCCCTTCTATGTAAGTAGCAATAACATTTTCAATTATAAGCTTTTCAACATCTATATCTTCATGAAATTTCACAATGATGTCCTCTACCTTTTCTTTTAATTCCATATCTTGTTCAGGAATATTCTTATAATTTAACTTGAAAGAAGTATTTACGTTGTTCTCTATTGTTTCTACTACCTTACCTATAAGATCATCTTTATTTATGTAATATTTCACCAATCCATTTATCTTAACAACTTTATCTATGTTGTTCTGAGTATTTTTAGCAAGATTTTGCAATTCCTTAGAAGTCGTCACAAATGTACTGTTTTCTGTTTCTAAAATTTTGGTCAATTGATGTTCGGTTCTTTTGAAATCAATAGTCGCTTGTTCTATTGAAAGATTATAACTATCACTAGCTGTTTCTAACATTTGTTCTGACAATATATATTCACCATTTATATTTGATAATGTCATAGATTCACCTAAAGGTATCTCAGGTACATCCAGTTGTATTCTTGCCGTCATGTTTATTCCTCCTTTCTTTTATTTTAAATTATAATGTAAAATATATTTCACTGCACAGTGATGGCATATCCGACCAATCTGTGTTATCTTCTTGTTTTCTTAGTTTCCCTTCTAATTCTTTAGCTACATATACTCCATACCCTAAACTAGAATATCTGTCTTTTCTTTTAGTAGAAGGTTCTTTTAATTTTACTAAGCCATCATTGTCTATTCTTTCAAGATTTATCATTTCGTTTACTAACAATGTTGTCTGCATATACGGCGCTAATAATTCAACCTGTTGTTCCACAGGTAAATCATAATAACCTTTTATTTTTCCTAATTGTTCTTTCGCTTCATTTTCTGACATCAAAAGTCTAAGCTTCCCTCTTTTTAAACCATCTCTTACAGTAATGTGCATTTCACTGTTTAACTGTGCGTTAGCTTTTATACTGTAAATTACCTTTGGCGCTTCATCATTCATACATCTTTTAGCCATTAAATCGTCATTTATACAACTTAAAGCTTCATAGCTTCTATTTAATTCTTTATCATCTGAACCTCCCACGACTAAAGTCGCAGGGTTCTTGGTCGATAGCACCATTGTACTAAGCATAACCAAGCTATCCCCGTAGTTCCTACGGTTCTTATATATGTTATCTATTTATATAGTTATATTTTTTAATCCTTCATTTAATATATTTATTGCTGAATTTATATCTCTATTATGTTCTGCATTACATTTAGGACAAATCCATGCTCTAATCCCTAAATCTTTTACTTCTTTATTTTTATATCCACATTTACTACATAATTGTGAACTTGCAAAGAATTTATCTACTTTAATTACTTTTCTGCCATACCAATTAGCCTTATATTCTAATTGTCTTGTAAATTCTGACCATGATACATCTGATATTGATTGAGCGAGTTTATGATTTTTAATCATGTTTTTTACTTGTAAATCTTCAATACAAATAATATCATTTTCTTTTATTAATTTAGTAGATAGCTTTTGTAAAAAATCTTTTCTCTGATTACAAATACGTTCTTGAAACCTTGCTACTTTTAATCTTGCTTTATTTCTATTTGAACTACCTTTTGATTTTCGAGATAATTCTCTTTGTAACTTAGCAAGTTTATTTAATGACTTCTTTAAGTATTTTGGATTTTCAATCATTTGTCCATTGCTTGTAATACAAAATTCTTTAATACCCAAATCTAATCCAATATTACTATTAGTATTTTCAAACTTTTTAACTTCTACATCCGTACAACATAATGAAACAAAATATTTTCCACTAGGCTCTTTAGATATAGTTGCATTAAGTATTCTACCTTGTGGTATCTGTTTGTCTTTAATTTTAACCATACCAATCTTAGGCAACTTAATGTATTTCCCTAAGTATTCTATATTTCCATTAGTATACTTAGTTTTATATGAAAATCTATTAGTTTTTTTAGATTTAAATTTAGGAAAACCACTTTTTTCTTTAAAGAATTTTTTATATGCAGTTTCTAAATCTTTAAGTGATGATTGTAATGATGTAGAATCAACTTCTTTTAGCCATACTAATTCCTTTTTTAAATTAGTTAAATCAGAGCTACATTGTTTATATGAATAAGTTTCTTTATTATTTTCATATAATTCAATTCTTTTAGCTAAATATTTATTATATACAAATCTACAACAACCAAATGTTTTATTTATTAATTCCTCTTGTTGTTTATTCGGATATATTCTAAACTTATAAGCTTTTTCCAGTACAATCACCTCTTTTTACTTGATTTTTTGACTTTGTATATAAGTTCTTATTTGTTCCTCTGTATTCTCTGATACAGTAGCAACAAAATAACTAGAATTCCAAAGGTGTCCTCCCCATAACTTCTTTTTTAAATTATCTCCATATTCTTTCATTAACAACCTAGCAGATACACCCTTTAAAGCTTTTATCATATCAGGTATATAATGCTGTGGCGAGCAATTTATTAAAAGATGTATATGATCCTTATCACCATTACATTCTAGTATTTGAAATTTGTTATCTTCTGCAATTTTATGCAAAATCTCAAATAACCTATTTTCAATTTCATTTGTTAATACTGAATTTCTATATTTTACACACCATACTATATGATATTGTATAGAATATACATATCCTCTACCATGAGTCACTTTCATCTTTTATCACCCACAATTATATTAACATATGCATTAACTAAAATCAAGTATTTTCAAGGATTAATTTTATATTTTAAAATAACATATGTAAGAACCGTAAGTTCTTAACTTTAATCATTTTTGAGGTTGTTGTTCACATAAAAACGCTACTTTTTATGCAGTTCTCTTATGAACTTCTTAATATTTCTATTAAGCACAGACTATATCTTATCCTACAGCATTATCTGTTTAGGTCTACTCACTTCCACCATCAATCGCTTATAGTGTACTCCCCTCAAGAGGGATAGTCGTTGAAGTTTCTCCTATTCGGAGCTTACCTGCTGATTGTCGATTGTAGTAGCACTTAGGATTTAACCATATGCCATCTAACTAATTTTTTCTACTTTCGTAACTATCACACTCACCCTTATTTCATGGTCATGTTGTAGTTTAGTTAGTTTTACGAGTTTCCAGCAATTCAAGTAGTATTGGATAGGTTTACCTATCTCTACATACAAATTTCTCTATATGCTTACTATTTAGAACAAGAACACTCATGACTTTAGTCATGAGATGAATTGTTCTTTCTAATAAATCCATAGCTAATTGGTCATAAACTCCTAAACCAAAAGAGTGTGTGTCCAACACTATATAATTACAATCAAAAGCATAGAAAAGCTGATTTATACGAATAGCTTGGGTTTGAGCATGTCCACCTTCTTTACTTTCAATATAAGCCACATATTTATCATAGGTTAACCCATTTTTGCTAGGGATAAGTCTTAAAATGGTATAAACAGAAGCATCATTGTTATTTTTTGCAGAACTCATACCCGAAATATCACAAGTCAATAATCTTATTTCGCCTTCTTGTTTATCAATATATTTAAAATCTTTATCTCTTAAAATCCCATATGATTCTTTTGGATAAATAGCTTTAGGCAATACTCTATTTTTTTCTAATTCTTCAAACTTAAAGAAGGATTTCTCACTTTCTCCAAAAAATAAAGCCTCCATCTCCATTAGCCAACCTACTTCATTAAAGTCACTTTCAGACATTTCATCTGCTACTTGCTCTCTATCTAGTAAATTTTCCATTATGGGTAATTGATAAGGTAACCCACATATAAAATATGATTTTCCTTCACTCATAGACTTGACAAACGCCTTAGCTTTATCGAAAGACCAATGATGTTTGTACCAGCAGGAACTTAAATATAATTCTTTATTTCTTTCTTTCATATGGGCATATTCAGGCTTCTCCATATATTTAGGCATTCTAGGTGCTGTCATAAATTTACGAAGAACCTTATCTATGATATCCTTATCAACCATTCTAAATTCATCTACTATTATCAGATTTGCTCTTTTCGATCTTGCTCCATCATTACTAGCTACAACCTTAATCCACGATCCATTTTTTAGAATAACACTTGCATTTTGTGTATTGGTTCTTAAATCATCTATTTCTCTAGCTAAATTGGGACTCGACTTCCTTAAATCATCTATTTTTTCTATAACCTCTATTGCTTGTCTTAAATTTCCACTAGCTACAATTATTTTAGTTTGCGGAAACAGGATAGCCCTTGTTATGCAAAAGATGGAAGTAAGAAAAGTTTTACCCTGTCCTCTCGACGCTAGGTACATAAAATAGTTGAAGTGCATCATAAAATATATAAGTATTTGCTGAAACACTTTTAAATTAATATTCAAATAATCTCTAACAAAAATATGTGGGAATAATCTATAATAAGAAGTCCATATTCCTATACCACGCATAAGCTTATCGGATTTAGTCATATTCTCCATATTTTTATTTAAATTTCTTCTTCTTGAGAAAATATCATTCTTTTTTCTTTGATTATCCTTATTATAATTACTATATGAAGCCATTACTCATCATCCTCCATTTGAGACACGGTATATTTTTTTATTTCTTCTTCATATTCATCAGCATAAGGATTGTTAATACCCATCATTTTGCACATATGTCCTAAGAACCACACTACAACGTATTTTCTTATCCAATCAGCATTAGTCCATGATTCTAACGGCTCTGGGATAGGTTCTTCGTTTTCATATTTCTTTATCAAAGTACCAAATGTAACTTGTTCGCTAGCCATACTAGAATTTTCTTGTGCTGGTTTAACATTAGCCGATCCTAATAAATCTTGTAATGTCTTCAGTTCTTTATCAACACTTGCACCTTGTTGTCTTTTCTTTTTTATATCCAATCTTTGATGCGCTATTTCTTGGAAAAGCATTTCTTGCGAATAGGAATCGCATTCAAATCTTTGTAACAATGTTTCATATTCATTTTCTAAAAACTCATAATCATCACTACTTAAGCCACCTTTACCCCAAAAAGCCATAACATCTCTGCCTATTTCTTCACTTATCTCATTAATTTCGTCAGTTTCATTGTAATTATCGCTTTCTTTGAATGTTTTACCTTTATACTGAGGTAAACTATTTATTTTTTGAAGATATATTTGCGAAACATTACTATTTTTAGAACTAGCTTGTTCAACAGCAGATTCGTATAGACTTTTCGAAAAAAATATATCTAATAACGAACATACTTCGTACAATGCTTTCTTTTCATTCCCATATACAGAAGTAAGCAAATCTACTTCATTTACTATACAATCCTTACATACACACATTCTATTTTCATAATTAGCTTTAAACATTTTACTGTATGATTTATAGAAATTATTTGAATTTGCTTTTTTTATAGCGCCACACATAGTACATTTTATCTCAGGTGTATCTTTTTTTTCATTTCTCGCCACACTTTCACCTACTTTATTTTTTAATATAAGAAAAGCCTGTTATATAACAGACTTTAATTTTTTATACTCTTCAAACTGTTCTTTACTGTTATCCTCATACTTATATATATTATGAAAATCAGAATGGTGTTTTTTACATAGAGTAACCCCATTTTCAATATCTACTCTTTTTTCTTTACACCAATTCCAACCATCTAAATGATGTGCGTTTAATGCACCTTCTCTTTTATTGCAAATAACACATTTATATCCATCACGTTTGAAAACTTCCGTTCTCCACGCTTCATAAACCTTTTTTTCCTACAAAATTTCTTTTTCTTTCTCTTTCTTCTTGAGATAAGTTAGGATTATAATTATGTGCATTTTCAAGAAATACTCATAACTAAAGATATTTCCCCATTGTGTTCCGCTCTAAGTATTAACTTACAATTTTCATTAGTTCCAAAAAAAAGCATCAATAAATACATTAGTATCTAAAACAACTTTCACTTATTTATTTCCCCTTACTTCCTTTATTATTTTATCAGATATGTGCTGTACTTCGTCCTTAGTTAAGCCTTTTCTTTTTATGGCTTTATCAAATATGTTTGAAATTAAATCCCATTCACATTCACCCTTAAACTCGTTAGTATAGCTTTCAAACTTAAGAACATTTTCCACACAAATCCCTCCTTTTTTAACCCTAAATATTAATTTATTTCCCCCATCATTTAAGTTATATCTCTGTGAACGCAAATTTTTACCCCAAGTTTTTTATAATAATATAGTTTATTAGTTTTTTGGGGGTATTTTTTTTATTACCTTTTTATATCTTTAATTCCTATATTTAAAGGTTGGATAAAACCTTGAATTAAATTCCTTTATTTAAAGGTTGGATAAAACCTTGAATTAAA
>ERZ1035001.184-NODE-184-length-38587-cov-20.496107_pt1 | contig 38587 bp, 35 predicted proteins | sample MGYA00520685_ERZ1035001 | MGnify/ENA primary metagenome ERZ1035001 (study PRJEB33766, sample SAMN09781749) | gut metagenome | biome: gut microbiome | host: Homo sapiens | place: Madagascar | study: EMG produced TPA metagenomics assembly of the PRJNA485056 data... | reverse complement strand
CTCGGGGTCCTCCTTCGGGGGCTTGGCCTCGCTGGGGGCGGCCAGGGCCAGCAGGTCCAACAGGGTGTTGCGTGCTACCAGAACGTCCAGGTCTTTGATGAGCTTGTGCTTGCGGCCAAAGCGCAGCAGGCGCTCCACATCCAGGGCCAGGCGCGCGTCGCGCTGCTCCGGGGTCAGGGTCGTAATGTCCAATTCGTTCTTTGCCATAAGTACCCTCCTGTAACGGTGTATGCGGTGTGTTGATTCTGCTGTATTAACCATACCGCCTTTTGCCTCGGCTTTCCATAGCGTTGTGTGCCAGGCTTTTGCAATTTTCAACCAAAAGCCCGGCAGGGCCTGCTGTAATTTTGTCTTTATTGTCGCATTTTATGGTGGGGTTGTCAATAGCCTGCCCGGGGCAGAGAATGTAGGGGCCGCACATGTGCGGCCCGCGACTTTTAGGCAGACGACCGCCTGCCTTTCACGCGAGGGCCGGGCATGCCCGGCCCCTACATGGGAGCCAAAATCCATCAACTTGCACAAACCAGCCCGGGATTTTTGTGCGCATGGAAAAAAATCCACACAATTTACACAAATGTATCAACTGTGCATTGACAGAATGCAATGGGGGGCTACAAGTGCGATACCTGCGGTCATTTGGAAAGCGCGAAGCAGCTTTCCGGTTATGCCAACGTCAAGGGCGTGTACACGCCGCAGACCACCGGTGCAGCCCAAGCTGCCAAGGCCAGCACCATCCCGCAGACCAGCGATGATATGCCGATCGTCCCGATCGTCGTTATCTCCATCGCCGCCCTGCTGGGCCTGGGTGTGACCGCCTATTTGAAGAAAAAGCAGAACTAAGGTTGTTCTGAAATAGCAAAAGCAAACCGCCCCATGCACCGTGATGGTGCATGGGGCGGTTTAGGCTTCCCCCAAGGGGGAAGCCTAAAGCCTCCCTTGTCAAAGGGAGGCTTTGCTTTCTTACTTCTTCAAATCGCTGAACAAATCCTTCTTATACACGCCATCGGCGACCAGCTTGGCGAAGCTGTCAATGACGGTCTGCTTGTCCTCGGCGTAGGTCACGCCGAACCACTTGTCGTGGGTGGGCAGGACCTTGACGCTGACCTTGCCCGCGTGCAGCAGCTCGTCAATGTAGATGGGCAGCAGGTACTCGGCTTTCAGCGGGTTGGCAGGCTCGGCCTTCTCAAAGAACTCAACAAAACCGGCATCCAGCAGGTCCACAAACTCTGGGGTCAACGCCCACATATTCATCGAGACAAGGCTGTCCGTGTCGATGCTCTTGCCGCCCGCTGCTGCGCCGTCGGCGGTCTTTTCAATGCCGCTGGTCTCCAGCACGCCGGTCAGGTAGTGGGCGTCGTTCATCTGGCAGATGCCGCGGGTGACAGCGCCGTTGTCGCTCAGGGTGTTTTTCAGCACAAAGCCTGCCATGGCCAGGTCGCCGGACTTGTCGGGCGTGTAGCCCTGCAAAAAGTCGTGCAGCTGGACAAAAGCCTCTTTGCCGTAGTAGTCGTCGGCGTTGATAACGGCGAACGGCTCCTTGATGATGCCCTTGCAGGCCAGCACAGCCTGGCCGGTGCCCCAGGGTTTGCTGCGGCCCTCGGGCACGGCGTACCCGGCGGGGACGTTCTCCAACGCCTGGAACGCGTAGTCGATCTCAACGCCCAGCTCGGCGCAGATTTTCTCGATGCGGTCGCCGATGGCCTCTTTGAAAGCGTCCTCGATATCGTGGCGGATGATAAAGACGATTTTGTCAAACCCGGCCTCGATGGCGTCATGAATGGAATAGTCCATGATGATCTCGCCGTTGGGGCCGACGGCTGCCAGCTGCTTGATGCCGCCGCCGAAGCGGGAGCCGATACCAGCGGCCATAATAACTAATGCGGTTTTCATAAGTTTCCTCCTATTTTAACACCATTGGTGTATTGCGTTGTTTTGCGGTGCCATCAATACCCACTCATCGCCATGGCATACTGCACAAAATCGGGGCCGGCCAGGTTGATGACCAGGGACGCCAGCAGCAGAATGACGGCGTAGTACAAAATCACCGACAAAAAGCTCGTGCCGCCCTTTTGCAGCAGGGCATCGGTGCGGGCGTCGCCCTCGGGGTAGTCGGCATAAATTTTCTCAATGCTGCGCTTGGCATCGTTGCGGTACCACGATACCGCAAACAGCCCCAGCACGATTTTGAACGCCCACGCCGCCACGGCGCAGATGTTGGCCGCCGTGGGGATCCACCCCAGCGGCAGTGAGCCGAACAGCGTCGGGTTGAACGTCGCCACAATGGCAATCAGCTCCGGCACGCTGAGCAGCAGCATCACAAGTGTGGCCAGCAGACCCTCTTTCCACATCTTGCGGTAGAAAAGGTACGCAGGGCCGAACAAAAATGCCGACAGGCAGACCGTGACATTCTTCTTCGTCATGCTCATGCGGAAAAACTGCATCAGGTAGTACATCGGGCTGCGGCCCACGTAGGCGGCCCAGTCCTTGGCCTTGATGCCGTCGATGGGGTCCTCGGGGCCGATCTCGCGGCGGTAGATGCCGCCGTCCTCGCCGGTGCCGAAGGTGTCAATGTGCGGCCCGGGCGCGGTGCGGCTGTTGTTCACCGCGGACGGGTCGCGGGCGTAGATGGGCACAGACTTTTCATCGTCTGTCTTGGCGGTGATGGGGTCCGGCGCTTTGGGCAGGGGGCAGCCGCAGTGGGCGCAGCGCACTGCGCCCGGCGTGTTGTGGGTGCCGCAGTTGGGGCAGGTGGCCTCGTGTGCGGCCTTGTCGGCGTCGGGGCCGACCTCGGGCTGCCACTCAAATCCGGCGGCGTGCTCAGATTTGTGCATACATACGCCAACTTTTTGCCAGCAGGCCCGGTGGTAGGGTGTGCCGCAGTCAGGGCAAACGACGATATCGTCCTCGTCGGTAAATGCCTGTTCGCAGACAGGGCAGTGGTTTCCGGTGTAACGTGTCATGTGGTGTGTCCTCGTTCTTCTTTCAGTAACATAAAGACATTATACCGCATCAAATGGATAAATGCAAAGAAAACATAAAAACTTTACAAGATTGTAAGGATTGCGCCTATCCCTCTTTACAACGCCCGCCAATTCGCTTATAATGGTACTATGTAATTTTATGCCAACTTATGTGATGAGGGATACCATATATGATTACCATTGACGAACTGAAAGCAAAACTCGGCGGCATGAAAACCGCCGTGGACGACCTGCGCGACGCCCTGTCCATTGAGGCCAGCGAGAAGCGCCTTGCCGAGCTGGAACACCAGATGACGATGCCCGGCTTCTACGATGACCAGGCCCGCAGCCAGAAAATCATCGGTGAGATGGGCGAAGTGAAGAACAAGCTCGAGCGCTTCGGTAAGCTGGCCACCCAGTATGAAGAAGCCGAGACGCTGCTGGAAATGATCGAGGAAGAGAACGATCCCGCCCTGGCCGCCGAGGGTGAGGAGGCCGTTCAGGGCGTCGAGAAGTCCATCGACGAGCTGCAGCTCATGACGATGCTGAACGGCGAGTACGACCACAACAACGCCATCCTGACCTTCCACGCAGGCACCGGCGGCACCGAGGCCCAGGACTGGGCCGAAATGCTCTACCGTATGTACACCCGCTGGGCCGAAGCCCACGGATACAGCGTTGAGGTGCTGGACGTGCTGGACGGCGACGAGGCCGGCATCAAGTCCGCCTCCATGATGGTCAAGGGCGCGAACGCCTACGGTATGCTCAAAAGCGAGCACGGCGTCCACCGCCTGGTGCGCATCAGCCCATTTGACGCCAACGCCCGCCGCCAGACGAGCTTCTCCAGCCTGGAGGTCATGCCCGAGCTGGACAACAACATCAATATCGAAATCAACCCCGCCGATATCGAGATGCAGGTCTACCGTTCCTCCGGCGCGGGCGGCCAGCACATCAACAAGACGTCCTCGGCCGTGCGCCTGATCCACAAACCCACCGGCATTGTGACCAGCTGCCAGACCCAGCGCAGCCAGCTGCAGAACCGTGAGTACGCCATGGAAATGATGAAGGCCAAGCTGTACCAGATCGCTTTGCAGCAGCACAAGGACAAAATCGACGACATCAAGGGCGTGCAGAACGAGATTGCCTGGGGCCACCAGATCCGCAGCTATGTGTTCATGCCCTACACGCTGGTCAAGGACAACCGCACCGGCTACGAGAGCAGCAACGTACAGGCCGTCATGGACGGCGACCTGGACGGCTTCATCTTTGCGTATCTGAAGGCGGCCTCCCGTGGCGAGCTGAAGGAAGATTGATATGCAGGACCGTTTCATTCGACTGTCCGTCTCGCTGGCGCGGCTGCAAAAGGTCATCCAGCGCATCAAGACCAGCGGAATGGGCCGCATTGCGCTGAAAGCGGGCCACACGCTGGTGCTCTGCCAGCTGGCAGCCGCCCCCGAGGGCCGGCATTTCTCCGACCTGACTGAGCGGTGCGACCTGGACCCGGCCATGATTTCCCGCGTGCTGGCGGATTTGGTCCGCAGCGACCTGGTGGAAAAGTGCGGTGCGCCCGGCAAGTACAACGCGCTGTATCTGTTGACCGACGCGGGCCGCGACCGCGCCGCCCGTGTGACCGCCGTGGTGCGTGACGTGGAGCGCCGCGCCGACGAGGGGATAGATCCTGCCGACCTGGCGACGTTTTACAAGGTGCTGAACCAGCTGACAAAGAACCTGGAAGCCGTGGCCGCCGACCCGGCGGAGGCGTTTGAGCCGTTGGAAAGATAAAACCGCGACAACCGCATATAGACAAAAGTGCCCGACTGCCCCAAAACGCAGCCGGGCACTTGTTTTGTTCATACTTGGCGGGTATACTTGCCATAATAAGCTGATGTAGTTCGTTTTACTATTGTAGGGACCGCACAGGTGCGGCCCGCAGCTTTCCCATAAATGGGTCGTTTGCCTTCTGCGACCGAGCCGGGCATGCCCGGTTCCTACAACCTCTACCACCTGAAAGGAGCCACCCTCTCATGCCATCCATCACCGGGCTGACCGCTGCCGAGGTCAACGCACGCCGCGCGGCGGGGCAGACGAACACGCCGCCCAAGTCCCAGACCAAGACCACCGGCGAGATCGTGCGGGACAATATCTGTACCTACTTCAACCTTGTGTTCCTTGTGCTGGCCGTTATGCTGGCGCTCGTGCGCTCCTGGCTGAACATGGGGTTCCTTGGCATCGTGTTTTGCAATACCCTCATCGGCATCGTGCAGCAGCTGCGCGCCAAACGTACCATCGACAAATTGACCCTTGTCTCGGCGCAGAAAATTCGCTGCCTGCGGGACGGCCGGTGGTGCGAGGTGCTGTCCGACGACCTTGTGCAGGACGATGTGGTCGAGTTCGGCGCGGGCGACCAGATCGTGGCCGACGCCGTTGTGCTGGACGGCAGTGCCCAGGCGAACGAATCCCTCATCACCGGCGAGGCCCGGGCTGTGCCGAAGGAGTGCGGCGCAGAGCTGAAATCCGGCAGCTTTTTAATGGCGGGGCGCTGCGTCGCCCAGCTGACCCGCGTCGGGGCCGAGAGCTACGCCAGCCGCCTGACCGCCGAGGCCCAGGCCAACGGCCACAAAGTCGCTCGGGGCGAAATGATGCGCAGCCTGGATAAGCTGATAAAATTCATCGGTATCGCGTTGGTTCCCATCGGCGCGGTGCTGATCTGGAAGCAGCATTGGGTGCTGGAACTGCCGATGCAGGACACCGTGGACGCGACGGTCGCGGCGCTCATCGGCATGATCCCCGAGGGGCTGTACCTGCTGACCAGTGTAGCCTTGGCCGTGAGCATGATGCGCCTGGCCCACCGCAAGGTGCTGACCCGCGATATGAACTGCATTGAAACGCTGGCCCGGGTGGACACTCTCTGTGTGGACAAGACCGGCACGATCACCGAAAGCGCCATGCAGGCCGACGATCCGCTTCCACTGACGGAAAATGAACCGCTGGACGCGATTTTGGCGAGCTTTTACGCGGGTGAGCAGCCCGACAATGACACCGGCCGTGCTCTGGCGGCCCGCTTCGGGCAGGGCGGCACCGGCTGGTTTGTGCGGTGCAGCGTGCCCTTCAACACGGCGTACAAGTACAGCGCCAAGGATTTTGGTGCGCAGGGCTGCTACGTCGTCGGTGCGCCGGATGTGCTGGCCGGGGTGCGGGCAGGGGAGTTTGCCGACAAGCTGGCACCGCTGCTGGCCCAGGGCCGCCGCGTGCTGCTGCTGGCAAAATATAACGCCGCACTGCCCGACCCGCCAGCCGCGCTCGATCCCGCGCAGCTGGAATTTCTGGCGCTGCTGCCGCTGCAAAACCGCATCCGGGAAAACGCGCCCAAGACCTTCCGCTACTTTGCCAAGCAGGGTGTGGCGGTCAAGGTCATTTCGGGCGATGACCCGCAGGCCGTCAGCCATGTGGCCGCCAACGCAGGCATTGCGGGGGCCGAGCGCTGGGTGGACGCCACGACGCTGCGCAGTGAGCAGGTGCTGGCCGAGGCCGCCGAAAAATGCACAGTCTTTGGCCGTGTGACGCCCGAGCAGAAGCGCCAGCTCATCCACGCCTTGCAAGCGAAAGGACACACGGTCGCCATGACCGGAGATGGAGTAAATGACGTATTAGCGTTAAAAGATGCCGACTGCGGCATCGCCATGGCGTCCGGTGCACAGGCTGCCAGCCAGGTGGCGCAGCTGGTGCTGTTGGATTCTGACTTTGCAGCACTGCCCAGCGTTGTGGGCGAGGGGCGGCGTGTCATCAACAACATCCAGCGGTCAGCGTCGCTGTTTCTGGTCAAAAATATCTTCTCGTTCCTGCTCAGCATCGTGGCATTGGCGCTGCCGCTGGCCTATCCGTTCCAGCCTTTGCAGCTGTCCCTCGTCACATTTGCCACTATCGGCGCACCGGCGTTTTTCCTGGCATTGGAGCCAAACCACGAGCTGGTGCGCGGGAAATTCATGCGCAACGTCCTGCGGGCTGCGCTGCCCGGCGGGCTGACAGACTTCCTGCTCGTGTTCTGCACCCAGGGGTTTGGCTATGCGTTTGATATCCCCACAGACATGGTGGGCACGATCTGCACCTTCGTGATTTTGTGCGTAGGCTTGCAGATCTTGTGGGGTGTCTGCATTCCGTTCACGCCGCTGCACTGGATCATCTGGGGCGGCATGACGGTGATGGGGGTCGCGGGGGCGTTCCTGCTGGCCCCCTGGCTGCCGCTGGTGCGGCTGGACTTGGGCGGCATGCTGGTCTTGGTCGTATTGCTGGCCCTCAGCGCCCCGACCCTGGCGGGGCTGACCTTTATTGGGGCGCGGCTGAACGGCATGGTGAATGATGCCCGGAACAAAATAGGACGAAGAAAAGTATAAAAGTAAGCCCCATCCGACGTAAAATCGGAGGGGGCTTGCTTATTTTTCCAACTCTTCTTCGATCTCCGGCAGATCCTCTTTGATAAACATAAAGCACAAGCTCACCAGCAGCAGCGCGCAGGAAAGCCAGATCGTTTTCTCGCCGAAAATGCCGACGCACTGTGTGCCGATGCCTGCACCCAGTGCAAACACGAAAATCACGCCGAAATAGTGCAGACCCTTCCACAACAGCTTTTTGTCGCGGGTATGCCCAAAACCAACCAGCGAATCCATACCGCTGCGCAGGTTGCCGATGCACATGGTACTGGCAAATGGGTAGCCGTGTACCTTGCGGAACGCCTGTACCTGCATGGCGCAGGAAAAGGATACCAATGCGTTGGCACCGATATCCCACGCGGCGGGGAAGAAGCCCACCACGAACAGCAGCGCAATCTCGGCCAGCAGCACAAGCTGCCGCCAGTGCATACGCTTGGCCTCGCGCCAGCGCAGGCGGATACACTCAGCCGCCGCCACGCCCAGCGCAAAGGCCAGCACCGGGATGAAATAGTGGGCGAACCGTGCAAAATCTCCCTCGAACAGGCTTTGGCTCATCAGGACGATGTTGCCGGTCTGGGCGTTGGCAAACACCTTGCCGCGCCCGATGTAGGTGTAGGCGTCCTGTAACCCGCCCGATGCGGACAGAAACATGACCGTGCGGAATGCCTCGGACATCTGCCCGCGGTGATGCAGTAATGAATGTGACATGATTTTTGACCCCTCTTACGATTGCACAGGCAGGGGCGGGCATTGGCCGCCCCTCCAATCATTGCCCATTATAGCGCGCCGCACCATCCCTGTAAAGTTTGCGGCGACAGTTGCGGCGTTTTGTACCAAAGTGACGCGGCAAAACGGAGAAATATTTTATACAAAGTGCAGAAATTTGTGCAGGGGTATTACATAAGCGGAAAATTTGCGGTATACTGGCTCCACTTTCCAACGCAGTGAGACAACAGCCGCAGGGCGTCGCAACGAGTTGAGCGACACCCTACGGCTGTTTTTGTTTTGGAGAAAATAACGTACATATGAGGAGTAATTACAATGCCGCAAACAAAGAAACAGGAAATCGTCTACACCGTCATGATGGTCTGTGTCATGGTCTACGGAATGGTCTGCTATAATATCGCACTGGATGTGGGTGGGATGCAGAATTTCATCTTCGCCGCTGCCCTCAGCGAGCTGCCCATTATGGGCGTCATCGGCTTCCTGCTGGATACGTTCCTGGTCGGCCCCGCGGCCATGCGCATCGCCATGGGTTGGTTCACCCCCGGCAAGGATAAGCAGGTGTTTCTGGTAGCGGCCATCTCCTGCCTGTCGGCCTGGATGATGTGCCCGTTGATGAGCTTTTTCGCCACGCTGTTCTTCAAGGACAGCCACAACGCAAACTTTTTTGCCATGTGGGTGCAGACCACGGCGATGAACTATCCCACCGCGTTCCTGTGGCAGCTGTGCGGCGCAGGCCCGCTGGTGCGGTTTGTGTTCGGCAAAGGGCTGGCCGCCATGAAAAAGCAGTGAGATCGATTTCGCAAAACATCGACAGGAAAAACACAAACCCATTTTTGTACAAATAAAACTGCACAAAAACCACTTGCCATATTTGGTCATAGTGCTATAATTACGGCTGAACCTGAAAAAGTTGGTCTACCTATTTACATAATAGGAACTACTTCCGGGTGCAGAGAATGCAAGGGAAGGAAAACGCTGATTGGTTCAGGTAAAGCTCCCAAAGAGTGAGGTGCATTGCATGAAAGATGTCAACGACCTGATGCAGGCCATTTTGGAGATGGACGCCGCCCAGCGCAAGGCCAGCGAGAAGGCCAAGGCCGAGCGTACCGCCCGGTTGGCGGCCCTGGACGAGCAGAAACAGAAAATCATCGCGGAGTGTGACGCCCGCGAAAAAACCGAGTGTGCAGCCGCAGCCAAGGCCGCGGCCGACGGTAACGCCGCCGCGCTGGCGGCACTGGAGCAGCAGCGCCGGCAGGCTGCCGAGACCATGACCGCCGCCGCAAAGGCGAAACAAGCACAATGGTGTGCCGAGCTTGTACAGCGCACCCTGGGCGGGGAGGCCGCACAATGATGAAGGCGAGCGCGGCTTCTGGCAACGCCGTACTGGCCAAGGCCCGCGCCCTGTATGGCCGCAGGCTGCGTGCCGACGATTACCGCCGCCTGATGGGCTGCCGCACGATGACCGAGCTTGCCGCGGCCTTGAAAGAGTACCCGCTGTACGCCGACGCCCTGGCCGAGGTCAACCCCCAGTACGCCCGCCGCGCCCAGCTGGAAAACCTGCTGCGCCAGGGCTTGTACGCCCGGTACGACAGCCTTTGCCGCTATGACCGCAGCGCGGGCAGCAAGGTGTACGAGTACTTCACCCTTTGCTGCGAGGTCGATGAGCTGACCGCCGCCATGCGCTGCCTGGATGCAGGCCGCCCTGGCGATTACCTCTTCCGCCTGCCGGAGTTCATGCAGCAGCGCTGCTGCATCGACCTCTACGCGCTGGCTAAAGCCACGAGCCTGGACGGCATCCTGGCCGCTGTGGCCGACACGCCGTGGGAAAAAGTCCTGGAACCGATGAAAGCCGCCAAGCCGGACCGGGGCCTGACTGCCCAGGCCGAGCCGCTTTTGCAGGACCGCCGCCACAAAGCCCTTGTGGCGCTGGCCCCGGCCAAGAAAGGCACGAGCGCCGCGCCGAACCTGCGCGACTTGGTGGAGCTGGAATGCGATACGTCCGCTGTCTCTAACGCAGCGCGGCTCATCCGTATTGGCGCACCGGATTCGGTGGTGCGTTCCAACGCCCGCCGCGACTGCACGGCCCTGACGAACGACGAGTGGGAGTACCTGCTCGCCGCACGCGACCTGGCCGACTTCAGGGCGCGGTTCGCCAAGACAAAGTACGGCCCGCTGCTGGGCCACCACGAGTACAGCGTGCTGAAGGAAGGCTTCTTCCACTACCGCTGCGACTGGTGCAAAAAGTGGCTGCGGTTTTCCACCGACCCAACGCTGGTTATGCTGTGTTACGTCTGGCTGGCCCAGTGCGAGGTGCAGGACCTGGATCACATCATTGAGGGCGTGCATTACAAGCTGCCGCCCGAGAAAGTCCAGTCGCTGCTGGTCGGGTTTGATGAGAACGATTGAGTTTTACACTGTCGGTGACGGCAACACGCCGCGGCGGTCAGGGGACTGACCGCCCTACACCCGAGGTACGATACCGTAGGGCGGCCAGTCCTCTGGCCGCCGCACCGCACGGGTGTAAGACAGTTTGAAGGAGTGTGAACTGATTGGTTGAAAAGATGAAACTGGTGCGGGTACAGGGCACGATGCCGCAGCTGAACGAGTTTATCGGCTCGTGCTGCATGGACGGCCGCTTTGACCTGGAACCTGCCACCAGATATATGTCGGAATCGCTGGGGTACGGCGCTCTGAATGAAGAGAACCCCCACACAGCGATCCGCGACCAGATCGAGACCATGGCCCAGGAGGCCAACATAGAGCTGCACAAGGGGCAGCAGCACAGCGACCCGGTGGACGCCGAGGGCCGCAGCTATTTAAGCGATCTGCTCGAACAAATCGACGAGCTCTGCGCCGAGCGTAAGATCCTGCTGGACCAGAAAAAGCTCTGCGAGGACGGCATCGAGCAGTACAGCCACTTTACCGGCCTGAAGGTCAACGTCGATGATATTCTCGGCTGTGCCCATGTCAAGGTCCGGTTCGGCTTCCTGCCCACCGAGGGCTACAACAAGCTGATGAACAACTACGGCGATGATCCGTATATCCTGTTCACCCCCTGCAACCAGACGAAGGCCGGTTACTGGGGCGTCTACATGACCCCGCGGGAGAAAGCGCTGGAAGCCGACGGTATCTTCTCGATGCTGTACTTTGAGCCGGTGCATGTGCCCGGCGCGGCCGGTTCGCCCGCCGAGATCATCGAGCACTTTAAAGAAAACCTTGATGTCGTCAACAAGAGCGTGGACGATGTCAACGGCCGCATTGCCGCCCTGTGGCAGAAGAACGCCGAGAAGGTTCAGCTGTTGTACGACACGGCCTGCTACTACGCCGCTGTGTACGATCTGCGCCGCATGGCTGCGGTCAAGGGCCAACACTTCTTCTGCGTCGGCTGGGTCCCGGCGTCGGAGGTGGACGAGGTCGCGGGTAAGGCCCGCGCCGTCAAGGGGCTGCGCGTCACGGTCGATGGGCCGGAATCCGCCGGCAAGATGACGCCCCCCACCAAGCTGAAAAACCCCTGGTGGAGCCGCCCTTTTGAGTTTTTCGTCGAAATGTACGGTCTGCCCGCCTACGGCGAGACAGATGTCACCGGCTTTGTAGCGATCACATTCACCGTGCTGTTCGGCATGATGTTTGGCGATGTCGGGCAGGGCATTGTGCTGGCGCTGTTCAGCACCTTTATGTGGAAGGTCAAGCACAATGACCTTTTCCATCTGATGATCCCCTGCGGCATTTCGAGCACGATCTTCGGCCTGGTCTACGGTTCTCTCTTTGGCTACGAGGAGGCCCTCGACCCGCTCTACCATGCCATTGGCATGGCAGGCAAGCCCGTTTCGGTCATGGATTCCATCACCGGTATCCTGATGGTGGCCGTTTACATTGGCATTGTGCTGGTGCTGGCGGCCATGGCGCTGAATATGTACACCCACGCCCGTCACAAGGAGTGGGGCGAGTTCATCTTCTCGCCCAACGGCCTGGTTGGTGTCGTCACCTACCTGTGCGGTGTTGACCTGGCAAGCGCCTACATGGGCGCGGTCACGTTTATGCCGCAGGTCGTGGCAATCATCGGCATGGTGGTCGGTTTGATCCTGCTGCTGTTTGCAGAGTTGCTGGCCCCGATGGTCGAAGGCAAGCCCTGGCAGCCCGCAGGCGGCATGGGCAACTACTTGATGCAGAGCGTGTTCGAACTGCTGGAAACAGTGCTGAGCTACCTGTCCAACACCATTTCCTTCCTGCGTGTGGGCGCGTTCGTCATTGTCCACGCCAGCATGATGATGGTCGTCTTTACGCTGGCCGGTACGCCGAACAACATCGTCGTGGTCATCCTGGGCAACCTGGTGGTTATCTGTCTGGAAGCGCTGCTGTCCGCCATCCAGGGCATCCGTTTGGAGTTCTACGAGATGTTCAGCCGTTGCTACAAGGGCGGCGGCCGCAAGTTCGTGGCGTTTGACCTGAAGAAAGAGAAAGCGTAAGAGGACGCGAGGTAGGGGCCGGACATGTCCGGCCCGCAACCAACCCACAACCGGTCGATAGAATCGAAGCCGCGGGCCGGGCATGCCCGGCCCCTACAAAAGCGCCTGACAAAAAGGCGCGGATACAATAAAAATTTACGGAGGGTTCCATTATGAAAACCAAGTTCAGCAAACTGTTCGTTACCATCCTGATCGTGGCCGCTGTGACCTGCTGCGGCGCACTGGGCGTTTTTGCCGCTGATGATGCCGCCACCGACACCACCGCTGCCACGACTGCGTCCGAGACTGTCAACACCGACAACGACCACAACAGCTCTTTGAGCATCGGCCTGGTGGCTGCTGCTTTGGCAACCGGCCTGGCCGGTATCGGCGGCGGCATGGCCGTTGCCTCCGCTGCGCCTGCTGCTATCGCTGCCAACAGCGAGAACGAAAAGACCTTCGGTAAGAGCCTGATCTTCGTCGCTTTGGGTGAGTCCATCGCCCTGTACGGCCTGGTTATCTCCATCATGATCCTGTCTAAGCTGGTGTAATGCTATGCGGTTCTTTCTCATCAGCGACAACTCCGACGCCATGAACGGCCTGCGTCTGGCGGGCATTGAGGGCACCGTAGCCCGCAGCGAGGCCGACCTGCGGCACGCGCTGGCGGATGCCGCCAACCAGCCGGACATTGCCGTGCTGCTCGTCACCGAGAAGATCGCCGAGACTTACACAGCCACGCTGGACAGTGCCCGCGCTGCCGGTGGGCCGCTGCTCATCACCGTGCCTTCCACTGGCGGCGGTGCTGCCGGTAAGGACCGCCTGACCCGCTATATCCGCGAGGCCATCGGCGTGAAGATTTGAGAGGTGTGACCATGAACGAATTAGATACCCGCGCCGAGCGCTTTCTGGAGTCCATCCGCGCGGAAGGCGAGGCCGCCTGCGCCGCCATCCGCGAGGAGACCGAGCGGGAAATTTCCGGCCAGCTGGACGCTACCCGCAAGGCCGAAAACGCCCGTGTGGAGCGCACCCTGCACTTTGAGACCGAGCGTGCCCGCACCCGCGCTAACCGCGATTTGAGCGCTGCCCGCATGGCCGCCCGCGCCACGCTGGCTGACCAGCGCCAGAAGATTGCCGACGAGACCTTTGCCGAGGCCCGCAGCCAGCTGGCCGCCTTTGCCGCCGGCGACAAATACGCCGCCTGGCTGCAAAACGAGGCTGCCGCGCTGGCGGAAGCCCTGGGCGAGAATGCGAATATCGCCGCCCGCCCGGCGGATCTGCCGCTGCTGCAAAACGTCAAGCTGCCCGTCGGCACGACGCTTACCGCCGATGAAAGCATTGAACTCGGCGGTCTGAAAGGCGCAAACGCCGCCAAAGGCTTGGTTGCTGACGACACGCTGGCAGCACGCCTGAACGCCCAGCACGAATGGTTCTTGCAGAACGCCGGGCTGGAAATCAACATTTGAGGGGCAAAGCCATGGAAAATAAAATTTACAGCATCAACGGCCCCGTTGTCACCATCAAGGGCAAAACCGACCTGGAAATGATGGAAATGGTCTATGTGGGCAACGCCCGCCTTGTGGGCGAGGTCATCCGCATGAACGACAAGGAAACCACGATCCAGGTCTATGAGGAGACCGGCGGCCTGAAAGCAGGCGAGCCTGTCGAGAGCACGGGCGGCCCGCTGTCCGTCACCCTCGGCCCCGGCATCCTGCGCAACATCTATGACGGTATCCAGCGCCCGCTGCCTGCCATTGAGCAGCACATGGGCAGCTTTATCGAGCGCGGTGCCCATGAGCCGTCCTTGGACGAGAGCGCCAAGTGGGACGTGACCGTGACCGTCAAGGCAGGGGACACCCTGACCCCCGGCCAAATCTACGCTACCTGCCCGGAGACGCCCGCCATCCAGCACCGCTGTATGGTGCCGCCGACGATTTCCGGCACCGTGACCTGGGTCGCCGCTAACGGCAGCTACACCGTCCATTCACCCATTGTAAAGCTGACCGACGCCAAGGGCAAGGAACACACGCTGACCTTGTGTCAGAAGTGGCCCATCCGCACCCCGCGTCCGTCGGCCGAGCGCATGACCTCGCCCCGGCCGCTGATTACCGGCCAGCGCGTCATTGATACGATGTTCCCGCTGGCCAAGGGCGGTGCGGCGGCCATCCCCGGCGGCTTCGGCACCGGCAAGACGATGACCCAGCACCAGATCGCAAAGTGGTGCGACGCCGATATCATCATCTATGTCGGCTGCGGCGAGCGCGGCAACGAGATGACCCAGGCGCTGCAGGAGTTCAGCGAACTGGTCGACCCCCGCACGGGCAAGAGCCTGATGGATCGTACCGTGCTGATTGCCAACACGTCCAACATGCCTGTTGCTGCGCGTGAGGCGTCCATCTACACCGGCATTACGCTGGCCGAGTATTACCGCGACATGGGCTACCACGCCGCCATGATGGCTGACTCCACCTCCCGCTGGGCCGAGGCTCTGCGTGAGATCAGCGGTCGTCTGGAGGAAATGCCCGCCGATGAGGGCTATCCTGCGTACCTGCCCAGCCGCCTGGCGGAGTTCTACGAGCGCGCTGGTTATGTCAAGACGCTGAACGGCACAGAAGGTTCCGTCTCGGTCATCGGTGCAGTCAGCCCGCAGGGCAACGACTTCTCCGAGCCTGTCACCCAGAACACCAAGCGCTTCACTCGCTGCTTCTGGGCGCTGGATAAGTCCCTGGCCTATGCCCGCCACTACCCGGCCATCAACTGGAACGACTCCTACAGCGAGTATTTGGGCGACCTCGGCGGCTGGTACTATGATAATGTCGGCCACGACTTCATGTCCTGCCGTGAGCGCATCGCCAACCTGCTTTTGCAGGAGAACAACCTCATGCAGATCGTCAAGCTAATCGGCTCGGATGTGCTGCCCGATGACCAGAAATTGACCATCGAGATCGCCCGCGTTATCCGCGTAGGCTTCTTGCAGCAGAACGCTTTCCACGCCGTGGATACCTATGTCCCGCTGGAAAAGCAGCTGAAGATGATGGAAACCATTTTGTATCTGTACGACAAGTGCGCCGCGCTCGTCGCCAAGCAGGTGCCGGTCAGCCGTCTGCTGGCTACCGGCCTGTTTGACGAGCTGGTGCAGATGAAATATACCGTGCCCAACGACGACTTTACCAAGCTGGACGAGCTGCAAAAAGCCATCGATACCAAGCTGGCCGCCGTGGCCCAGGGCTGATGAGGAGGGAATAACATGATTCTGGAACATATCGGACTTTCCCAAATCAACGGCAGTCTGGTCGTGCTGGACGACGTCAAGGGCGTGCAGTATGATGAAATGGTCGAGCTGCACCTCGACGACGGCTCCACCCGCGTGGGTCGTGTTGTCCGTGTGGACGGCGACCGCTGCGTTATCCAGGTGTTCGAGGGGACCCGCGGTCTGAGCCTGGTCAACAACCGCACGGTTATGACCGGCCACCCGATGATGATGGATTTGAGCCCCGAACTGCTGGGCCGCGTGCTGGACGGCCTGGGCCGCCCCATTGACGGCTTGGGCGATATCTACCCGGTGGCCCGCCGCGACGTCAACGGCGCGCCCATCAACCCGGTCAGCCGCGTTTACCCCCGCAACTACATCCACACCGGTATCTCGTCCATCGACTGCCTTGCCACGCTGATTCGCGGCCAGAAGCTGCCGATCTTCTCCGGCTCCGGCATGAAGCATAACGAGCTGGCTGTCCAGATCGTCAAGCAGGCCAGCGTGGCCGACGGTTCGGACTTTGCCATCGTCTTTGCCGCCATGGGCGTCAAGAATGACGTTGCCTCGTACTTCCGTGAGAGCTTCGAGAGCTGCGGTGCGATGGAGCGCGTTGTCATGCTGCTGAATCTGGCAAACGACCCCATCATCGAGCGTATCATCACCCCGCGCGCTGCGCTGACTGTGGCCGAGTATCTGGCCTTTGATCTGGGCAAGAACGTTCTGGTCATCCTGACCGATATGACAAGCTACTGCGAGGCCCTGCGCGAGTTCTCGTCCTCCAAGGGCGAGATTCCCGGCCGAAAAGGCTTCCCCGGCTACCTGTATTCTGACCTGGCGAGCCTGTACGAGCGCGCCGGTATCATCAAGGGCAGCAAGGGTTCTGTGACGCAGATTCCGATCCTGACGATGCCTGGCGACGATATCACGCACCCCATCCCCGACCTGACCGGCTACATCACCGAGGGCCAGATCGTGCTGGACCGCGGCATGGATGCCACCGGCCTGTATCCGCCGGTTTCTGTGCTGCCCAGCCTGTCCCGTCTGATGAAGGACGGCATCGGTGCGGGCTACACGCGTGAGGATCACGTCACGCTGTCCAACCAGCTGTTTGCCTGCTACGCCAAGGTGCAGGACGCCAAGGCGCTGGCAAGCGTCATCGGTGAGGAAGAACTCTCACAGAGTGACAAGCAGCTGATGGCCTTTGGCCGTGCGTTCGAGCAGGAGTTCATCGGTCAGGGCAACACCGACCGCACGATGGAGCAGACGCTTGACCTCGGCTGGGAGCTGCTGGCGACCCTGCCGCGCAATGCGCTGGATCGCTGCGACGCCGAGACGCTGGATAAGTATTACGAGCCGGCGAAGGCGAGAATCAGTAAAAAGTAACCCCAAAGCCTTCTCCCCATGGGGGAGAAGGTGCCCTGCAGGGGCGGATGAGGGGAGAGCGTGCGGGGAATGCCCGTAGACGGGTGATAATGGCACACTCGGCCCTCATCAGTCACCTTCGGTGACAGCTTCCCCCGCAGGGGAAGCCAAAGCAGTATAAAAGGAGTACCCAATGGCACAGCAGGTTTTTCCCACAAAATCAAACCTGATGGCGACGAAGCGCAGCCTGGCGCTGGCGACCCAGGGCTATGACCTGATGGACCGCAAGCGCAATATCCTTGTGCGAGAAATGATGCAGCTGATCGACCGCGCGGCGGGCATCCAGGACCGCATCTCGGCGGCCTATGCCGAGGCCTACGAGGCCCTGAAAAAGGCCAATATCATGTTGGGCTCTGTCGGCGGCTATGCGGCCGGTGTGCCGGTGGAGCGCGGCGTGCAGCTCAGCACCCGCAGCGTTATGGGCGTCGAGCTGCCCACCCTCAAGCTGAACACCACCTCGCCGCTGGGGCTGTACTACGATCTGGAATCGACAAACGGCACCATCGATGTGGCCTACCTCAAATTCAACGAGGTCAAGACCTTGACCGTCGAGTTGGCCGAGGTCGAGACAAGCGTTATCCGCCTGGCCGAGGCCATCCAAAAGACCCAGAAGCGCGCCAACGCCCTGGGCAACGTGCAGATACCCCAGATGCAAAAGACCATCAAGTCCATCGACGAGGTCCTGAGCGAACGCGAACGCGAGGAGTTCAGCCGCCTGAAGGTCATCAAGGCACAGAAAGAAAAAGAAGAGGCGTGACCCCCCAAGCATTCTCCCTTGGGGGAGAAGGTGGCCCCGCAGGGCCGGATGAGGGGAGAACTGGCCGCAGCAGTCCCATAAACGGGCGACAGCGGCAAAGCTGCCCCTCATCAGTCCGCCTCGCGGCCAGCTTCCCCCGAGGGGGAAGCTTTTTTTGTTCCTTGGCAAACCCATGAAAAAACCGGAAGAATTGCTGGAATGGGGCGGCACGAAAAAAGACAGCACGCTGCCGGCATTTTCCCGCCATATGATGCAGGTCAGCAAAATCAACCTGACGATTTCGATGACGCTGAACCGGTACAGCAGGACCTAAGGACAGGCCTTGTACACTTTTCACAAACTTTGCGCCACTTTTTTGGATTGTACTGTGAAAATGGCGGTGGTATAATAACCGTAGAGTATGGAAATCATCGGCCCAAAGCCGATATGTTTAAAGGAGAGAATATTCTATGGCAGATCGTATTGTTTTGAACTCTATCTCTTACCACGGCCACGGCGCTATCGAGAACATCGTTCCCGAACTGACCGCCCGCGGCTACAAAAAGGCTTTCGTCTGCTCTGACCCTGATCTGGTCAAGTTCGGCGTCACCAAGAAAGTCACCGACCTGCTGGAGGCTGCCGGTTTTGCCTATGCCCTGTACAGCGAGATCAAGCCCAACCCCACCATCAAGAATGTGCAGGACGGCGTGGCGGCTTTCCAGGCTGCCGAGGCGGACTGCATCGTGACCATCGGCGGCGGTTCTTCCATGGACACTGCCAAGGCTATCGGCATCATCATCAATAACCCTGAGTTTGCCGACGTCCGCAGCCTGGAGGGCGTTGCCCCCACCAAGAAGCACGCCGTCTTTACTATTGCTGTGCCCACCACCGCAGGCACTGCGGCCGAAGTCACCATCAACTACGTCATCACCGACGTGGAGAAGAAGCGCAAGTTCGTCTGCGTGGACACCAACGATATCCCCGAGATCGCCGTGGTTGACCCCGATATGATGTCCAGTATGCCCAAGGGCCTGACCGCTGCCACCGGCATGGACGCCCTGACCCACGCCATCGAGGGCTACATCACCAAGGGCCACTGCACCATCTCCGATATGTTCCACCTCGAGGCCATCAAGCTGATCTCCGAAAACCTGCGCGGCGCTGTGCAGAACACCCCGGAGGGCCGCGAGGGCATGGCCCTGGGCCAGTACATTGCCGGTATGGGCTTCTCCAACGTTGGTCTGGGCATCGTGCACAGCATGGCCCACGGTCTGTCTGCCCTGTATGACACCCCCCACGGCGTTGCCTGCGCCATCATCCTGCCCACCGGCCTGGAATACAACAAGACCGTTGCAGGAGAGCGTTACCGCGCCGTCGGCAAGGCCATGGGCGTGAAGGGTATCGACGAGATGAACGACACCGAGGCCGCCGACGCAACGATCGCCGAGGTCAAGAAGCTCTCTGCCGACGTCGGCATTCCCGCTGACCTGAAGGGCATTCTGAAGGAAGAGGATGTCCAGTTCCTGGCCGAGTCCGCCTTTGCCGATGCCTGCTGCCCCGGCAACCCCCGCGACACCAGCGTTGAGGAGATCAAGGAGCTGTACCGCAGCCTGATGTAATTTAGTATTACATAATTTAAGAGGGTATCTGCTGAAATGGCAGGTACCCTCTTTTTTGCTGCTATGTCGTTTTATGGGTGGTCCGTAGGGAGCGGTCTTGACCGCTCCGGGAACGTGACGATGGCCGCAAACAGCCCGGAGGGGTCAAGACCCCTCCCTACAAGCAGGGTAGGGGCCGCACATGTGCGGCCCGCAACCTTACGGCAAAAGCAATTTTACCGGAAAGCCGCGGGCCGGGCATGCCCGGCCCCTACAAATATTGTGATTTTGTTTGGAATTTCTTCGGTTCCTTCTTTGTAAAGAAGGAACAAAACCCCCGTTACGAATCCGAATCCAGTTTCAGCACCGCTGTAAACGCTTCGCTCGGCAGGGTTACGCTGCCCAGCTGGCGCATCTTCTTTTTGCCTTCCTTCTGCTTTTCCAGCAGCTTCTTTTTGCGGGTGATGTCGCCGCCGTAGCACTTGGCCAACACGTCCTTGCGCATGGCCTTGACTGTCTCGCGGGCAATGACCTTGCCGCCCACGGCCGCCTGCACAGGAATTTCAAACAGTGCGCGGGGAATGTTCTCCTTCAATTTTTCGCAGATGCGGCGGCCCTTGGCGTAGGCGTTGTCCGCAAACACGATCATCGACAGGGCATCCACGACCTCGCCATTGAGCAAAAAGTCCAGACGAACCAGCTTGCTCTCGTGCCAGCCTTCCCACTCATAGTCATAGCTGGCGTAGCCGCGGCTGCGGGATTTGATGGCGTCGAAGAAGTCATAGACGATCTCACCCAGCGGAAGTTGATAGTGCAGGTCAACGCGCGTTTCGTCCATGTACTTCATGTCTACCAGTACGCCGCGCTTCGTCTGGCACAGGTCCATCAGCGGGCCGACATAATCGTTCGGCGTGTAAATGTGGGCATTGACAAACGGCTCCTCCTGCTTGACGATGCGGGTCGGATCGGGGTAGGCGGAGGGGTTGTCGATGATCTCCACCGTGCCGTCGGTCAGCGTCAGGCGGTACTGAACGCCCGGCGTCGTGGTGATGAGGTCCAGGTCAAACTCGCGCTCTAACCGCTCCGTGATAATTTCCATGTGGAGCAGGCCGAGGAACCCACAGCGGAAGCCGAAGCCCAGCGCGGCACTCGTCTCCGGCTCAAAGGTCAGGCTCGCGTCGTTCAGCTGCAATTTTTCCAGCGCGTCTTTCAGATCGGGGTAGTCCGCGCCGTCGGCAGGGTAGATGCCGCAGAAAACCATCGGCGTCACGGTGCGGAAACCGGGCATCGGCTCGGCCGTCGGGGTGGCGGCCAGCGTCACGGTATCGCCGACGCGGGTGTCGCGCACAGTCTTGATGCTGGCAGTCAGGTAGCCGACCTCGCCGGCCTCCAATTTGTCGCAGGGGGTCATCTGGGTCGCGCCCATGTGGCCGACCTCCACCAGCTGGAACTCTGCGCCGGTGCTCATCAGGCGGATGGTGTCGCCGGGCTTGACGGTGCCCTCAAAGATGCGCACATAGACGATGACGCCCTTATAGCTGTCGTAGATGGAGTCGAAGATCAGCGCTTTCAGCGGCAGCGTCGGGTCGCCGGTGGGGGCGGGAACGTCCCGCACGACGCACTCCAAAACGTCCTTAACGCCGATGCCCAGCTTGGCGGACACGCGCGGGGCCTCCATGCAGGGCAGGCCGATGACGTCCTCGACCTCCTTCGCCACGGCGTCCGGGTCGGCGCTGGGCAGGTCGATCTTATTCAAAATCGGTACGACTTCCAGGTTGTGGTCCAGCGCCAGGTAGCAGTTTGCCAGCGTCTGGGCCTCCACGCCCTGGCTGGCATCCACGACCAGCACTGCACCCTCGCAGGCGGCCAGGCTGCGGCTGACCTCGTACTGGAAGTCAACATGGCCCGGGGTGTCGATGAGGTTGAACTCGTAGGTCTCGCCGTCGTCGGCCTTATAGCGCATCGTCACGGCGCGGGCCTTGATGGTGATGCCGCGCTCTTTTTCAATGTCCATGTCGTCCAGCACCTGGTCGGTCATCGTGCGCTTGTCAACGCTGTCGGTCAGCTCCAGCATACGGTCGGACAGGGTGGATTTGCCGTGGTCGATGTGTGCGATAATGCAGAAGTTGCGGATGTTTTTGCGGGCCATCAGGTTTCCTCCAAATCGTTCCAGATCTCGCAGATCTTGCCGTTCTCTTTGTATACGCGGGGCACGCGGCGCGCCAGCCCGCAGACAATTTCGTAGTTGATGGTCTGGGTTTTGGCCGCAATGGTGTCGGCAGTGTCGCCGCCGCCCGGGCCAAAGACTGTGACCTCGTCGCCCATCTTGACATCAGGAATGTCCGTTACATCGAGCATAGTCTGATCCATGCAGACGCGGCCCACCACGGGGGCAGCGTGGCCGTGTATGTTCATGACGCCAAGCCCGCCGGACAAACGGCGGGGGTAGCCGTCGGCGTAGCCCACGCAGACCGTGGCAACGCGCATCGGGTGCTCAGCTGTGAAAGTGCGCCCATAGCTCACGCTCTGGCCGGGCTGCAAGTCCTTGACAAAGGTCACAACGCATTTCAGCGACATGACCGGCTGCAGGGCAGGAAAGCGGACGTCGTCGCTGGGGTCAAGCCCGTACAAAATGATGCCCGCGCGGGTCATATCGTGCCGCCACTCGGGGTGGCGCAGCTGCGCGGCCGAGTTGGCACAGTGTACGGTGCCGGTGGCAAAGCCATCGGCCTGCAAACGCGCTACCACCCTGGCAAACAGCGCATGCTGCTCGTCGGTGTAGGCGGTGTCTGCAGGGGTGTTGCTGTCCGCCACGGCAAAATGCTGGAACACGCCGCAGATATCCAGCCCCGGCAGGGTGTACAGGGCTTCCAGCTCGTGGATAGTTTCATCAAACCCGGAACGCACCGCAAAGCCAATGCGGCCCATGCCGGTGTCGATTTTCAGGTGTACCTTGGCCTGTACGCCCGCCTTGACGGCGGCAGCGGAGAGTGCCTGCGCGTACTCGGTGGAAAAACAGGCCGTGGCTATGTCATTTTCTGCCAACACTGCCGCATAGGACGGGTCAGCAAAGCCCAGAATCAAAATCGGTTTTGTGATGCCGCTGCGGCGCAGGTGCCGTCCCTCGCCCAGGCTGCTGACGGCAAACGCCGCCGCACCGGCCTGCTGCAAGACGTGGGCGATGGTCGTGTCGCCGTGGCCGTAAGCGTCGGCCTTGACAACGGCACAGATATCGCCGCCTACCGCGCGGTGGATATATTCAAAATTGCTGCGCAATGCTGTCAGATCAATCTCCGCCCAGCAGTGCTTTTCCAGTGCAAGTCTACTCATAAACGCCCATTCCTCCATAACACTTAATTATACCATGGAAACAGCGTTCCCGCAACTAATTTTCGCCGTCATCGTTTGTGGTAAAATGCTTGGCATCCGTCTCGGACCAGCGGCCATGGACCCGCTGCACGCCCACAATGCGCAGCTTGGAGTGCAGAAAGTGCTGCTCACGGTAGAGGCTGAAATAGCTGGACAGCATGTACGACACCGCGCAGGCCAGCGCAAACAGCGCAATGCACTGCCCGCCGAATACTTCAATCGCTAGGCAGATGGACGCCAGCGGGCTGTTGGTGCAACCGCAGAAAAGCGCTACCATACCCAGCGCCGCGCCCAGCTGCGGCGGCAGACCCAGCAGCGGCGCAGCTACACAGCCGAACGTCGCCCCGGTGAAGAAGATGGGCACGATCTCGCCGCCCTTGAACCCTGCGCCCAGGGTCAGCGCGGTGAACAGCATTTTTAAAAAGAAGGCGTAGGGTACGGCCTCGCCGTCGATGGCGGCCTCAATGACCGCCGCGCCTGCGCCGTTGTAGTCGGTCGTGCCCAGCAGTGCGGTCAGTGCCGCAATGAGCACGCCGCCCGCCACCACGCGCAGATAAGGGTTGGGGAAAACTTTCTCGTAGAGTTTGGGCGCGGTGTGGAGCAGCTCACAGAAAAATATGCTCAGCGCCGCCAGCAGAGCCCCCAAAAGGATGACCCGCACCAGGTTCAGCGGCGTGGCGGCGACCTCGGCTTTCAAAACGAAGGATTCCGGCGCAAGGCCCATCCGCCCGCTGATAAAAACGCCCAGCAGTGCCGAAACCAGGCAGGGGAGAAGGGCCGCGTATTGCATCGAGCCGACATCCACGACTTCCAGCGTGAAGATGGTGGCCGCCAGCGGCGTACCGAAGATGGCCGAGAACGCGCCCGCCATGCCGCACATCGTCATTAAGCGGCAGTCTCGGTTTTCCAAGTGAAACACCTTGCCGATCTGCCCGGACACTGACCCGCCCAGCAGCAGGGCCGCGCCCTCGCGCCCGCTGGAACCGCCGAACAGGTGGGTCATGACAGTGGAAGCAAAGATCAGCGGCGCGGTGCGCAGCGTCATGGGCTTGTGCTCCCGCACCGAGACGAACACCTGATTGGTGGAACCGCCGCCGTCGGGATCGAAGTGGCTGTACAAAAACACGATGACCAGGCCCGCGATGGGCAGCAGGTACAGCAGCCACGGCTGGGCCGCGCGGGTGGCGTTGGCCCAGTTCAGCGCCAGTCCGAACGCTGCACCCAGCGGCCCGACAACACACCCCACCAGCGCCGCCAGCACCAGCCACTTGGCGCACACCGCCAGATACCCCGCCGCGCTGCGCAGACAGTGCCTGACCTTTCCCATAAAGATTTCCTCCCGAACATTCCGAAATTTGAGATTATTATAGCGTTTTTGCGGGGAAAAGACAACAGAAAAATACCCTGCCGGGGGCAACTCAGCAGGGTATCGCTTCCATGATGAGGTTATGCAGCACCACGTATACAGGGGCACAGGCTTTGCAGCGTGGCAGCGTAGAAGAACATATACTTGAATAGCTGGACAGCAAAGGCGCGTATCTGTATGCAGCGCGGTAAAAAATGCGGTATAATACAAAAAGACCACCCGGAAACAAACGTTTCTGGGTGGTTTTGGTCGAGGTGACAGGACTCGAACCTGCGGCCTCGTGGTCCCAAACCACGCGCGCTACCAACTGCGCAACACCTCGTTCTTATAACTTACTTATTATAATACACAAGCGGCGCGGGCGTCAAGCCCTGGCCCAACAAAAAAGCAGCCCTGTCGTATTCATATTTCAGGTACTCGGCAAAGGTGATGGGCTTTTGGTCGGCAAAAAATGTTTTTCCCTGGGGAAAATTTCCTCTCTGCAAGTTATTTTAGGTTTTTCCGCAGAGCGGCCAACAGAGCGTTCACGCTGATGGGTTTGGAGATGTGGTCATTCATGTCGGCGTCAAACGCCCGCCGCTTATCTTCTTCAAAGGCGTTGGCCGTCATGGCGATGATGGGCACGGTGGACCGGGCATCAGGCAAAGTGCGGAGGGATGGCCTGCGCCCCCCGTGCGGCCTTTTCCAGCTCGGCGATCGTGTACTGGCCGCTCTCCTTGGCAAGGCTGGCTTCAACTTTGCGCTCGGGGTGCCGGAGCATATTCAGCTCCAGGGCGTCGGCGTTGCTCGCCTGCGGGTAAACACTGCGCACGACGCCGTTCGGGGCCAGCTCTACGGCCTTGATCATGCCGTCCTCGTCGTACATAAGCTTGGACAGTGCAGCAAAATTCACGCAAGGATGCGGATCAACCCCAGCACCAGCAGGTGTGCCGGGTAAAACGTATAGAAGAACCACTTGGAAAAGCTGCGCCCCCGCCGGGCACGCTGCCCATTATAAAGGTAGAGGATGACGAACCCGGCAGTGAGGATGGGCACCGCGCAGCCGACGGTTTCCGCCAGCGAGCCGCTGCCAAGGCCTGCCATGCCGCCATAGAGCACTGCCGCCGCGGCAAAGGCAATCTGCTTGCGCGGGCGGGAATCCCGCGCCCAAATAAACAGCAGTGTGAACACCGGGGCCAGCAGTGCCCAATCGCAGAAGAGCGACGCGCAGATCAACAACACAATGGCCGCCCCGCGCAGCACGCGGTCGTGGATTCTTTCCTGCGCCAGCAGCACCAGAAAGCAGAGCAGCAGGGTGAACAGCATATTGAACTGCACAAAGCCCGCAATGCCATTTTCCGGGAAAGCCAGCTGGTAGGGCAGCTGTGCCAGTACAGCAAACCCCAGCAGCCGCCCGGCGTATTTGCGTTTGGAGCGGGTGTAACCGTACCCCTCGACGAGGAAATAGCACATCGTCACGGCGGTGAAATAGCCGATGTAGAGGAATGCGTTCGTCAGCGGCTGCCCGGCGGGCAGAAATGCGTTCGCGATGTGGTTGAGCAGCATCGTGAACATAGCAATCATCTTGATCGCGTCGCGGTTCATGGGAAAACCGACCTTTCGTTGCAAAAATGCGGGCATCCGAAGCCCTGCTATAAATACGGAGCTCGAAGTGGAAATATTGCAAAAGGTAAAAACATAGTATAACGGAGGCGGACGAAAATTGCAAATGGGGAACGCAATGCACGCGTTATATTGCAGCACACGCGGTTTCCTTTTTGCACAAATCGGACTCGTTTTTTTGTGCGTATGGGAAAATTTCAAAAAATATCGATTTATTGTTGACAGAAGCAAGTGGGGGGGGGGTACAATGTCATAAGACGGAATACACTTTTAGAAGGAAGGAACCCACAATGAGAAAACGTACCTATAAAAAGGCTGCGTCGTTCGTGCTGGCGTTGGCGATGGCCGTTTCGGTCTGCACCGCTGCGCTGGCGGATAACAGTACCGAGCCCCCCACGTCGGAAACGACCGTGAGCGAGCAGCCCGGTGCCCCGGGGCAGGACAACACTGCGGCAGGGGAGAATACCCAGCAGGAGGAAACCGACGACGAGGGCGGGAGTGAAAACGACATCGCCGGGCAGGCGGCGGGTGACGGCAGCGCTGTGGCCGGGCAGGACACCACGCAAGGGTCGAACAGCGTCACGGTGACTGACGGTGCGACCCTGACGCTGGAGCAGTTCAACAACCTGACGGAGATTCCCGCGGGCGTCACGAAGCTGACAGTTGAGTTGGGCAATATTGATATTACGAAGAGCACTGTACTTGGTAACGAGAACATTGCGGACGAGTACTATGTAAAAAAGAGCTCGGATACGATTGAGAATAATGAAACCGTTATTGTAGACAGAACCAATGAAAATGGAAATGATTACGGATACATCGTTTGCAAAAAGAAGCCTGCAATTACAATTACTTTTGTAAATGGTACAGTTCAGGGCGATAGTAGTGTGACTTCTTTCCCCGCAAATTGTAACTTAACTGTGCAAGTACCTGACAATGCCGATATTATTTTTGACGGGGTTACTTTCAACGGTGGCGTAAGAAGTGGATTTGGCTGGAATCAAACTAAAAATTTTGGCGGTGGTGTATTTGCGCATAGATACAATAGCATCACAATAAAGAATAGCACTTTTAACGGTGCGTGGCTACATAATGGTGAGATTGCCGCACAGAAAGTGACTTTTGATAATTGTAAGTTCAATTCTGCAGCGTATGAAAGCTCTATCAGCCCAATCTGGATTCAGAACTTTGGCCAGTTTACAACCGGGCGCGAACTGACGATTCAGAACTGTATATTTGAAGCATCTGGTCCCATTAAGGTGACAGAGCACGAGACATGCGGCATGGTGTTGAAGGTGTTAAACAATACTTTCAATATGCACAACAAGAATAAAGCAAACGAATTTCGCAACGACGCAATCTATTTATCTGGCACATCTGGCGGCGGTTCGACGCTTGGTGATGTCTTGATTCAGGGCAACAAACTCACAGGCGACGCAAATGCACTGATTGCTACGCCGCAGCATAGAAATGCAAACAACGAGGAAGACGGTACACCTGATGACACTGCTATAACAATGCTTAACGGCGCAAAAATCACCATTAAAGACAACGAGCTGAATGGTGCGCTATTGAGCGTCCTTTGGAAAACAGGTATCGAACATCAGCCGAGTTACTTTAACGTTATCAAACCCGCCGTCGAGCAGCCTACCACCCCGGCACCCACGGCCGCGCCGACTGCTGCACCTACTGCCGCACCTACTGCCGCGCCGACTGCTGCACCTACTGCCGCGCCGACTGCCGCGCCGACTGCCGCACCGACTGCCGCACCGACTGCAGCGCCGACCGCGACCCCCGCGCCGAAGGACGATAACCGCTATTACACCTGCACCGCTTGCGGCCACCACAACTGGACGGCGACCGCCGCGGGCTATAAGTGCGACACCTGCGGCCACATTGAGACAAAGCAGCTTTCCGGCTATGCCAACGTCAAGGGCGTCTATACGCCGCAGACCGCCAGCGCCGCCAAGGCCGCCGAAACGTCCGCCATCCCGCAGACAAGCGACGACATGCCGATCGTCCCGATCGTTGTGATTGCCCTTGCCGCCTTGCTGGGTTTGGGTGTGACTGCATACAAGAAGAATAAAAACTGATTCAGCCAAGCCCCCGCACCGCAAAAGCCGTGCGGGGGCTTTTTGTGTGCTGCTGAAAAACATTTTTGCGTACCCTTTCTTTCCCTGCGCATCTGCGTTATAATAAAACGCGGTGAAAGGAAGATACAGGAATATGGAACAATCTACAAAATTCAGCCGCAGGGTGTTCTGTGAAGGTATGCGAGACGGGTTCCCCATTGCCTTGGGGTATTTTGCCGTCGCGTTCTCGCTGGGCATTGCGGCACGCAATGCGGGACTGACCCCGGTGCAGGGCTTTTTAGCCAGCATCCTCAATAACGCTTCGGCGGGGGAGTACGCAGCCTTTACGCTGATCGCGGCCGGGGCCACCTACTGGGAGGTCGCCGTCATCACCCTCATTGCCAATGCGCGGTATCTCTTGATGAGCTGCGCCCTGGCCCAGAGGTTCTCGCCCGAGACGCCGTTCTTTCATCGGCTGCTCATCGGGTATGATGTGACCGACGAGCTGTTCGGCATTACCATCGCGCGGCCCGGGTACTTGAACCCCTACTACACCTACGGCGCGATCCTGCTGGCTGCGCCCGCCTGGGCCATCGGCACGGCGCTGGGCATTATCGCGGGCAATGCGCTGCCGCTGCGGGTTGTCAGTGCGCTGAGCGTGGCGCTGTACGGTATGTTTTTGGCTATCATCATCCCGCCGGCCCGCAAAAACCGCATTGTGGCGGCGCTGGTGGTCATCAGCTTTGTGCTGAGCTTCACCTGTGAGTATCTGCCCGGCATCTCGGCATTGTCCGGCGGCACGCGGACCATTATTTTAACGGTGGCCATCTCGGCGGCAGCTGCCGTGCTGTTCCCGGTCAAACAGGAGGCGGACAATGAATAACTACATTTATATACTGGTTATGTTCGCGGTGTCGTACACCATCCGCATTCTGCCGCTGACGCTGATCCGCAAGCCCATCAAGAACCGATTCATCCAGTCGTTCTTGTACTACGTGCCCTATGTGACGCTGGCGGTCATGACCTTCCCGGCCATCATCGAGGCGACCCAGACGCCCATTTCCGGCGCGGCGGCACTGGTGGCAGGCATCCTCGCCGCTTGGTGCGGCGCAGGGCTGTTCCCGGTATCGGTGATCTGCTGTGTACTGGTGTTTGTGATTGAACTATTCGTGTAGGGGCGAGCATTGCTCGCCCGCGGGCGCCCAATGGTCACCCCTACAATTTGCAGAACGAGGAATCCCATGATAAACGCTATCCAAATCCGCGGGGCGCGGGTGCATAACTTAAAAAACATCGACGTCGATGTGCCGCTGAATAAAATCGTCGGCATTGCGGGCGTGTCCGGGTCGGGCAAGTCGTCGCTGGCACTGGGCGTGCTCTACGCCGAGGGTTCGCGACGCTACCTGGATGCCCTGTCCACCTACACCCGCCGCCGCATGACCCAGGCCGCCAAGGCCCAGGTCGATGAAGTTCTCTACGTGCCTGCCGCGCTGGCGCTGCACCAGCGGCCCGGTGTGCCCGGCATCCGCAGCACCTTCGGCACCGGAACGGAACTCTTGAACAGTCTGCGCCTGATGTTCTCCCGCCTGGCGAGCCACCGCTGCCCGAACGGCCATTACATCCCGCCGACGCTGAACGTTGCCGCCGAGCAGCCGATTTACTGCCCGGAGTGCGGCGCGCGCGTCCGTGCGCCGTCGGCAGAGGAACTGGCCTTCAACAGCCAGGGCGCTTGCCGCACCTGTGATGGCACCGGCATGGTGCGCACCGTGGACCGGGCCACCCTTGTGCCTGACGATTCCCTGACCATCGACGAGGGGGCCGTCGCACCGTGGAACAGCCTGATGTGGAGCCTGATGACCGATGTCTGCCGCGCCATGGGGGTGCGCACAGACGTACCGTTCCGTGAACTGACAGACAAAGAGAAAGACATTGTTTTTAACGGTCCGGCAGAGAAAAAGCACATCTTCTACAAGGCAAAAAGCACCCCCGAGGCGGGCGAGCTGGACTTTACCTACTTTAACGCCGTCTACACCGTTGAGAACGCCCTCGCCAAAGTCAAGGACGAGAAGGGCATGAAGCGGGTGGAGAAATTCCTGCGGGTGGACACCTGCCCTGACTGCGGCGGCTCGCGCCTGTCGGAGGCCGCTCGTGCGCCAAAACTGCGGGGCATCGGCCTGGACGAGGCCTGCAAAATGACGCTGACCGCCCTGTGCGACTGGGTGGACGGCGTACCCGCCAGCCTGCCGCCTGAAATGTGCCCCATGGCCGAGAGCATCTGCGAGTCCTTCTGTGTCGGCGCGAAGCGGCTGATGGATTTGGGGCTGGGCTACCTGACGCTGGACCGCGCGTCCGCGACGCTCTCCACCGGGGAACGCCAGCGTATGCAGCTGGCCCGCGCCGTTCGCAACCGCACCACCGGCGTGCTGTACGTGCTGGATGAGCCATCCATCGGGCTGCACCCCTCGAACATCGTCGGCCTGAACGGCGTTATGCACGACCTGATTGCCGACGGCAATTCGGTCGTCCTTGTCGACCACGACACCCAGGTGTTGGCAGAATCGGACTACATCATCGAGATGGGCCCCGAGGCCGGTGCAGGCGGCGGGCGTATCATTGCCCAGGGCACCGTGCCCGAGCTGACTGCCAACGCCGCGTCACAGATCGGGCCGTTTTTGGGCGGGCAGGGGAGCGTGACGCCCCAAAACCGCCCCGCCGAGGAACTGTTTGCCGAGGGGCGCATCCACCTTTCCACCGGCGCCATCCACACGGTCAAGCCGCTGGAAGTAGATATCCCGAAAGGCCGCCTGACCGTCGTGACCGGCGTGTCCGGGTCGGGCAAGACAACGTTGATTTTGGAAAGCCTTGTCCCGGCGCTGGCGGCCAAAACCAGCGGTGCGGCCCTGCCTGCCCACGTCAAAGACATGCAGGCCGAGGGTATCGGGCAGGTAAAGCTCATCGATGCAACGCCTATCGGCATCAACGTCCGCTCCACCGTGGCGACCTACGCCAATGTCCACGACGAGCTGCGCAAGGTCTTTGCCCGCACGCCGGACGCCAAGCGGCTGGGGTACAAGGCGGGCGATTTCTCCTACAACACGGGCAAGCTGCGCTGCCCGGTCTGCGACGGCACAGGCACCATCAGCCTGGACGTGCAGTTTTTGCCCGACGTGGAGATCCCCTGCACGGCCTGCCGCGGCTCCCGCTATGCGCCGGAGGCCGACGCCGTCCACCACGAGAATAAGCATGGTGGGGCCTACACACTGCCCGAGCTGATGGATATGGACATCAACACGGCGCTGACGGCTTGCACAGACTTAAAATTGGTGACACAGCGTTTAAAAGTGCTGCAAGACTTGGGCCTTGGCTATCTGACCCTGGGCGAGGAAACGCCGAGCCTTTCCGGCGGCGAGGCCCAGCGGCTGAAATTGGCCAGCGAGATGGGCAAGGCCCAGGGCGACACGGTGTTCGTCTTTGACGAGCCGACCATCGGCCTGCACCCGCTGGACGTGCGCACCCTGCTAGGGGTGTTCCGCACGCTGATTGAGAACGGCGCGACGGTCATTGTCATTGAGCACGACCTGGATGTCATCCGCAGCGCAGATTATATCATTGATATGGGCCCCGGCGGCGGGAAAGAGGGCGGCTGCGTCGTGGCGGCCGGGACGCCTGCGGAGATTAAAGCAAGCCCCGAGAGCAGGACGGGGAAGTTTATTTGACATACAGCTTAAAAAGGCTTCTCCCTTGGGGGAAGCCTTTTTTATTTTGTACATCCTGCACAAAATTATCACGTGATTTTTGGTGATTAAAAATGACTGAAAATGATTGATTTTGACGGATAATCTGCTATAATACAGATACATCCAGTCATAAAACATCATAAATCACCAAAAACAGTCAAACAATGACCGGGAAAGGAGCAACACCCCATGTTAGCCGAAGAACGCTTTGCCTTGATTTTAAACCTGCTGGCGGAGAAACGCACCGCCACCGTGCAGGAGCTTTGCGAGGCGCTGAACGCCAGCGAGTCCACGATCCGCCGCGATCTGACCGAACTTGACCGGCAGGGCCGCCTGAACAAGGTCCACGGCGGCGCAACACTGCCGGACGGCCAATTCCTGGCTGACGAGCCGACGATGGCCGCAAAGGAAACGCTGGCTGTCGGCCAAAAGCGCAGCATCGCTCAGGCGGCAGCCGACCTTGTCCGCGCCGGGGATTTCGTCTACATCGACGCAGGCTCCACCACGCTGGCTATGGTCCGCGCCCTCAGCGGCCCCGCGCTGGACGCCCACTACGTCACCAACGGCATCGCCCACGCGCGGCTGCTGGCGCAAAAAAGCTGCAACGTCTGCGTACCCGGCGGTCTGCTGCGCCCCAAGACCGAGGCCATCATCGGCGCGGCGGCACTGACGAGTTTACAGCAGTTCAACTTCACGAAGGCCTTTCTGGGGGCCAACGGCGTGGCGCTGGGCGCAGGCTTCACGACCCCTGACCCCGAGGAGGCTGCCGTCAAGGCCATGGCCTCCCGCCGCGCGCGGGAAACCTGGTTCCTCGTGGATGACTCCAAGTTCGGGCGGGTCTACCCGGCGGTCATCAGCGAACTTTACGGCGGCGCGATTCTGACGAACCGCTGCCCCGAACCGAAATACAAGCAGCTGACACTGGTAAAGGAGACGGAATTATGATCTACACAGTGACCTTCAATCCGGCCATCGATTACGTGGTGCGGCTGGACCGTGAGCTGGCCGTCGGCGACGTGAACCGCGCCAAGGGTGAAGACTGCGTGCTGGGCGGCAAGGGCATCAACGTGTCCGGTGTGCTGGCGCAGCTGGGGTGCGAGAGCGTGGCCCTCGGCTTTGTGGCAGGGGAGACCGGTGCGTGGCTGGAGCGCGGCCTGGTCGCCCAGGGGCTGAAAACCGACTTCGTCCACCTCGACCACGGCATGACCCGCATCAACGTCAAGATCAAGGCCGGGCAGGAGACCGAGCTGAACGGCGCAGGCCCCGACATCCCTGAAAGCGCCATGCAGGCGTTGGAAGAAAAGCTCGATCGCCTGCAAAAGGGCGATATCCTGATTCTGGCGGGCAGCATCCCGGCCAGCCTGGCGCAGACGACCTATGAGCGCATCCTGGCCCGGCTGGAAGGCCGCGACATCCGTGCCGTCGTGGACGCCACCCGCGATTTGCTGGTGAATGTGCTGCGGTATAAGCCGTTCCTCATCAAGCCGAACAACCACGAACTGAGCGAGATCGCCGGCGTAAAACTGACGAACGATAACGAGATCGTCACCGCCGCCAGGATGATGCAGGCGAAGGGTGCGCGCAACGTGCTGGTCAGCATGGCGGGCGACGGTGCGCTGCTGCTGGACGAGCAGGGCGGCGTACACCGCATCGGCTGCCCGAAGGGCAAGGTCGTCAACAGCGTCGGTGCGGGGGACAGCATGGTGGCCGGTTTTGTGGCCGGTTATCAGCAGAGCGGCGGTGACTACGCCGCAGCCCTCAAGCTCGGCACCGCCTGCGGCAGTGCCACCGCATTCAGCCTGGGACTGGCGACAAAGGCGGATATTGATAAGCTGCTCAAGACGATGTGAGTAGACCGTGACTTGCAGGGGCCGATGCAAGTATCCGCCCCTGCAAAGACGTGCGGCCCGCAACTTAGCCATAAATGCGCATTTCCCATAAAGCCGAGGGCCGGGTATGCCCGGCCCCTACACCTCAATAGAAACAAACGAAGGAGACAAATCGTATGCGTATCACGGAACTGTTCACTGCGCAGTCAATCGCGCTGGATGTTGCGGCACCCGACCAGGCCGCTATCCTTGACAAGCTCGTGGAGCTGTAGGCCACCCACGGCAACATCACCGACAAGGACGCCTACAAAAAGGCCCTCTACGCCCGCGAAGCCGAAGCCTCCACCTATGTGGACAACGGCATCACGGTTCCCCACGCCCGCACGGCCTGCGTGACTCGCCCCAGTCTGGCCGCCCTGCGTTTGAGTGCCCCGGTGCAGTACAACCCTGACGACGACGGCAAGACCGACCTGCTGTTTGCCATTGCCGCGCCGGAAAACGGCAGCCTGCACATTGATATGCTGGCTCGCATGATGCAGATGCTGATGAACGACGACTTTGTCGAAAAGCTCCGTGCCGCCAAGACGCCCGCTGAATTTTTGGACGCCATCGACGCGCAGGAGGATGCCCGGTTCGGTGAGGAAAGCTTTACCCAGCAGGAAATCCCCCAGAACGGCTACCGCGTGCTGGCCGTCACCGCCTGCCCCAACGGCATTGCCCACACCTACATGGCCGCCGAGGCCCTGACCAAGATGGGGGACAAGCTGGGTCTGCCCACGAAAGTTGAAACGAACGGTTCCGACGGCGCGAAAAACGTGCTAACGCCCGAGGAAATCGCCGCCTGCGACGGCATCATCATTGCGGCGGACAAGAATGTCGAGACGGCCCGCTTTGACGGCAAGCCGGTCATTTTTGCCCGCGTGGATGACGGCATCCACAAACCGGAGGAGCTTATCAAGAAAATTGCCCACGGCGAAGCGCCCATCTACCGCGCCGAGGCCGGGGCCAAGGCTCAGCAGAGCACAGGCAGTGCGGGCGACAGCCTTGGTCACAGCCTGTACAAGCATCTGATGAACGGTGTATCGCATATGCTGCCCTTCGTTGTGGGCGGTGGCATCATGATCGCGCTGGCATTTTTGCTGGACGATTACACCATTGACCCTTCCAACTTTGGCATGAACACGCCGGTGGCGGCCTTCTTCAAGACCGTGGGCAACGCGGCGTTCGGCTATATGCTGCCGATTCTGGCAGGCTTTATCGCCATGTCCATTGCGGACCGCCCGGGCCTGGCCGTCGGCTTTGCGGGCGGCGTGCTGGCCATGAACGGCACGAACTTTGCGGGCCTTGCCAGCGGTGACACCACCGGCATTTCCGGCGGTTTTCTGGCGGCGCTGCTGGCCGGTTTCGCCGCGGGCTACATTGTGCAGTTCCTCAAGAAAATCACCGAGAAGCTGCCTGCCAGCCTGAACGGCATCCGCCCGATGCTGATTTACCCCTTGGGCGGTATCCTCGTTACTGGTCTGGTCATGTGCGGCATCAACCCGGTCATGGGCATCATCAACACGGCCATGACCGACTGGCTGAACGCCATGGGCGACACGTCCAAGGTGATGCTGGGCGCAATCGTCGCGGGTATGATGAGCATTGACATGGGCGGCCCTTTTAACAAGGCGGCTTATGTGTTCGGCACGGCGGCGCTGGCTGCCGGCAACTACGAGGTCATGGCGGCTGTTATGGTCGGCGGCATGGTCCCGCCCATCGCCATCGCGCTGTCCACCACCTTCTGCCCCAAAAAGTGGAGTCCCGACGAGCGCCGCAACGGCATTGTCAACTATGTCATGGGTCTCTGCTTTGTCTCCGAGGGAGCGATCCCCTATGCGGCCGCAGACCCACTGCGCGTGCTGCCCAGTTGCATCATCGGCTCGGCGCTGGCCGGTTCGCTCTCGATGGTGTTCGGCTGCGCCCTGCGCGCACCCCACGGCGGTATCTTCGTGTTCCCGGTCGTGGATCATGCCCTGCTCTACGTCGTCGCTCTGGCCGTCGGTTCGGCGGTGGGCGCGCTGATTTTGAGCCTGCTGAAGAAAGAGTACGTGGAAGAATAAGCACAGAAACCATGCAAGGCCGCCCCGGCAAAGGGGCGGCCTTTTGGCGTGCCGTAGGGGAGGAGACGGCGTTCCCGACGACCCGGCAGCGCCGCAGACGTAAAAATCCCCGCTCCCTGTGCCGCGGGCGGCAGAGGAGCGGGGATTGGATATTTTGCGGAAAAATCAGCCCAGGCTGATGCCCATAGCGCGGGCGACGTTCAGCATATCGCAGTCGCCGGGCACGCCGCGGGTCTTACCGGCAATGTCGGCCAGCGGGTTGGCGGTGACGTGGCGGTTGACCATGGCGACGGTCACGCCGTAGTGCTCGTCCGCTACCAACCCGGCCGCGTAGGAGCCAAACTGGGTCGCCAGCACGCGGTCGTAGGCGCTGGGGCTGCCGCCGCGCTGCATGTGGCCGGGTACGCAGATGCGGGTCTCGGCACCGGTCAGCTCCTCCACCTGCTTTGCAATGCGGGCGGTGGCGGTGGTGTAACCGGCCTCGGCACGCTTGGCGGTCCACTCCTTGCGCTTCATCTTGGCCTCTTCCACCGAGAACGCACCCTCGGCCACGGCCAAAATCGAAAAGTTCTTGCCCGCCTTGGCACGGTTTTCGACTGCGGCGGCGACCTTCTTGATATCGTAGGGCAGCTCGGGCAGCAGGATGATATCCGCGCCGCCCGCAATGCCGGCGTAGAGCGTCAGCCAGCCGGCCTTGTTGCCCATGATCTCAATGCACATCACGCGGCTGTGGCTGCCGGCCGTGGTGTGGATGCGGTCGATGACCTCGGTGGCAATGTCCACGGCAGTGTGGAAGCCGAAGGTGACGTCGGTGCCGTAGATGTCGTTGTCGATGGTCTTAGGCAGGCCGATGATGTTCAGCCCTTCCTGGCTGAGCAGGTTCGCGGTCTTGTGGGTGCCGTTGCCGCCCAGGCAGAGCAGGCAGTCCAGCTTGGCGGCGCGGTAGTTTTTCTTCATCGCGGCGACCTTGTCCACCTTGTCGTCTTCGACCACGCGCATCTTTTTAAAGGGGGTGCGCTTGGTGCCCAGGATGGTGCCGCCCACGGTCAGGATGCCGGAGAACTCGTCGGGGGACATCTCACGGTAGTTGCCGTTGATCAGGCCGTCGTAGCCGTTCATGATGCCGACGATCTCGACTTTGTCGCCCATGCGGTGGTACAGGGCCTTTGCCACACCGCGCAGGGTGGCGTTCAGGCCGGGGCAGTCGCCGCCGGAAGTAAGGATACCAACACGAATCGCCATAGTAAAACCTCCCAATGCTGTATTTATACTATATTATAAATGTACGCTAACCCAAACCGGATGTCAAGAAAAGTTTTTACACGCTGCTGCGGCGAAAACAAACTTTTTTGAAAAAATCGCAAAAAAATTTAAAAAAGGGCTTGCAATTTAGAATCTGCTTTGCTATAATAATATATGTCGCCGGGAGACACGGCAGACACAAAACCAAATATGGGAGCTTTCCCGAGTGGCCAATGGGGACAGACTGTAAATCTGCTGCTTAATGCTTCGGTGGTTCGAATCCACCAGCTCCCACCAAAAGACTGTGATGAAAAAGACGTCACAGTCTTTTTTCTTTGTTGTATCGTTGAAAATTGGCGGTTTCGACAGCCAATTTTCGAGTTGCGTTTTATAAAGATGTCCAGCGGTTTTCAGACTGTTGGACATTTTTATTGCCTCATCTTCCCGCAAAATTCTGAATTGCGGCAGGGGAGTGGGCCGTTTTCTTGAGAAAAATCAGAATTTTTTCCGCTGTTTTCAGAACGCTTTGAGAAAGTGGCTTCTGATTCAGCCGGAAAATGGATGCTTGAGTTTGCTATCGCCCTGTACGAGAAGAACACCTTGCAGCAATAAAAGAGAAAAACCTCTCCAAGTGAAGCTTGATTATTTTTTCTTTTACTGCTCAATAAAAAAGCCGAAAACCCTTGAAAATGCAAGGCTTTGATAAGGATGGTTGAGAAAAACAAGTAAAATCAAGGCTTTGTGGACAGTGACAGACAATGCAACCATCAAAAATTGAATAAGTTTACAGAGCAGGGATACTATTTTCACGAATGGTATCCCTTTTCTGTTGTCTTCCGCTCCCACATAAGCGAAGCATGGCACAAGCCGCAGGCATAAAAAACCTGTGGCTTTTTTGTTGCCCATTTTAGGAAGGAGCCGGATAAATGAATTTAAGTGAAGCTGAAAAAAGGATGATCTATCAGGTCGAGGGCACCAGCCAGGGGGCCGCTCTGAATGAAATTTACATGACCTGGCGCTATGCACCTGACAAGGCCATGAAGGACACGGCGGAAGGCCTTTTGAAAAAGCTCCGTCCTCTCTCCGATAAGGAGTGCATGGATGTGATCCGGGATGTTCAGAAGAATTACCGTCTGCCCGGCAAGGCAAGGACTATCGGGGAAATGTTGGCGGAGGCCAGGCAGCAATCCGGTGCCCAGAAGATGACCGGTCACGATATCATGGCCCTGGAGCGGTTCGATCCCGATACCCGCCACATGATCGTCTTTGACGTCCTCTCCCATGAGTCCCCCATGGGATACAAGGGTGATAAAATGCGCCTGTTCCTGACCGAAGCCGGATACGGAAAGGCCCTGGAGAACCAGGACAAGGGATTTATCAAAATAAAGAACCATGCGAAGGTCATAGCTGGCAACCTCCGCTATGACCACAAAGACCGTGAATTGTAGGGAACTGAAAACTGTATCAAAAAAGGTGGAAAATCCGCTGTTCCTTCCCCTCTGTGCCACAAACCGAAAGGGGCATGGATGTTTTCCCATGTGAAGGGTATGGGAGAGATACAGACGGAGGAAACACCGAAAATCAACACTTTTCAAACCATGAGGAAGGAGGTATCAGGCATGGCAGTTTTTCGCATTGAAAAGACCAGAGATTACACGGTCATGTCAAACCATCATCTGCGGGATATGTCCCTGTCGCTGAAAG
>ERZ1035001.183-NODE-183-length-38623-cov-8.056368_pt1 | contig 38623 bp, 30 predicted proteins | sample MGYA00520685_ERZ1035001 | MGnify/ENA primary metagenome ERZ1035001 (study PRJEB33766, sample SAMN09781749) | gut metagenome | biome: gut microbiome | host: Homo sapiens | place: Madagascar | study: EMG produced TPA metagenomics assembly of the PRJNA485056 data set... | reverse complement strand
CTTTTTGAAACAATTTACCTTAAAGCAAGTGGGCTCAGGGCGTGTTGTTCGACGTTTTGACGACGATGATATTGCCTATTTAGTTGAATATGTCCAAAAATATCCAAAAGAGGTTTATTCTCTTGCAAATGAATTAACTTTAAATGAACATGGCGATTCAGTTCCAAGATTTTCTTTCTTTTCTATTAGTATCTTAGCACCAGTAATGAATAAACATCCAAAAAAGGTTTCTACTTTGCTTGGGATGACAAAAGAGAACGAAAATGGATTGGTTGTACCAAAATATTCTGCTAAAGAAATAGAGAATATAATTCTCTCAAAAACTTACAATAAAGTTATTAAATAAAATAAGTCAGAGTTAAACTTTTTCGACATCTTTTGTTGTTTGAACACCTTTTGCATCTTTCACTATAAAAGGTCTTACAAAAGCCCAAGTTCCATATAAAGAAGTTAATGCACCCAAAATACCTAAAGATTTGCTTATTTTTGAAAATTTACTCGTAAAAGAACTCAATGTTAATAACGTTGTTCCAGTCATAATTCCAAGATAACCTTTGAAAATCGTTCGAGGAACAAGGATTGAATCTGTCATATCAGCGGAATTTTTTGCCTTGTCATGAAACATTTTTAAAACATCTGTGGAGTTTTTATCTGATGTTTCTTGAGGTTTTGATGATGATGTAAAATTGTTTGTTGTGATTTTTGTTATTCTCATTTTATCCTCTTAATATTTTGATAAATCGCATTATAAATTCTGAAAAGTTCTCTTTTCAAATTGTGCTTGACTGGCATGATGTGTTCTAAAACAACTCGTCTTGTTTTTATTAAAAATTCCCGAGCTTTTAGAGTTTTTGGAAAATATTTTTCATCTATTTCTTTATCTATTTCGTCAACTAATTTTTGGATTTCTGGATTTTTGAGTACAAGATGTTTATTTCTAGAATAAGTTTGAGGGAAATTTACGTTTACATCATCAATTATATTTCTAGATATTAACATTCCTGCTGCGGGGTTTTCTTTGCAATTTTGAAGGTGCTTAGCGTAGGCTTTTATCCCTTCTTTATCTGGTCTATAATAACTATCCAGTACAAGTTGAGCTTTGTATGCATCATTTTTATACATATTTATTTTTGTATCATTTGGTTTTGTTAAAAAAGACATTTTTACCCCTTACTTAAACTTTAAAACCCCTAAAAATAAAATTTGCTACTTATTGTCTTTTGAAGATATATCATTTTTCTTTTGTAGCTTTTCTTTTTTGTAGTGAAAGCCTGTTTGTATAATATTTTTGCCGAACTTTGATTCTAAGTTATCAAAACATTTTGCTAAATTTTTCTTTTTTGTTTCAAGAGTTGTATCTGAATATAGGCTAAGCTGTTCTGTTCTTTGTTCTCCAATTTTACCTAAATATACTCCTGTACTCCTGTATAAAATATTGGGATTGTAAATTTCTTTAAGGAGTTCAACTGCGATATTGGAAATTTCTAGTTCAAAATCTGTTGGAGAAAGTAGGTCTTGGCTCGTTGAAAATACTCTAAAATCTTTTGTTCTCAACATAACTCCAACTTGAAGGCATTTGGTTTCATACTTCCGTAGTTTTCTGCATGAAGTGTGAATATGTTTATTTAGTTCATTTTTAATGAAATTGAAATCAGATGTAAAAATCCCAAAAGCTCTTGTGTTTTGGATGGATTTTGGAATTCTTTCATCGTTAACAACAGGGGAAACCATTCGTCCTGTTAGTTCGTGTTTCATTTCGAGTCCGTGTATCCCAATTTTTGAATCGAGCCATTTATCTTGTTTTTGAACTAGTTCTTCTGCTGTGATAATTCCATTTTGTTTTAATCGGGTTGTTAATCTGTGACCTATGCCCCAAATTTCTTCAATTCTTGTGTTTTTAAGTTCTTTTATAATTTTTCTTTTTCCGATTAGATAAACTCCATCTGATTTGTATTTTGCTTTATCTGAACCGAGTTTTGCGAGTGTTTTTGTTGAACTTACTCCAATTGAAACAGGAATATCGGCTTCTTCCTGAATTTTTAATTTTAAATATTTTGCGAGGCTATAATAATTCTTTTTATATAATTTTGTTAGTCCTGTGAAGTCAACAAAAGCTTCATCTATTGAATAAACTTGAACGTATGGGCTAAAGTCTTTCAGAATACTCATAACTTCATTTGAAACTTTTGCGTAATAATCGTGGTCTGCAACTATATAGATAGCTTTTTGGTGTTCTTTTTTTGCAATAAAAAAAGGCTCTCCCATTTTTATCCCCATTTTCTTTGCTTCTTTAGAACGAGAAATAACACAGCCTTCACTGTTTGAAAGAACACAAACTGGTTGTTTTTTCAGTTTTGGATTTCTTTTTTGTTCACAAGATACAAAAAACGAATCGCAATCTACTAATGCTATAACCTTTTGTTTATTCATAGTTTAAGTATTTATCATCTTTATGTCTTAGTCAAATCAATTTCAATCTTCGTAATAAAACTATATAATTTGGCAAAAAATATCTTGCTGTTTTTTTACACATAGTATATTATTAAATTTGAAAGTAGGTAGAAGAAATGAAATCTAAAAATGAAAAATATATTTATCCACAGAAGTCAAAATTAAGACAAATCAGTATTGCTGATATAGATGTGGAACTTCCAGATTTGAAAAATATCTTTGAACCAAAAGCGGTTGTTATTGCAAAGTGGATGTGTTCTTGGATTGAACAAGGTTTGAAATCTGGAAAGATTTTAGTGAATGATGTAATTCCTTCTAAAGCTGATTTTGCGTATCTTTTAGGTGTCAGTGTTGGTACGATGCAAAATTCTTTCAGACAAATAGAAGATTTGGGTTATGTTGAGTCAAAACAATGTGTAGGAACTCTTGTTCGTGATTATACAAAGCCTTCTTCAAATGTTAGAAAATTAACTTCAAAAAGAGAATTAGCAGCTGAAGCTATTAAAAGATACATTTTGTCAGATGGATTTAAAAAAGGTTCTAAAATTCCATCATCAAGAACAATTTCGACTATAATTAATTTTTCTCCAAATACAACTAGAATGGCATTGGATTACTTAGCTTATCAAGGTATTCTTGAACATATGTGCCAAAATCCCAAAGACCAAGGCTGGAGAGTTGTAACTGTTGATTTTGAACTTAAACCAGTTGTAAAACCTTCTGAAACTGAAACTTTAGTTGATATGGTTGTTAAGGACTTGGAAAAATATATCAATGGAAATTTAAAAATAGGAGATAAAATGCCTTCTCATTCCGTTTTAGCAAATGCATTGAAAACAAGTGTTAAAACTGTTCATGATGCGTTGAAACTGTTGATTGATAGAGGAATATTACTTCCTAGAAGAGGTCGTTATGGTACATCTGTAATCAAACTTCCAAATTCTTCCGCTTCTTCATTCAAACCAGAAACGTCAATATTTGCATCTGCTCAAGAAACGGCATTTTATCATTACGAAAAAACTCAAAATCATTTGAAAAAAATGATTGCCCAAGATTATGAAATTGGGGATAAATTACCTTCAATTTTAGAATTGTCAAAAAGTTTAGATTTAAGCCCAAATACAATTAGAAAAGCTTTTCATAATCTTGCAAAAGAAGGATATTTAGTTTTTTCAAGAGGTCGTTATGGTGGAACATTTGTAATTGATATTCCAGAAATTGAATCTCAAACATTCAAATGGCTTGCTGTTAACCCTGCTTTTGCGAAAGAATATCAAACAGAAAATTAAGTAAGTGTAGTATTAGCAATGACAGAAATGACTTTTTACCCAGTTAATAACAATATAAATATACAATCTAGTAGTGTTTTTAATTCTTATTTACCTCGCAAAAACACGGAATTTTCATCGAAAACTAATTATAGGGTAAGATCTTATAACCGTGATATTTCTAAGGAAGATAAGACAAAAGCTCTTATTGGTTCAACAATTGGTACTATTATTCCAATTTTGTTTATGATGAAAAAACAAAATGTGAAAAATCCATTAAAATTAAAATATGGAATGTGGGATATGATAAATACTGCTGCGGGTTCAATTATTGGAGGCGTAGGTCTTGGGCTAATTGGAGAGAAAAAAGAGGTTCAAAAGAATAGATTAAAAGAGGGATTGTTCCAATTTATGAACGCATCTATTCCAACTTGGATAGTTGGCGGAGTTGTTAGTCTTTGTGAAAACAGTGAAAAATATAACAATAAATGGAATAAAATATTATCCGTTGCTGGTGGGCTTTTGGTTGGAATGTATGGCTCTGCTGCATTGTCAAATTTGATAACCGATCCTAAAGATAAATACCCAGATAGAAAACTTTCTGCAAAAGATGCCTTAGCTAACATTGATGATGGTATCGGTGCTCTTGCTTTGGCAAAATTCCCAATAATCGAAAAATTAAATATCGGAAGATTTTTACCAATTATTTATACTGCTTGCGGATATCGAGCTGGACAAAGTAATTAGGTTGCGAATATTTTTTTAATTGTAAATAATGCTCAATATTTTTGACATGCTCCTACTTGTCCTGCAATAATAGAATATACGCTATACTCGGGTAGAAATATGTACATAAAGCAGTTAGAAATAGATAATTTTAAATCATTCGCGAATAAGACAGACATCCCCCTCTTGAGAGGTTTTACGACAGTTTCTGGTCCAAATGGGTCAGGGAAAAGTAATATTATTGATAGTGTGATGTTTGCACTTGGTCTTAGGACTGGTAGTGCATTACGTATTGAAAACTTGTCAGATTTTATTACGACTTTCAATAATAAAAATGAAGCTTCTGTAAAAGTTATATTTGGAGATGTAGATGGTTCTGGCGAATTGTCTGTGATGCGTCGTATTAGAAAGACTAATCAAGGATATGCGAGTACTTATTATTTGAATGATAAGATTGATACATTGACAAATATCCGTAGTATTTTAGAAAAATATAATATTACTCCTAATAGTTATAATGTTATGATGCAAGGTGACGTTACTAGTATTGTAATGTGCTCTTCTAAAGTTCGTCGTGGCATTATTGACGAGATTGCTGGAGTTGCTGATTTTGATAGACGAATAGATCAGGCAACAAATGAATTAAAAACTGTCGAACAACGTGTTGAAGCTGCTTCGTTAATTCTTACTGAAGTTGAAAAAACTTTAGAACAACTGAAGGCAGAACGAGAAGTTGCTTTGAAGTATAAAAAGTTGCAAGAAGAAAAATCAGGGCTTGAATCTCAAGTTAGTACTGTAAAATTCTTTGACTTGAGAAGAAATTTGGAACTTGCTCATGATAATATTCTCCAATCTAATAAAAAACTTAAAGAAGAACAGTTAAACAAAAAAGATTTAGATGAAAAAATTAAACTTATAACTGAAAAATATAAAGAACTTGATGCGAAGTTAAAAGAACAAGGTGAGGATGAACGTAACAAATTAAAAGATTCTCAAAGTAATTTGTCTGCACGGATTCAAACAAAGAAAAACGCAATTGATTATTCCCAAACTCAAATTCAAAAAGGTTTGCAATCAATTGAAAACGCAAAAAATGGTATTGAATCTTACAAAAAGAAAATTGAAGATGAAAGACTTAATATAAAACTTTCGCATGACAAAATTGGTATTATTGAAACTCAATTAAAAGAGAAAAAGGCTGAATTAGCTAAAAAATTAGAAGATATTTCTGGATTGAGTTCTACGGCTGATAAATACATTCAAGAACGTAATGATGTTTCTCGTTCATTAGATTCTTTAAAGGATAAAGATAACGAACTTTTAAAGACTTCTTTACCTAAAGAAAGCGAGTTAAAAACTCTAAAAAAAGAAATAGAAGATGCAAAATTGTTCGTTGAGAATGCAGAAAAAGCAAAAGCTAATTTTGGAGATACAAAGTCTTTAAAAGAAATGCAAGTTTCTGATTTGAAAAAAGAGATGGACGAATTGAAAGAAATTCAGACCTCTACGATGAAAGAACTTGATGATGCTAAAACTTCTATCGAGGATTTCGATCACGATTTGAGGGCTGCTCTTCGCAGATTCTCAGAAATGGAAGCTCAGAGAAGAGTTATGTCGGCATCTGGTTCTTCTTTACCAATTACAACCGTTATGAATGCGAATTTAGAAGGCGTTCACGCTCCTTTAATGCAATTAGGTACAGTAGATGAAGAGTATTCTTTAGCTCTAGATGTTGCATTTGGAGGACGACTTGCTCATATTGTTGTTGATGATCCGCATGCAGCGTATATTGCAATGGAATTATTAAATTCTTCAAAATCTGGTAGAGCAACTTTCATTCCATTGAACAAAATTAAAAAAGCTCCAACAAAACTTCAATTGCCGAAAAATAGAGGAGTTATCGATTTTGCGATAAACTTAGTTGATTTTGAAGATATTTATTTAGATGCGTTTTTCTATGCAGTTGGCGATACTTTGATTGTTGAGGATGCTGAGTCTGCAGAACCATTGATGGGTAAGTATAGAATGGTTACTTTAGATGGTAAGTTGTATGAAAAATCTTCTGCTATTACAGGTGGTTATGTTAAAAAATCAATGTTCGGCTTTGGACAAAATGATGATAAAGAGCTTGAACGTGCAAAATCTAAATTGGATGATTTGCAAAAGAAATATGATCAAGCTTGTATAAAGCGTAAAGAGTTGGAAGATAAATTGGATAAAATTCGTGTTTCTTATTCAAATTCTTCTACTGAATATTCAAAAGCGAAGATTGAATTGTCAAATATGACCTCTCAGTTTGAAAATAGTCAAAATTTACTTGAAACAAAGAGAACTTTTATTTCTGAGAGTGAACCAAAAATTGATAAGTTAAATGCTGAGCTTGATAAAATTGAGCTTAAACGAGTTGAGTTGGCTGATGAAATTCAAAAATCACAAGATAAGTTAGCCGAACTTGATAGTTTGCTTAATGACAAAGATTTAAAAGACTTGAAAGAAAAAACACAAGGTATTGAAGATGAAATTCGTCATTTGAATACAAATTTGATGAATGTAAATAGTGAAATTCAAAGTTTTGAAAACACTATCAAATTTAACGAACAGTTGATTACATCAAAACAGGATGATATTAAGAATACTTTGAAGAATAACGAATCCTTAGAAAAAGATCAGGAAACTTGTAAGGCTGAAATCGTTCAATTAGAGGAACAATTAAATATCCTATCTGATAAAATTGCTGTAATTGATGAAAAAATTGGTGAACTTGTGAAACAGAAAGACGAAATTCATAATAGTCTGGTTGAATTGCAAACCAATAGTGCAGTCAAAGCATCCGAAATTGATAGAATTAATGAACAAATAGAATCTTTCAAGGCTAGACGTCGTGAACTAGAACCTCAATTGAAAGAGGCTTCTGAGGTTTTGACAAATTCTGGTGTCGATGTTGAAAAATTAGAACCTGTTCAAATATCAATTGATGAATTGAATGCAAAAATTCAACGTCTTGATAAGAGAATGCAAGAACTTGGGGATGTAAATATGCGTGCAATTGTTTCTTATGAAGAAAAGGCGGCACGTAAAGAAGAACTTGATACTCAAATTAATACTTTATCTACTGAACGTCAGTCTATTTTAGATAAGATGAATGGTTTTGAGCAACAGAAAAAAGAAGCATTTATGACGACTTTTACAGCTATAAATGAAAATTTCAAAGATATTTATCACCAATTATCTGAAGGTGAAGGTCGTTTAATTTTAGAAAATGAAAAAGACCCTCTTTCTGCTGGCATGACAATTGAAGCAAAACCAAGAGATAAAACTTCTAATAATAAGTTAGGGGCTTTATCTGGTGGGGAAAAAGCTTTGACGGCTCTTGCATTAGTATTTTCTATTCAGAAATATCTTCCAGCTCCGTTTTATGCACTAGATGAGGTTGATGCAAGTTTAGATACAATGAACGTTGAAAGAATTGCTGATATGGTAAAAAAACAATCTGCGGATACTCAGTTTATTGTAGTTAGTCACCGTCGTCCAATGATTGAAGCTGCAAGTAGAACAATTGGTGTTACTCAAAAAGAAAAAGGTAAAACAAAAGTTACAGGTGTTAAACTAAGAGAAGATAATGATGAACAATAATCTTATAAATGCTGAAGATTTAGAATCTTCTATATTAGGTGAAAATAAGGAATTCGATTCCAATGATGGTATCGGGATTCTTGTTGATATGGCAAAACAAGGTAAGATTGATCCTTGGCATATTGATATTCTTGATGTAACTGAAAAATATCTTCAACGTATGATTGAATTGAAATCTCTTAATTTAAGGGTTGCATCTAGAACTCTTTTGTTTGCTTCAATTTTGTGCCGTTTGCAATCAAATGTCCTTGCGGGGTTATCTTTGGAGGATTTTAAAGATGAACCTCAAGATGATGTTATATATGACGATGATGGGTTTATTGTTGAATACCCTGAAGATAGTGAGTTTATTCCAACAAGTAATGTTGTAAGTTTTGATGAAGCTCTTCAACGAAGAACAAGTATTCGATTGAATCGTAACCGTGTTGTAACATTGAAGGATTTGATTAAACAGTTAGAGTTTTATGAAAAACTAGAAAAAAGGGCATCTATTAAAAGTGCACACGAAAGAGCAAAACGCCATGTTAGAAACTATTCTCGTTTAACTCCAGAAGAAATTGTTTCAATGGCTCACGAAGAATATATTGAAGAAGCTGTTTTAAAGCTAAAAGATAATTTGGAACAAATTTTTGCTCGTGAAGACAAAATTGAATTGAATGAGTTAACTATGCTCGGAATGGATAAAATTAGTGCGTATTTGGCATTACTATTCTTGAGTAGAGATACGGATTATGAGTTAGAACAAAAAGAGTTCTATTCTGATTTATATGTAGTAAAAGGCGGTAAAAAAGATGCAGAATCTGAAGTCTAGAATTGAAGCCGTTCTTTTTGTTACGGCAAAAGCTTTGTCATTAGAAGAAATTGCAACATATTTGGATGTTGAACCAGAAGAAATTGAAGAATCTATTTTGGAATTGATTATGGATTATGCTTCAAGAGATGGAGCTTTAGAAATTGATGATGAAAATGGTTATATTTTGCAGGTAAAAGAGGATTATTCTGATATTGTTGAAAAGATTTGTCCGATTGATTTATCACCTGCGGTTTTGAGAACATTACTTGTAATTGCATTGAAAGAACCTATTCGTCAGACAGAGTTGGTGAGATTGCGTTCTGCGGCTTATGAACATGTTGCTGAATTGGTTGAAAAGGGCTTAGTTTCAAAACATAAAGATAAAAATGGTAGAAGTATCAATGTGAAGACAACGGCTAAATTTGCTGAATATTTTAAATTGAAGGGTGATACGAGAGCCTTGGCTCAGCAGTTGGAAAAAGATTTGGCGGAAAAGAATAATGCGTAAATTTTTGTTGTTTGTCCTATTTGTTGTTTTAGTTATTTTTATGTTATACAAATCTCCTATGGTTGGGTCATATTATTATGGACAAGCTAAAAAGGTTTATGATAGCGGAAAATATGAACAATCAATTCCATTATTTGAAAAATCATTATTTGCTACTCCTAATAATTTAGTTGCAAGATATTATTATGTTTTAGCGTTGTCAAAATCAAAACCGACATACTCAATTCAAAAGAAATTGTATGAAATGGGTAATTCTAAAAAGGATGATGAAGCAAAAAAATATGCTCGCTATCAAGCTGTTGCTTTAAGGCATAAATTGCTTGCAGGAGTTGAAAATAATTATATTCTGAATGCAGCTCAAGGAAATGATATTCTTCGTTGGGATATAAAATCTTTTCCTTTGAAAGTATATTTTGAAAATTCAAACTCTGTGCCAAGATATTATATTTCAAATATTCAAAGGGCAATGAATCAATGGACAGAAAGGACAAATTTTGTAAAATTTAATACTGTACAAAGTGAACAAGGTGCAGATATTGTTATTAGATTTTTGGATATTCCTTCTGATGTTTGTTCTGATGGAGTGTGCAAATATACTGTTGCTTATACCGATCCAGTTATTTCTTCTGACAAATTATTAAAAAGAATGAATTTGACATTCTATAAAACTAACCCACGTAATGAAAATTTTTCTGAATTAGAGGTTTATAATACTGCGTTACATGAATTAGGACACACATTGGGTTTGATGGGGCATAGTGATAATCCTTCGGATTTGATGTTTGCATCAAATGAAAATAATCAGGGTATGTATGCAATTCACCGTTCTGATTTTCAGTATTTGACAATGCGAGATTTAAAGACTCTTGCTTTGCTATACCGTTTGGAACCAACAATTTCTAATGTTAAAAATCTTCATAGTGAGAATTTTTATTATCCACCTTTGATTTTAGGTAGTGAAGATGCGAGGTTACAAAGAAAACTTGCAGAGTTTGAAAAATATACTAAAGAATATCCAACATTTGCTTCTGGGTATATAAATTTAGCCTCTGTTTATGTTGATATGGGCGATTTTAATTCCGCATTAGAGAAATTAAATATTGCAAGTTCTTTAGCTAAAACTCAAGACGAAAATTATCTTATCGCATATAATCGTGCAGTAATTTATTATAATATGCAGAAAACTCAAGAAGCAATGCAATATGCAACAGAAGCTAAATCCATCAAAGATGATGAATATATCAATCAATTAATTTCTGATATTCAGAATTTAAAATAAGTTTTTTACACAACTAAAACCGTATGTGTTCCTAATTTTTCAAAAACTTTAACGATTTTAGCTACCGTACTTTTTAGAAATGACCAAAGCATTTGATAAAGCTATACCTCCAGGTTGATATGGATGATTAACAATTTGTCCATTTACGTACATTACGGTAGAACCTCCTCCATCTAGGTTGATTGCATTTGTACAACCTAATGACTTCATAAAACTAGCAAGTTCTGTTAATGTCAAACCGATAGAACTGCCCTCTCTTCCGTCAACTGCAACAAGAATTAGGTCGTTGTCTTTGGTATAACCAATTGCCGTTCTTGGGTTTCGTCCCCCGATAGATTGAAGTTTTTGGGCCGTCATATCGATATATATTTGGTTATCCTTAACTAAGTAAGGTCCTCCGCTAATTATGTGTTTTACGTTATCCCATTTTGGATTTGTTCCCATTTGTAAATTTACAGATTTTGCTCCAAAAAGTTTTCCTAATTGTGCTTTTGGTCCAACTAAAACGTATCCATTTTCTGGAATAGGAAGAGGATTGGCGGATGCTGCCGTAATTTTATTCCCAGCTATTTGAAGTTGGACACCGTACTTCGGAGAAGTTGGAGCGTATTTCCCCCAATCCCTTGTATAAGCTAAAACGTATGAGGATAACATTCTTGGTTGATTTATGTTGTCAATTTTAATAATTTCATTATTTCCGTAAATTTTTGCATTTAATCTAACTCTTCCAACATCGTAGCCGTTTTCAAAAATTCCAAGTGCAACTCTATCATATATTGGCCCTGTATAAATTTTCCCGTTTATCATTAATGTTCCAAGAGGTACTCCCGTTTGAGGTTTGAAAAATCCTCCGTTTATTGCAACAACAGAATTTGTTTTTTGTGCAATTGTTCTCACTGTTCTTTTGTTCGGAAGGGTTACTGATGCAATTGCAGGTTTAACTTCGTAATTTTGTGCAACTTCTTGGTTTACTTCTACAACATTAATTCTTACTGGCTTTCCATTGTAATATTTAACCATTCTGACGTGCTTAATTCCATCCGCAACGGTTGTAACTTTTAAGCCTCTATATTTTTGATTTATTCGTTCGTTAAATTTTTCTTTTTTTAATTCAGGGTTTACTCCTTCTTTTACGTATTCGCTCATTTGAATTAGGGTGTTTGTATTCACTGCTTTATTTGCAATAAAATCATTTGCAAAAATAGGTGGCTGAAAAATGGTATGTGTAAGGACTAAAACAGAGAATAGCGAAAGAGTTAGTACATATTCGCAAGTCCTAAACGGAATGTAGTATTCAATTTTTTTGATTAGCGTATCCATAGTGTCACCCAAGATTATAAGTAACGGATACCTTTTTGTTTTTAGAGTGGGGTGGGGAATAACACTCGTCAGAGACCTATGAGGGCTAATAGGGTGTTCCTACTATTATTGTAACATATTTTTACAATTTCTTCAATCCTTTTAGTAATAAGGGTTTTACATTTCTAAATAGTGGCAAATGTACACTATTTTTATTTTTTAACCTATTAAAAACGAGCCAAATTTTTGTAAAAATCCGACTCGTTTATTTATTTATTAATTCTTCATAATGTTTAGTGAACTATTTTTAAAAATCTTTGAATAATTTGAACTAAATTTTTAGAGTTATTTCCTTCGACAGCTTCTACGATAGCTACTGGCTTATTTGTTCTCCTAGAAACATTAAAAGTTGCGTGTTCGTTGTTTCTCAATACGCTTAATTGAGCTTCTTTCCCGAATTTAGTTTCTTTGAAGATGAAATTAGTTTTGCCAACTGTTCCCATGTATTCACCTAGGCTAGATGGCTTTCTGTTTTTAGCTATTTGTAAAAATGCATCGGTAACTAATGATTCTTTGCTTTTCCCGAAAGATATGCTATCAGAAGTTTTTGATGTAAACATTGAATTTTTTCTAGGTTTGCAACAATCGTTTTTTGCAAACTGATTTAAAACTGGAGTATTTGTAATTTTTTGTACTAACATATTCATATCCTCTTTATAAAAAATAATAAATGTATATTTCACACTTATTAAACGTCAAAATATTTTTGATGTCAATAAATAATTTGTAAAATATTGTTTTTCTATTTCAAATAATTTATAATAAGTGAAAAGGAGAATATGATATGACAAAACTCAATTATAGCTTGAAAAACGGGGGGGGGTAACCTTTTAAAGGCTTTAATAATCGATATTTTAGCGGGTGGTAGCCGCTTGTTCCATTGCGGAAAAATATTTAAAAGTTTAGTGATTCATTCTTTAAATTTGAATGAAAGATTTGAGTGTTCTGTTTTTCAAGGTGGTTCTAATATAAAATTGACCCCTCACCTAACCTCCCCCCCCTTGGGGAGGAATGAAGTCCAGTTGTTGTGTAGTTTTGAAAGAAAAGGAATTTATAACCACTCGTTTTATTTGCGTGTCCACTTTTTAGGGTACAGTTCAGTCCCATTAAACGTAGGGTGCAATTTATTGCACCTTACAAAACCAGTCGGAATTTCCCCTCTCCAAGGGCAGAGGGGCTAGGGGTGAGGGTTTTATAGATGCTTTATAGTAAAAATTATTGGACAAATAACGTCGGTTGGGCATACTTGCCCAACAAAAAGCAAACAATTAAAAAGGAGATAAAAATGTTTAAAAAATTAGCATTCTAGTCGACATCAACTGGTGGGCGTTGGATTTTTTCTATCGCCTCCCTTGCGGTGAATACCAACGTTTCTGGGATATTATCAATGGTTGTTAATTGCCTTAAAACGTCAACTACTCTTTTGAACGCTCTAACAATATCTCCTTTGCCGATTTCTATTTGTTCTGAAACTGTTTCCCATTCTGCTCCTTCAACCCAAAGTTCAATTAGCGAACTGAAATATGGATTTATATATAAAGGTGCTTCAATATCATATTTAGATTGAACTTTTTCAAGTTTTCGTTTTATATTGCGGATTTGATTAAGGGCTTTTCTAACTGGTTCTGAGAACGGAATATAAGGAATTTCTATTCTTAATTCTTCTGTCGTTAACGCACAAATTACCCCAGCAAGTTGTGAAGGTGTTAAGTTTTCTAGTACCCCAGAGAAAATAATTTCTGCTAAGTACAATTCATTCTCAGAACGAATTTGTGATGTAGTTTTCCCTTTTTCTGTTGGGTAATCGTTCTGAATATAGCCATATTCCTTTAAAACAGCACGATGAGCAATGAATTTGTTCCAGTAAATATCTTTTTGTTTTTCAATTTCTTTTAGTAATTTTTTCTTTTTTGAGTCAATTCGTTTCAAAACTTCAAGATTTTTTGAGTGTTTTTTATATAGTTTACAAGTGTCACAAGCAAAAGTTTGAAGTTTATGTAATTCTTCTTTATTTCTTTTCCCAAATTCAACAACTTCTGGTGATAAAGGTCTATGTTTTGATTTTTCTTGTTTAACAATTTTTTTGTAGGTTTGTCTATTTTGAACATACAAAAATCTTAACTTGTCATATTCAAGCATTTTGTCATCAGATAATTTGTTTGGACAAATAAAAGAACGTTCCTCTATTTCCTTATCATATTGCTCTAATTGAAACAATATAGGTTTAAGTCTATAATCGGATGAATAATAGCCGAAACTTTTTAGAATGAGTTCTTTTGACTCTTCAAGATTAAATCTTTGCAACAAGTTTAGAACCATTGAATAGCTTGGAGAAAATTTACTTTCTAATGGATTAGAATCACTTAGAACTAGTTCTGCTACTTCTTCTGGAGTTTGGAATGGTGTTCCTACAACTGTTACATAGCCAACTTTGTCCATTCCTCGTCGTCCAGCTCTTCCTGACATTTGTAAAAATTCATTAGCTGTTAACATTCTGTGTCCAGAATCGGTTCTTTTGCTCGTTGAGCTGATAACAGTTGATCTTGCAGGCATATTTATTCCAGCCGCTAAAGTTTCTGTTGCAAATACAACTTTAATAAGCCCTTTTTGAAAAAGTTTTTCTACTAAATTCTTCCATGCTGGTAATAATCCTGCGTGGTGAGACGCAACACCTTGAATTAAGTATTCAATATGTTTGTTTCCATATAAATGAGGGTTTTCAGCAATAAATTCTTCAATAAAAGCTTTTATTTCTTCCTGTTCTTTTCTCGTATTTAAACCAAGCCCAGAACATTTTTCCATTTGTTCATCACATTTTTTTCTGGAAAAAGTGAAATAAATTGCTGGTAACATGTCGTTATCTGCTAAGTTCTGAATTATCTGTTTGACATATGTTTTTTTTCTTTTATCTTTTCCTCTTGCCCATTGTGGTTTTTCTGGTTTTATCTTGTTATTTAATTTCCCATCTGGGGTTAAAAGTGGAAGTAATTTATACGGTTGCGAACTATCAAAATAGAAAAATCTCAAAGGCACTGGTCTAAAGTCTGTGTTAACAAGTTTTGTTTTTGAGTGTACTGTATTAATCCAATTTGTTAGTTCATCGCAATTTGCGACAGTTGCGGAAAGTGCAATAATTTGAATGTTGGTTGGGCAATAGATTATACTTTCTTCCCAAACTGTTCCTCTTTGTTCATCATTCATATAATGGACTTCGTCAAGAACAACATATCGAACATCTTTAAGGTTGTCTGCAACGGCTCCGAAGTTTGTTCCGTATAGCATATTTCTAAATACTTCAGTTGTCATTATGACAATTTGGGCTCCTCTATTAATAGAAGTATCTCCTGTTAGAAGTCCAACTTTATCGGCTCCATATTGCTCACAGAAGTCGTAAAATTTTTGATTTGATAATGCTTTTAGTGGGGTTGTGTAAAAAATTCTGCAACCTTGTTTTAGTGCATTATTTATAGCGTGTTGTGCAATAACTGTTTTCCCTGCTCCTGTTGGGGCACAAACTACAACACTTTCTCCGTTATCAATAATTTCACACGCTTCTTTTTGAAAATCGTCCAATTCAAATGGGAATTCGCTCATCTTTTTTTACCTATAAATGCTATTCTATTTATAATTATAACATATTGTTCAAGATATTTAAAGATTATTCAAAAACTTCTTGTTTGTAAAATTTAGTAACAAAACATTTGACAAATTGCTACTTATGTAATATAAATCTTTGTAAAAATAATAATTATGCCCTATCAAAATTTTTGATTATACGTTTTGAAACTCTAAAAGGAGAAATTATGCAAGTTCAAAATAATATGAATTCACCAAGATTTACAGCTTTTAAAATGACCCCAAATGCTAATGATTTGATAATAAATACTTTGAAGAAAAATGCTAAACTAGAAGATTTTGTTACTTGTAACAAATGTATTAGTTCTCTGGATGCTTTTCCAATTCAGACATCTATTACCAGAACTCATAATCCATATGAATCAAGAGATCAAGATAGATTAAAAGCTTATATTGAGGGCAAGATTGAAATAGAAATGAGAAAACATGAAACTATTTCAAATTATTTGAAACGATTGGTTGGCATAGCAGATGATTTAAGCAATGATAAGATAAAACTAGACATGCTTGAAAATGGTAGAACCAAAGCATCTCAAGCAGAAGTTCTTGCAACTGATTTAAATTCAAAAGTTTCAAAATTTGTAAAATGTGTATAATAAAACGAATATATAAAAAAAGAACGAGTTTACTCTCGTTCTTTTTTTTGTTGTTTAATTAGAAATATCTTCCTAAATTTTATCAAATCCAGTGTATTTTCTTAATACTTCTGGAATGATAATTGTTCCATCTGCTTGTTGATAATTTTCAACGATAGCTGCAAATGTTCTACCAACAGCAAGACCAGAACCATTAATTGTGTGAACAAATCTTGTTTTTCCTGTTGCTTTTTCTTTATAACGGATGTTTGCTCTTCTTGCTTGGTAATCTCCGTAGTTTGAACAACTTGAGATTTCCTTATAAGCATTGTAAGAAGGCATCCAAACTTCCAAATCCCAACATTTATTAGCTGAAAAACCGATATCTCCTGTTGATAGGGCTTCTCTTCTGTATGGAAGTTCAAGAAGTTGTAACATTTTTTCTGCATCTTCTGTTAATTTTTCGTGTTCGTCTTTACTTGTTTCTGGAGTACAAAGTTTTACAAGTTCAACTTTGTTGAATTGGTGAACTCTGATTAAACCTCTTGTGTCTTTACCAGCAGATCCTGCTTCACGTCTAAAACATGGTGTATAAGCTGTCATATATTTAGGTAAATCATCTTCTGATAAAATTTCGCCAGAATAGATATTTGTAACTGGAACTTCTGCTGTCGGAATTAAATACAAATCTTCATTTTCGCATTTGTACATATCTTCTGCAAATTTAGGAAGTTGACCTGTTCCAGTCATTGTCGCAGAGTTAGCCATAAATGGAGGTAAAATTTCTTCGTAACCTTGTTGTTCTGTGTGATAGTCAAGGAAGAAATTGATTATTGCTCTTTCTAATCTTGAGCCTTTTCCTCTGTATAAAGTAAATCTGCTTTGAGATAATTTAACACCTCTTTCAAAATCTACAAGATTTTTTTCTTCGCACAAGTCCCAATGAGCTTTGAATTCAAAATCAAATTTTCTTGGTTCACCCCATTTGTAAACTTCTACGTTGTCAGCATCAGATGCTCCAATTGGAGTTGTTTCATCTGGAATGTTTGGGATGTGCAACAAAATATCTTTTTGTTTTGCATCTAATTCTGTTTGTTTTTCTTCAAATTCTTTAATTTCATCTCCAAGAACTCTTACTTCTTCTTGGATTTTATCGGTATTTTCTCCGTTTTTCTTCATTAAACCGATTTTTTGGGATTCCGATTTTCTCTTTGCTCTTAATTCGTCAGCCTTTGTTTGAATTTTTCTTCTTTCTTCATCAATAGCAATAACTTCGTCTATTGATAAATCTGGATTTCTTCTTTTTAAAAGTTCATTAATCTTCTCAGGATTCTCTCTAATCAATTTAATATCAAGCATCTTATCCTCTTTTCTGTTACCAATTAGCACTTTCATTCTAGTTTAAATATATTTTATAATCAAGCTATTGGAATTAAAAAATACGTGTATTTGGTGATAAAAATTTGCAATCCGCATATAATAATGTATAATATTGATGTCAAGGGAGATGTGATGTTTAAAAAGTTAGCTCAACAATTGAAGGCTCAAAATGCGGAGAATAAGTATTCTTCCGTGTCTTCTCCTATTCAAAATTCAGAGAATCCTTTTTTGAAAAATCTTTCAAAGCATGCTCTGAATTTGTATGAGCGAAAAACTGATGTAAAGAATTTTACAAAATTAGCCCTTTCTGATCCTGAAAATTCTTCTCATAATCAAATTATGGACAAATTATTCCGATATGGAGATGTAATTGATCCATTTGAAGAATCAAAATTATTTGATTTGTCTGATAATGAACATTTTTTACGTGATTTAGGTTTGAAATAATTTTTACTTTAAAATTAGGCTTAATATTCTTTTCACACCTTGAAACTTTTTCGTTTTTTGTATATAATTTTTCTATAAGAAGAGATAGGAGTAAAAAATGTTCGAACGTTTTACAGAAAAAGCAATTAAAGTAATAATGCTTGCTCAGGAAGAAGCTCGAAGATTAGGTCATAATTTTGTTGGAACAGAACAAGTTTTGTTAGGTCTAATCGGCGAAGGTACTGGGGTTGCTGCTAAAACTCTAAAGTCCATGGGGGTAAACCTTAAGGATGCAAGAGCTGAAGTTGAAAAAATTATCGGTAGAGGCTCTGGTTTTGTAGCAGTTGAAATCCCTTTTACCCCACGAGCTAAAAGAGTTTTAGAACTTTCTTGGGATGAAGCAAGACAATTAGGTCATAACTATATTGGTACAGAACACTTGTTGCTTGGTTTAATCCGAGAAGGTGAAGGTGTTGCCGCAAGAGTTCTTGAAAATCTTGGTGTTGATTTAAATAAAGTAAGAAGTAACGTTATTAAAATGTTAGGTGAATCAAAACCTCAAGCGACTGCTGGTGGTGCGGGTTCAAGTTCTTCAAGCTCAAGTTCTTCATCAAGTGGGAAAACAAAAACTCCAAGTTTAGATGAATTTGGTAGAGATTTAACGTTAGCGGCTCAAGAATTGCGTTTAGACCCAGTTGTTGGTCGTGAAAAAGAGATTGAACGTGTAATTCAAATTCTTGCAAGACGTACAAAAAATAACCCAGTTTTACTTGGTGAACCAGGTGTTGGTAAAACGGCTGTTGCTGAAGGTCTTGCTATAAGAATTGTCAATGCTGAAGTTCCAGATATTTTGGATGGCAAAAAAGTTATTCAATTGGATATGGGACTTTTAGTTGCAGGTACAAAATATCGTGGTGAATTTGAAGAACGTCTTAAAAAAATTATGGATGAAATTCGCCAAGCTGGTAATATTATTCTTGTAATTGACGAAATGCACACTTTGATTGGTGCTGGTGCTGCTGAAGGTGCTATTGATGCTGCAAATATCTTGAAGCCTGCTTTATCAAGAGGTGAAATTCAAGTTATCGGTGCAACAACTTCTGATGAATACAGAAAATATATTGAAAAAGACTCAGCTTTAGAACGTCGTTTTCAACCAGTTCAAATTGATGAACCTTCAATTGATGAATCTATTGAAATTATCAAGGGGTTGAAACCTAAATATGAAGAACACCACAATTTGGTGATTTCAGATGAAGCAATTGTTGCAGCTGTTAAATTATCTAGCAAATATGTAAACGATAGATTCTTGCCAGATAAAGCAATTGACGTAATCGATGAAGCAAGTTCAAAAGTTAGATTGAAAGCATCTAATATGTGTCCAGAAGGCAAAGAACTTGAAAAGCAATTAAAAACATTGATTAAAGAAAAAGAAGATGCAATTAGAAATCAAGAGTTTGAAACAGCTTCTCAACTAAGAGATGATGAAGCAGACTTGAGAGATAGAATTCGTGAAGTATCTGCTAAATGGAGAGAAGAACACGATGCAAATAAACCAACCGTTACAGCTGAAAATGTAGCTGAGGTTGTTGCGATGATGACTGGTGTTCCTGTTACTAAATTGACAGAAGGCGAAAGTGAAAGACTTCTAAAATTAGAAGATACATTACACCAAAGAGTAATAGGTCAGCATGATGCGATTGTTGCAATTTCAAAAGCTATTAGACGTGCAAGAGTAGGTCTAAAATCTCCAAATAGACCTATTGGTAGTTTTATCTTCTGTGGTCCTACTGGTGTAGGTAAAACTGAACTTGCAAAAGCATTAGCAGAAGCTATGTTTGGATCAGAAGATAACATGATAAGAGTTGATATGTCTGAATTTATGGAAAAACATTCAACTGCAAAACTTATCGGTTCACCTCCAGGATATGTTGGATATGATGATGGTGGACATTTGTCTGAACTTGTTAGAAAGAAACCTTATTCAGTTGTATTATTTGACGAAATTGAAAAAGCTCACCCAGATGTTTTCAATATTATGTTGCAAATATTGGATGATGGTAGATTGACAGACTCAAAAGGTCGTCACATCAGTTTCAAAAATACAGTAATCATTATGACTTCAAACGTTGGTGCAAGTATGATTACAAATACATCAAAACTTGGTTTCACTACTGCTGAAGACGAATCAAAATCAAAATATGAAAAATTGAAAGATACTGTTTCTGAAGAAATGAAGAAAGCTTTCAGACCTGAATTCTTGAACAGAATAGATGAAACAATCGTATTTGCTCATCTTTCTAAAGAAGAAATCAGACAAATTGTTGATTTGATGTTGAAAGATTTATTCAAACGTTTAGCAGAAAAAGAATTGAATATTGATGTTTCTGATGAAGTAAAAGATTACTTAGCAGAAAATGGGTATTCTGAAGCTTATGGTGCAAGACCATTAAGACGTTTAATCCAAAGAAAAATGGAAGATAGTCTAGCTGAAGAAATTCTTTCTGGTAAATATGGCAAGGGCGATACAATCAAGGTTTCTCTTGTTGATGGAAAGATTACTTTTGACAAAGCTTCTAAAGCAAAAAGAGCTAAAAAAGAAAAAGAAGCAGAGCCAGCTGAAGAAACGGCTACAAATTAATTTATAATTGACGAAAGAGGCCTTATATTTTAAGGCTTCTTTCGTTACAATTTCTTAATATTTTCTGCATTATCTATTTAAAAATATTTTTACAGTTTTTGTATAATCTTGATGGGGACAATTAAATAAAGTTAGGGGACATTCAATGCGTGTAGATTATGTAAGTAGTTATACTCAAAAGTCTGTTAATTCCAGACAAAACGTCAATACTGTTTCAAAACCAGTAAATCCTTCGGTAGGAATATCAAATATTGTTAAACTTTCTTTCACGGGGAAGAATATCAATCAGTTGGCTTCTTTAACTCCAGAAAATAATGGTTTAGGGTTAGCTGAAACTTCTCAAGGTGGAGAAGGTTGTGTTGGTTATGAAATTGTAGAGAGCATGCGTAAACATGAAAATATGGATGCAAGAAGTTTCATGCCATTTTGGGAACATAATAATCCAAAAGGTGGTTACAAATTTTTGATTCATAGAAAAGAAGATTTCCCAGCTGGTGTTGCAAAATTACCAGATGAAATGCCTAATAGTGCCTTTTATAGTGCTGATGTAGGTGAAGATTTAGCTGCTGTTGCTAAAAAATTAGGTTTAAAAACAGATGAATTAAGCTATGTTATTCAAAGTCGTCCCAACGGAAATGGAAAGGATGCGAAATCAAGATATTGTATTTTAGAACCAACAAGTGTTGCAGGAGAAGTTAAACGCCCTTCATCAAGTGTTTTAGGAGAGCTTGATACCATTCCTTATAGATTATTAAAAATTTCTGAACATAACCCTAGCTATAATAAATTGAAAGGTCAACCTCATTACTTTGTTTACACTTCAGATTTGGCGAAAGCTTCAAAGCCATATTCATATGATTGTTGGGGTAATGTTCCGTTTGAAGCTGAAATTGTGAATTCTGATTGGATGAGAGTGCAAGCTGATTTACTTCATTCAAAGATGAATACTCCAGAATTTGGTTTTTATGACCCTGCAAGTGTTTTAGCTCATGATAGAGTTGCACATACTTATGGTGTTCATGTTGCTAATCGTTCAGCAAATGGTAAAACAGATGTAAATGGTGTAAAGGTTCATATCATTGATCATAACACTGGTAGAAATTATCAAGGGTTGACTAATGACCCAATGAAGTTTATTTCTGTTGTCGGAGATGAAGCGGATGCTGCTGCGTTGAAAGCAATGCCTGATTTTGAATTATTGAGAAAAGCTAAAGAACAAGGTATGGCTGCTTTATCAGATAGAGAAAAACAAATTGTTTCAACAATTGTTGATCCATACTTAGCTCCATTTAGAGATGGCTCAGGAATGTATAATATCTTAAAAACAGGTATTTCTGCGGTAGAAGCTAATCCTGAAAATATTTCAGAAGGAACTGTTTCTCATACTTTTGACAAGGAAATGAAAAGTCAAGAAACTCCTGATGCAGCCAAATTTTTGACTGATGATTTTGCAAGAATTCAAACAAAATCTGTTGGTAATGGTGTTACTCCTGCAAATTTAAGATTGAATGACCCTACTGCAAATTTTGGACGTGGTAATAATGGTTTATCTGATGCTAAGGCAGGATTTACAACTTTTGAATATAATGGTTCAAATATAGATGAAGTTATTGCGGCTAAAAATAAAAACGCAAAATGGCTAACTAATTTGATATGGGAAGCTGGTGAAAAAGGTCAAGCAGAATTAAATAAATTATTCTTTAACGAAGGTCAAATCGCTGACGGTCATAATGTTAAAGGTTATTTATCTCCAATTAGAGAAGGAGATATTCTTGTATTTGGATTTGGCAGACCTGATGAACAAAAAGGTTTCCCTATTTCTACAAAAGGATTTTTAAACTTCTTAAAAGATGAATCTGTACCAAAAGAAATGAAACAAAAAGTTAAAGTTCTTCTTGGTGCTGGTCCTTGGAATAAGGATGCTGATGACTATAAGGCAATCGTTAGAGATTTAGAAGAAATTGGAAAACTTGATGGTGGAGCATATAAACATAATATTATGTATGTTGATGGGTTTACTCCTAACAGATTGGTAGGTGCTGCTCATTATGGTTTATTTACTTCTCGTCGGGAAATGTATGGTATAACTCCAATTGAATGTAAAATCGCTGGTACTCCTTATGGTACTACTGCAACAGGTGGTCCTGTTGATTATACAAATCCAAAGAATGGTTTCCTAACAAGGGATGCTGTTGAATTAAGACCAGAAAGATTTGGTTTGTCTTGGGCAAATTCTCCAAAAGAAATTGATGAAGCTAGGGTAAATCACCAAGCTGAGCAAGTTGGAGATATCTTTAAATCTATGATTTATGAATATTCTAATGACAGACCTTCTTATATTGCAAAATCTAAGAAAAATATTGAAGAGCGTGTTGATTGGCACAATAACGGTGAATATAACTTTGGAAAGAGTGCTAATAGATGCTACTTAGATGATATTTTAGAAGTTGATAAAGGTTGGGAAGCTCGTAATAAAAATCCAATGCGTAAGGTTCAAGGTAAATTTGGTGAATACATTGAACAGGCTGAAGAAATGATGAAACATACAAAGTCAAAACCACTAAAAGTCGTTCTTGCTGTCGTTGTTGGAGGTTTAGCAATTGCTGGTGGTGCTTATATGCTTCTTCAAAAAAAGAAAGCTCCTGCACAAACAAAAGTTGCTTAGTCTTGCAGTAAATTCAAAATATGTAAAAAGAAATCGGATAGAAAAATATTCTATCCGATTTTTGTGTGGTTATTGTAGTATTTTATTTCATATAAATTGAAATTAATGCCATAATTATTAGCATTAGAGCTATGAAAACTATTGAACCTAAAACCCCTGTTCCAGAATTTTCAAATTTTGGATGTGAATTTTCGTGTAATTTTGTATTTTCGCTACTAATCATTTCATGTTCCATTGTTTTATCTCCTTTAAATAATTTTTCCATAACACAATATAACCAATTATCTCATTGGTTTTAATTTGAATAAATTACTCTGGTTACGGAGCGTTTGGAGATATTTCTGAAAGGTAATCTCTCTTTAAACATACGAAATTCTTTCGTAAGTATGATTTGTTGTAAATGTATGTAAGAAGAAGTGAAAATTGTGATGATTCTGGAGGAATAATATTTTTAAGTCCAGAAAACAAATTTTTAGAATTTTCTTTCTTTTGAAAAATGACATTTGTATTTGTGTAATTAGATGAAACTAAATACTTTACACTTTTTGTATCTGATTGGTATATTGTATTATTATCAGTAGCTTGAATGGTATTTGTTACTGGTGAAAAATCAATCGACAAATTTGCAACGTTTGAACACATTGTTGCAAAAAATAAACACATTATTAAAAATAGTCTAACGATGATTTTCACTTTATTATTATATCTCAAAACTTAAAAAAGTCTATTTTGTTACCCTCTGTTTCATTTGAAAACAATTTGTTTTTATACTACCGTGTAGTTATGGAACGTCTTATTGGAATATCAGATATTCACGGAGAGTATGAAAAGCTTTGTGCTGTTATAGATAATATTGCACCTCAAAAAGAAGATACAATTGTATTCATGGGGGATTACATTGATAGAGGCCCGAAATCAAGAGAGGTTGTTGATAAACTTATTGAGCTTGAAGATGTGTGTAATTGTGTTTATTTAATTGGCTCTCATGAATATGCAATGTTACATGCCAAGTCCGATGATTACTATAATTATTTGTTTTGGAATTATGGTGGAGATGCTACTGTCAAAAGTTATGGAAGTTTTGACAATATAATGAAAATTCATGGAGATTTTTTTAATAATCTAAAATTTTATCATATTCAAAATGGTTATATGTTTATTCATGCTGGCGTTAGAATTGGTGTTCCGTTAGAGCAACAATCAGAAGAAGATATGGTGTATATTCGTACAGAATTTTATAAGAAGAAACACAATTTGCCATATAAAATTATTTTTGGTCATACTGAATTTAATGAACCTCAAATTCAAGACGATAAAATTTGTATTGATACTGGTTGTGGAAAATTTAAAGATGCACCTTTAACGGCTGTTGTTATTGAGAATGGTGTTGAACATTTTGTTAATTCTGGAATGTAGATAAAACATTAAAAAAAGAGGTTTTAAATATCCTCTTTTTTTTATTACATATTTTTATCCATAAAAAATATGCGCTTGACGCGATTCGAACGCGTGACCTATCCCTTAAAAGGGGAGTGCTCTACCTGCTGAGCTACAAGCGCATATCAACTATTCATATTTCCTTGGCTAACGGCTCAATCACCGTGTGTATTCATCTTAGCAAGAACATTTTTTATTGTCAACTGTTTTTTCTTATTTTTTTTATAAAACATAAAAATTCCCTTTTTATATATAAAAAACTCCCCAGTATAGGAGAGTTTTTAAACTGTTTTTTATTCTAGATTGATATATTTTCTTGCACATTCAAACATTGAATTGAGTAGTGCTGCGTTATTATTCAAGTCCATTCCATTTGTTTCTAGAACTTGTTTGATTCTATCCTCCCAGATGTTGTAAATGTCATTGTTGTCTAAATCTAAAATTTTCCCAATCATTTGTAGTTCTTTAAAATCAATGGGTATTGGGTATGCACCTCGAAGCATATCGACAATATCAATTCTTTTCTTTCTCGGAAATGCTTTAAGAAAATTGATAACACTCATTTTTTTCTCATGGAGCATGCTTTTTAATAATTCGATAGTTTCATCTTGAAGTAGTGGTTCTTGTGGGATTTTGTATTCTTCAAATTCTTCTGGGTTTATATCCATGACTGTCGCAATTCTTTCTAAAGTTGTACTTCTTGTAGAAAATGGAATTGTTTCATCAATCAAATTATAGACGTATGAGAGGGTTACTCCAATCATTTCGGCAAAATCTTTTTTATGAAGTCCATTTTTATCTAAAAATTTAGCGACCTTTTGTGAACTTTTTTCGTTTGTTAATTCTTTTTTCATAGTTTATACCTCATGTTCTTAATTTATTTTTTATTTATCTTTTTGTTAAGCTTATACTTGCTATATCATTACGGTAATATTTATTTACGTTAAAATACTAAAAGAGAATTATTAGAAGATATTAAAGGATTAAGGATAATGAAATTAGTTGTAGGACTAGGAAATGTAGGAGAAAAATATTGTTTTACTCGTCACAACGTAGGGTTTATGGTTGTTGATAAGTGGGCAATAATGAATGATGTTACGTTTAAGGAAGATAAAAAGCTCAAGTGCTTTATTGCTAAATATAAGTCTGGAATGGAAGATATAATGCTTATTAAACCGACAACATTTATGAATTTATCAGGCGAGGCGGTTATTGCAGTAATGAATTATTACAAAATCGATATTAGTGATGTTATTATTGTCTATGATGATTTATCTTTAGAACTTGGTAAAATTCGTTTTCGCCCAAGTGGTTCAGATGGCGGTCATAATGGAATTAAATCTATTATCAAACATCTTGGAACTTCAAGCTTTGCAAGGTTGAAAGTTGGTATTGGACCTCAGCCTCCTATACCTGCGGAAAATTTTGTTCTCCAAAATTTTTATAAGGATCAGTTAGAAACTCTTAAACCTGTTTTGAAAAAATCTATTGAAGGTGTTCAATATTATTTTGAAAATGGGATGCAAAAAGCCCAGAATACCTATAACTAGATTTGAATAATCTCCCGTTTAATGCTATAATACTTAAGCGTAAGTATTAAAATAGGAGTTATTACTAATGAGTTTACAATTGGCTGAACAATTTGAAGCAAATGAACAGTATGAAGATGCATACCGTGAATATAAAAAAGAATTTGACCAAAATCCTGAAGATTTGGGTTTGATGGAACGTTTGGGGCATTTATCTTTAATCCTTGAAAAGCCAGAAGAAGCGGCTTGGTACTATCATGAAATTTTAAAACGTGATGTTGCTAATCCTCTTGCATATGAACAATTGATTTCAATTTATGAAAATACTGATAAATATAAATATTATATTTATCGAGGTAATAAAAATTCGCTTGAAGGCAAATTAGAGTTTGCTGTAAATGATTTTAAAAAGGCGTTAGCTGTTGCATCAGATGAAACTCAAATTATTATGACAAGATTAACACTTGCTAATTTATACCGTCAACAGGGAAAAGATTTAAAGGCAATTGACGAATATAATGTTATTTTAGAATATGATAATTTACATGAAGAGATTTTCTTGCAATTAGCCGATCTTTACATGAAAGATGAAGCTTATCCGAGTGCAATTGATGCTCTTCAACGGGCAAAACAAAAGGGTTTTGATACTGATAGAATAAATGAAGGCTTAGCTGCGGTCTATCTAAAAAGTGGCGATGCTGCAAGTGCAATAAAATATACAAAAGATGAACTTTTAAAAATTCAATGTATGTTGGAATTGGGGCAAATCGATGAAGCTTATGCAAAATTAAATTCTTTACCAGATGAATTTAAAAATTCTCCAAGATATTTCACTCTTCAAGCTCAGTATTGCTATTCTGCAAAAGATTTTAAAAAGGCTTTAGAGTATATTGATGAGTATAATAAACTATCACCAAATTCACCATTAACATTTCAGATGAGAGCATTGGTCTATGATGAAGAGGGTGATGAATATAACGCTCATGTTAACTGGGGCAAGTATAATATGCTTAGAAAGAACACGGATATTGCTGTTAATGAGTTTTTAAATGCTGTCCAATTGAAGGACGATGATATTGATTTGTTATTCCTTTTGGCGGGTTTGTTGACAGAGTCAGGTGAAACAAATCATGCTGCTGAATATTATGAAAAAATAGCTAAATTAGACCCAACAAATAAAGAGGCTCTAAGAAAATTAGCTAAATTTAGAGAAGGTATTGGCGATTATAGAATGCAAGTTAAATATTTAGAAAAAATTGTTGAAGCAGATTCCAAAGATATTCAAGCTCTTAAGGAACTCGCTAAAGCTTGCGAAAAAATCAAAGATTTTGACGGTGCTGTTTCTGCTTATAACAAGTGTTTAGAGGTAATTACTGACCCTGCGGAAACTCAATTGCTTAAAAGTAAGTTAGAAAAATTAGAATCTCATGGTGCTTCAAATGTTGATGAGTCAGTTGGCTTATTAGATAAAATCATGGGCTTTTTTAATAAGGGTTAATTTGCGTTAACTTTTATCACATTTTTACAAAAAGAAGTCTAAGTAGGCTTCTTTTTTTGTATAATGAATAAGGAAGTAGTTTTGAGGGTAATATGAGTAGATTTATTGGAATTCTCGGGATAATTTTTATATTTGGTTTAGCATATTTAATGTCTAATAATAGAAAAGCTATTAATTATAAAACAATTGGAATGGGTTTTTTATTACAAGTTCTTCTTGCGATTTTTGTATTTAAAGTTCCTTTTGGACAAAAAATGTTTATGGCAATAGGTTTATTTATTCAAAAACTTTTGGTTTTTGCAAAACAAGGTGGAGAATTTGTTTTTGGCGGATTGATGAGCCAAAACTTTACGCATGTTTTCCCTGGAGGTTCAATATTTGCACTTCAATTGATTTGTTCAATGGTGTTTATGATGATATTGGTTAATCTTTTATATCATTATGGTATTATGCAACGTATTGTTGCGGTATTGGGTAAAGGCATGAATAAATTACTCGACGTGAGTGGAGCAGAGGCTCTTTCTAATGTTGCAAGTTCTTTTGTTGGGCAAATTGTTGCTCAAATTATGATTAAACCATATTTGGCTAATTTGACTAGATCTGAGCTTTTGGCTTCTATGACTGGAAGTATGGCATGTATTTCAGGTTCAATAATGCCAATATATATCGGTATGGGTATTCCTGCTGAATATATTTTAGCTTCTTCTATTATGGCTGCTCCTGGAGCTTTGGTTATTTCAAAAATTGTTTACCCTGAAACTGGAACTCCAGAAACTAGTAATGATTTTAAAATTTCTGTAAGTAAGCGTCATAGAACTCATGCTAATATATTTGATGCAATTTCTTCAGGAGCATCAGAAGGGATGAAGGTTGCGATTAATGTTGTTGCCATGATTTTGGCTTTAGTTGCCTTAGTTGCAATGATTGATTGGATTTTGGCAGGTTTTGGAACTTTAGTTGTTAAATTATTCCATTTTAATTTAACAGCTATTGGTATGGATTTAACTCATCTTTCAATGAATATGATATTAGGTAAGATATTTGCATTGTTTGCAATCTTGATGGGTGTTCCTCTTCATGAAGCAACTACTGTTGGCGGTTTGATGGGGACAAAATTGGTATTAAATGAAATGGTTGCATACCTAGATTTAACGAACCCTGCATTGCATTTATCTCCAAAATCATTCTTAATTTCTAGTTTTGCTCTTTGTAGTTTTGGTAACTTTGGTTCAATTGCAATATTACTTGGAGGTATTGGGGAACTTGCTCCAAATCAAAGAAAGAACTTGGCAAGATTAGGCTTAAGGGCTTTGATATGTGGTACATTAACTTGTTATATGTCGGCTTGTATTGTTGGAATTTTATTTAATTAAAACTTAATAAAAGTAATATTTTTTACATTTTACATTTTTAGGATATAATTATAGTATGGAGATAGTAAGAGAACTTAGAGAAATTCCGAATTTATCATTAGCACTTGGCTTTTTTGATGGTGTACATTTAGGTCATCAAGCCGTTATAAATTGTGCTGTTGATTTTGCTCGTGAAAATAATTGCAAATCTGCGGTTGTTACTTTTAAGGAACATCCTTATTGCTATTTCAAAGGTGTTTCACCTAAATATATTTTGACTTTGGAAGATAAGTATAAATATATAGAGGAATTAGGTGTTGATTATTTGATAGAACTTGATTTTGCTAAAGTTTGTACTATGACTCCAATGCAGTATTTGGAAGAAGTTTTAGTTAAATATTTTTCTCCAAAGGCAATTTCTACTGGTTTTAACCATAAATTTGGTGTTGATAAATCTGGTAATGTAATGTTTTTATCTGATTGTCAAGAAAAGTTTGACTATATCTATTTTGCAACTCCTCCTCAATCAATTTATGGAGATGTAATTAGCAGTACTGCAATTAGACAGTTTATAAAATCTGGTTCAGTATTTATGGCAGATACTATGTTAGGTCGTAAATTTGCGGTTTCTGGTACTGTTATTAAGGGTAAAGAACTTGGTGCGACTATTGGTTATCCAACTGCCAATATAATTTACCCGTTAGATATTGTTGAACCACCTCATGGTGTTTATGAGGTTGAGGTTAATATTGGAGATACCCAAACTTATAAGGGTTTGGCAAATTTCGGGGTTTCTCCAACTGTTTCAAATTCTGGCATTTGTACTCTAGAAACTTATATTTTAAATTTTAAAGGAAATTTGTATGATTCAGATATTAAAGTAAGTTTTGGTAGATTTATTAGACCAGAAATTAAATTTTCTAATTTGGATGAATTGAAAACTCAGATTGACTTGGATCTTCAATCTTTATAAGTTTATAAGGTTTGAAATAATAATTTTACATATATAAAAAGAACCGAGATTTAATCTCGGTTCTTTTTAGTTGTTTGTTTTTGGCTTATAACTCAATGTTATTAGCTAAAATATCCATTTCTTCTGCTGAAGCGTATGCAGAGTGACAACCACAGTCAACATAAATAACTTCACCAGTTGTACCAGTAGATAAGTCAGATGCTAGGAACAAACCTGTTTTACCAACTTCGTCTAGTGCAACATTTCTTCCTAGAGGAGCTCTAGCAACTGCGGCTTTTAGCATTTTTGAAAATCCGCTGATACCCATAGAAGCTAATGTTTTAACTGGTCCAGCAGAGATACAGTTAACACGGATACCTTTTTTACCTAAGTCAACTGCTAAGAATCTCATTGCTGATTCTAAAGCTGCTTTAGCTACGCCCATTACGTTGTAGCTTGGAACAGAAAGGATTGAACCAAGGTATGTTAATGCGAAAATTGATCCGCCTTCATTCATAATTGGTTCTGCGTTACGACAGATTGTAACAAGAGAATAAGCACTTACGCCTAATGCAGTATTCCAACCGTCTTGAGAAGTTTCAACAAATCTTCCCATCAAATCTTCTTTTTTCGCAAAAGCAACCGCATGAACAACGAAATCTAATTTTCCATAAACTTTTTCGCATTCTTCAAAAACAGCTTTTACTTCTTCTTCTTTTGTTACATCACAACTCATGATGATTTTAGCACCCATGCTTTCAGCGATTGGTTTAACTCTTTTTTCCATCGCTTCTCCAGCATAAGTGAATGCAATTTCAGCTCCTGCATCGTGAAGTTGTTTAGCAATACCATAAGCGATTCCGTGAGTATTTGAAACTCCGAAAATTACACCTTTTTTACCCTTCATAAGATCCATATTAAATTCTCCCTAATTTCTTATAAAACTACCCCTTAATTTTATCAAAAATAAACTGCGAAAGCAAATTATACATTTATTTTACTTAATGTAAACAATTGTAAACAAAACGAGAACTACTGAAATTGGGCGATTTTAAAAGTTTTTATATATATAAGAGAGTTATATATTGGAGAGCTTAAAGTGAGCATTAACGGCGTAAATCAAAATACAGACATTCAAAAGCTACTCAAGTTGATGAAAAGCAACAAGGGTGCTAATGTTGGTATGTCTAAAAAAGTTGATGCTCGTATGACAAAAGAAGGTTCAATTTTTGCAAAAACTGTAAGCTCAACTTCTAATAATAAATCTAATGTTGCTTCAACAAATAACAATGTTCAAGCAAGAACTATTGGTAATGTTCAATCTGCCAATGTGGCAAAATCTATTTCTAATGTTTCTGCTACTTCTTCAACTTCTGCTTCTACAAAAGCTCAAGGTTCAACTTCTTCTGATCGTAGCGAAAATTTAGATTTATCTAATTATGATTTTGATAACTTAACTTCTGTTTCTGAAACTGAATTGAAACAATTAAAATCAGAATTAACAGATTTAAAAAATTCTAATATTCCTAGATTTTTCCAAAATGATGTTGAAAAGAAATTATCTAAAGTAAAATCTGAGATTACAAAGAGAAATGCTGGCGAAACAAAAAAAGACGAAGCTGCTCAAGAATCAAATAAAAAAGACGGAGAATCTTCAAAAACTGATGCTCAAACATCTGCTTCTCAATCTAGTTCTGCTGCTTCACAAGCAGAACAAGGCACTTCTAAAATGAATCAATCTGCTTCAAAAATGAAATCTTTAGATTCAAAAATGAAGAGCGATGAAAAGAAATTAAATAAAAATATGAAAACTGCTCAAAGAGAGATTTCAAAAAATGAAAAGCAAATGGAAAAAGAATCTGCAAAAATAGAGAAAAAAGCAGCTGAAATGGAAAATATCAATTCTCAAATTGAGCAATTATCAGCTGTAGCTTCTTCTGATTCTGCATCTCAAGCTGAAAAATCAGAAGCTCAACAAAAAATTCAATCATTCACTGGCAATATTGGAACTATCCAAAAAGATATTAAATCTGGAACAAAATCTTTAAATAAAATTAAAACATTAACAAGAACATCAAAAAGATTTAAAACAACTCAAGCTCAAAATAAACAAACCATTCAAGCTAATCAACAAGAATCAAATAAAGTATTAAATGTTGCAAACAAAGTTGATCAAATTGGTTCTTACACTGTTACTGCTGGTCAAATTACACAATATGCTGGTAGAGCAATGCAAGCGTGGGCTCCAACAGCTGCTGCGGGTAGAGTCGTTGAAACTGTTGGTACTGTTACTGAAACCGTTGGTAATTATACTAAATGTGCTGCTAATGTTACAAAAGCAACAGTTCAATTTGCCCAAGGTAATATTGGTCAAGCATTTATGTCAGTTGGTTCTGCAATTTTGTCAGGAGCTTCAGCTGTTAAAGGAACTCAACAATTAAATAAATCTATGGGTGCAGCTTCAAAAACTGCTACAAAAACAGCAGACCAAGCTGCAAATGGAGCTAACAAAGCTGCCGAAGGAGCTAAGGAAGCTGCAAATGGAGCAAAAGATGCAGCAACAGAAGGTGCTAAAGATGTCGCTAAAGATACAGCAAAAGATGTTGCAAAAGACACTACCAAGGACGTAGCTAAGGATACAGCAAAAGATGTTGCCAAGGATACAGCAAAGGATGTTGCAAAAGACACTACAAAAGATGTTGCAAAAACAGGTTCAAAAGCTCTTAGAAAATTTACTTTTGATGATGCAAGACAATTAGGTACCGCTCTTATGAATGCTGGTCAAATGATTGAACAATCAAAACAAAAACAAGGTGCTCAACCAGTTAACAGACGTCAAATGAGAGCTCAAAAATTACAAAGAAGAAGAGTTGTTTAGTCAACTCTTTTTTTAGTGTTTACTTGGTAGTTCAAATTGCTAGATGTATATAAAATAGTTGTGATGTGCTTAGATTTTTCTGAGAGATTGCAAGATTATATTGTTAGTTTCTATAAATCTACTTCTCTCCCTAACCCTCTTCCCTTAGAGAGGATATGATGGCTGCATTATACTACACTAAAAGAGGTAGAAATATACAAAATCCCATTCATACTTAGCTAGACAGTTTAGTCACAAGATGCCCATTGTCAGCATCAAGTCTTATACTAAGGTATAATAGGTTATTTTCGGTTTGTTTATCGCTATTTATGAACTGTGCTCCTGCAATATTGCCTTGTGTAAAAACAACTTGAGCTACTGTATCTATTGCAATGTCCTCGTAAACAAGCTTTATTGGGATAATTTGACCAATTGATGTTGGAATCTTAGTTTTTATTGCAACTCCACCTCTAGAAATGTTGATAAGGCTCTGTATGTCTGTGCCCGTTTTATCTATCACAACAGGCTTTTTCAAGTCTTTTATGTCGTATCTAATGTAATTCCTTTTCTCATTTTCTTGTTGCCCGATGATTACATCAACAGAGTGGCATTGATGCTCACCAACAGGAGCTAGTTCGGTTGCGAATACAAAACTATTCCCTAATATAAGTATGCCTAATAACACTCTAAATAAACGTTTTAATTTGCTATTTATCAATGCTTTCCTACCCATTATAGATTGACAACTCGACATGATGATATTATATAGATATTCTCTATTCTATTTTAAAGCCCTCATAAAATATTTTTAATAGTAATTTTCTTTATTTTTAATTTATTGTTACAAACAAAATAAAAGACCCCAGATTTTCATCTAAGGTCTTTTGATTATTTAAACTATCTATTATCTTAAGTTATTGAATGAAAGATTCATTGAGTCTTCAAGTAATATATTTAAGTATAGAAGTTTGTTTGCTGTTGCTTGGTCTAAATCTACAAACATTGCACCTGCTCTGCTTGTTGTTGCTGTAACGATTTTAACGTTTGTTTTGATATCTAAATCTCCATATGTTAGGTGTACTGGAACAACATCTCCAACTTTTAAATCGTTGTGGTGAGAAACTGCGATACCGCCTCTTGATACGTCTAGCAATCCGTCAATTTTGCTTGATTTTTCTAATGCTACTGGGTTTTTAGTATCTGCTACATTGAATCTCATATATTGTCTTTTATCGATGTTATCAATGTTGTCTTCACCTTTTCTTTGTGTGTATGTGATACTTCCGTCACCATCTGGAATATTTGGAGTTGGGTCTGGTTCTGGATCTGGTGTAGGAGGTACAGGTGGTTCTGGAGGATCTGGTGGTATAGGTGGTTCTGGAGTATCTGGGATTTCTAATGGAGTTGCATCAACTATTCCATCATCTGGGTCAACATTAGAATCTTCGCCTTTGAATGTTCCATCTCCATCACCTGCTGGGTAATAGTAGTTTCTTTCAGTTTCGCCTCTGCCAGTATCTGTTACGTCACCTGGTCTTACTGCGTGTCCTGTTGGAATTCCTTCCACTCCATCAGGTGTTCCTTGAACTTTGTTTGTTGTAGGATCTTTTACTTTAGTAAAGCCATCTTTATTGAATGTCGCATGAATTCCATTTGCGTAGATTTCATCAGCTGTAATATCTAATTTGCCTTTGTCTAATACTGCGTTGTCAATTCTTACTGTTGAATTAGCCCAAGCTTCATATCCGCCATCAAGTGTTTTTTCAGTTTTTCGGATATTATGGTTAATATCAAGAGCTTTAACAACTACATTGTTAGGAAGTGCTTCGTTTTCGTATTCTCCTGTGTAACCGCCGTTTGGTAGGTTAGGGTTATCTCTTAGACCGTAATCTCTTGGTCCGAAATAGTCTTCTGGAGTTACTGCACTGTCTTTAATGTGACCTAAGTTTTTGATGTGCATTTTTTGACCACGAGTAACAATTTTCATATCGCCTTCAGCAGTGATGTTGTCAATTGTTGTGTCACCTGCGAATTCAACATCCAAATCGCCTTCTCTAGCAATCATTGTTGATACTGTGTTCAATTTTGTTTCATTATCTCTGCCGTAAGCATCGAAACTATTTTCTCTCAAGTAGATGTTTTCGTTAGCCAAAGCATCCATTTTGTTATTTGCGGCATCTGTTTGAACAAATGTTACTTTGTTGTCTTTTGTACCAATACTTCCATTAGAAATTAAGGAAATTCCAGTACCTTCAACGTTAACATTGCCTTTAGTTTTGTTTGCGTTAAGCATATTGTATCTAGTTCCGCTTGCAACACCTCCGTTAGCGTGGCTAGAATCATCAACTGTTAAGATAACTCTGCCATCTGCTTTGATAGAATTAATATTCATATCAGAATCAATAGCTGCATAGTTAATAACTAAATTGTTTGCGGTGGTTGCATTTTTAGTTGTTTTAGCTGTTACGTTGCCACCAATGTTAGCATTGATAGATTTAGAAAAATCTCTTGAACCTTGATTTTTTGGTCCAATTCCTGTGCTACCAGAGATAGCTCCATCTTGTTGAACTTCTGTACCGATTGTTCCATCAGTAACATACATATTAAGATTTTTATTAGCTTTTAATAATGTTTTAACTTTTGTAGCACTTCCTTCATTTAGAATGCTTCCGTTATTTACGTTAATATTGATGTTGTCGCCAGCTGTAATGTAATTATCATTTTCAGTATTATCACCGATTACAACATTACCATTTTCGCTTGTAATATTAACATCTTTTTGTCCATTTACTAAACCTTTAACGTTAACTCCGCCTTTAGAGTTGTTGTTGATGTAGATGTTATTGTCACCATTAACTCTGCCAGTAGATGCAAGGTTAATACCCTTAGCACCTGTATTTGTCATTGTTAAATCTCCGTTAGAGTAAACAGTTCCAGCTACATTCAAGCCATCAGCTCCAGCATTTGTAAGGTTAGTTGTTGTTCCGTTATTACGAACTGTTCCGTTTACATTGAAAGCTCCATTATTATTTGTCATTTTCAATGTGCCTTTGTTATTAGTAACTGTTCCATTTACAACGAGGTTTGTTCCATCATTTGTAAATACAGCATCGCCTGTATTTGTGAATGACCCGCCAACATTTAAAGCCCCAGCTTTATTAAGAACATTAGCGTTACCGATATTAGTAACAGTTCCGTTAATGTTCATGCCTGCTGTACCAGTTTCAGAGTTTGTCATATTCAAACCACCGTTACCAGAAATTTTACCAGTTTCAGTAACGTTGAAACCATCAGCTCCGTTATTAGTCATATCAAGAAGTCCGTTTTCATTTGATACAGTTCCTGATACATTTAGTTCTGTTCCGTTATTTACAAATGTTGCATCTCCATTGTTTGTAAATGTTCCGCCAACTGTTAAACGTCCACTGTGGTTTGTTACAGTAGCTTTTCCTGTGTTGTTAGCTGAACCAGTGATGTTCAAACCGCCAACACCGTAGTTAGTCATTTCCAAGCCTTGTGAAGATTTGATTGCTCCGCCTTGTTTAACGTTTAAACCAGCAGCACCTTTGTTAGTATAAGTTGCTTTACCGCCAGTTGTAACATTTCCTGTAACGTTTAAACCATCTTGGCCGTATTCCGTATTTAAGAATTCAGCATTGCCTGTTGTGTTGAATGTTCCACCGATATTCAATGCTCCAGTATTATCAAGTTTCTCATTATTTTTACCGTAGCCCATGATATCGTTTTCAGAAGAATAACCATTTTGAACAAAAGAATCACCTTCGTGGTTAACTGTTCCAGAAATATTAAGACCTTTACCGCCACGGTTTTCAATTCTTAGATTACCTTTTGTATCAATTTTGCCAGTAATATTAATTCCTGAGTTTTTAGCGATATTTTCATTTTTTGTAGCATCGCCGTATTGAGCAAGTGGTTGGTTATAGATATGTGTTGTTCCATTGTTTTTAATGTTTCCAGAAATATCTAAATCTCCACCATTGTTATTAAATTCAACTAAGCCTTTAGTATTCACAATGTTGCCAGAAACGTTAATTCCTGTTGTAATAGCATCTCCATCTGGAGTAGAACCGTTATGGCTATTGATTAATATCCCGCTATAATTAGTGCTGTTAGCATCTTGGTATTCTCCACCAGTTGCGTAGTTTATAATGTTTCCAGCTACATTTACACCTTTATTTGATGTGATTCTGATTTGACCTGTTGCATCACTAGTAAAGTTGTTTCCATTTGCCAAATTATCTGTGTTTACAAGGTTGTTAAATAATGCTGTTGCTTGTTGTTCACTTGTTTGGATAGTCATTTGATTTAAGTTAACACCACCTACAATACCTGCATTTTTAGCGATGTCTATTTTACCACCAACTAAATCAACATTCCCTGCTGTAATAACTTTACCATTGATTGTAATTGGAGCTCCTCCATTTGCAGCATTCTCTGTTGCTTCTGCAAGAGTTGCTGCTGAAGGATTATCTTTTAGTAGTTTGTAATCAACACTGTTTGGTGCATATACACCTAATGAACCAACGTTTAGAACGCCAGAGGCTCCAACAACCATTCCGTTTGGAGATATAAATACAGCCTTACCGTTATAGAATCCATTACCTCTAACAGAGTTAACAATACCATTGATAACGACTTGGTTATCTACCATGTTTACAAATGTGTTAATATCTGCAAAATTTAAGTTTGCAACATCACCTTGTCCTAGGTTGAAATCTTGATAATGTCTAAAGCCCGTCCCATTGTTTTTGGTAGTTGGATCAATATTAAAAGATCCACTTCCCCCATTAGTAACTCCTGAGATTGTGCTAGCAGCAAAAACACTTAGTCCCATTGTCTGCTGAACCATAAACAAGCCTGTTAGTAGGACGGCAATTGTTCTTTTTTGATTCTTTCCACTTTGTCTCATGTTCTATCCTTTCATTTATTCAAAATGCTTATTTTCTTTGTTTTGCATGCATGTTTCAGGCATGGATACTATATATATTTATAAACGGTTTTTTATGTGTCAATCTTCAGCATTTTGAAATAAATCTTTATAAAATTTTACAAATCTTTACTAAATGAAAAGGCTAAAGTCTAAGCTTTTGCCTTTTCATCTAATTATTTGTTACGGATTTAGAGAGATGTGATTTACATCGTCTAAAATCATATTTAAGTATAACAATTGGTTTGCAGTTGATTGGTCTAAGTTAACAAACATTGCACCTGCTCTGTGGTCGGTTGAAGAGATAACTTTTACATCTGCTTTGATGTCTAAGCCTCCGTATGAAATGTGTACAGGAACAACATCTCCAACTTTTAAATCATTATTGTGGACTACTGCAATACCGCCTCTAGATACATCAAGTAATCCTTCAATTCCGTGTCCAGGTTCTAAACCAACAGGATTTTTGTTATCAGAAACACTGTATCTCATATATTGACGTTTATCGATAGAATCAACATTATCATCTAAGATTTTTCTTTGAATAAATGCTTGTCTTCCATCTGCATCAGAATCGATATTTGGTTCATCATCAGTATCTGTATCAGTGTCTGTATCAGTATCAGTGTCAGTATCTGTATCAGTGTCAGTATCTGTATCAGTGTCAGTATCTGTATCAGTGTCAGTATCTGTATCAGTGTCAGTATCTG
>ERZ1035001.181-NODE-181-length-39171-cov-7.640326_pt1 | contig 39171 bp, 45 predicted proteins | sample MGYA00520685_ERZ1035001 | MGnify/ENA primary metagenome ERZ1035001 (study PRJEB33766, sample SAMN09781749) | gut metagenome | biome: gut microbiome | host: Homo sapiens | place: Madagascar | study: EMG produced TPA metagenomics assembly of the PRJNA485056 data set... | reverse complement strand
AGATACGGTCGTATTCGGTCGTATACGCTCGTATAATTCCGCTGCACCTGTACCTTGGTTTTCCGCCTTATTTTTCTGCCAGCGGCTGCGAATATTGGCAGCATTTTTACGGCATTTTTCCTCGTAGGCCCGTACCTGCTCATCTACCTGCCACTCTATGCTTGGCCAGAGTATAGCCTCTCTTCCCCCTAAGGCAGGAGCCTGCCCGCTGGCGCTGTATTGCAGCGCCGCGCGGATCAGCCGCCCGAATTCGGCATCAGAAAGCCCTTTGAACTGGTTGAGCATACTGTGATAGGCGCAAAAATATTCACGCGCCATTTTTTCTCCTGATTCTATTTTATTTTTTCGTGAAATTTCTCACATTAAAGCCACCGGTTTAAAATGGAAGATCCTCCGTTTCCTCAATAGTCGCAAAATCATCGGCACTGCCCTGCGAATAAGCCGGGGCTGCATATCCGGCCCGTGCCTGATGGCTCTGCCCTGCTCCGGGCATGGCCTGCTGCTGATACACGGCCGGTTCCCCGGCTGCCGGGGCAAATACAGGCTGTGCTGCTGTCTGCGCAGCACCCGGGGCTGCATTCGGCGCAGCGCCCTGCCGCCAGCCCGCCGGGGCAGGCACAAAGCTGATCTGCCCGGCCACCACCTCTACCGCCGTGCGGTTGTTGCCGTTTTTGTCCTGATACTGCCGGGTCTGCAAGCTGCCCTGCACAGCGATGGGGCTGCCCTTCTGGAAATATTTTGCCGCGAATTCCGCACTCTGCCGCCAGGCTACACAGTCAATAAAATCCGCCTGGCGCTGGCCATTAGGCCCGGCAAAGCTGCGATCCACCGCCACGCGGAAGCTGGCCACGGCCGTGCCCTGCTGGGTTTGGCGCAGCTGAGGGTCCGCCACCAGACGGCCCACCAGCACAACACTGTTGATCATAAAATATCCTCCGTTTCCAGCCCGGCAATGGATATACTCAAAAAATCCTTGCCGAACTTTCTCATAAAATCTTCCTGGCCGCTGCGCTCGGTATATACCTGCTGGCAGCGTTGCATCAACCACAAGGCCAGCGCGCGGCTCTGGTGTACACCGTGCTGGCCGGTATGATGCTCACGGCACAGCCAGCATACACAACCGGTTTTATCGCTCATCTGCCTGCGGCTGCCCGGGAAAATATGGTGCAGTTGCAAGCCGCTTGTATTCTGCACAAACAGCAGCTCTCGGCATAAATAGCATTCCTTTCGGCTTTGCAATATGCTTTGCGGCATAGGTCCTTTCCTCCTGTTGGGGGCAAAAATGGGTATGGCAAACAAGCCCCGCCCGCCGGGGCGAAGTTTTAAAAATCATTTCTGCAGGCGCAGCCAATCCTGTCGCCAGCCCGGCAGGCGTGGATCGTATACTCCCTCCTCGGCCAGCCGGTCAAAGATATGCTCTATAAAGTCGTGCATCTCTTTGGTCGTAAATGTACTGGAGCCCAGCACCGCCATATATTCCACCCGGCCATCGGGCCGGTGCTCAATGGGCTTTACCGCACGGTAAGCCTTTGCCAGCAGCCTTTCTGCGCCGGGCGGAGCCGTGATATAGGCCACATCGCTGCCATAATCAGCCAGCAGGTCGCAGTAAAGCGCCGTGCGCTCTGCCGGGGTAGGAGGTCGGCCGCTCTGGTGCTCTGCCAGCAGTGCGATCAATTCCCACATCAGCTTATTCTGCTGACCGCTGCGCTGTTTGGCAGGCATGGCGAAGCTGATTCGCAGCGGCACCGGCCCGCCCAGCCTTGCGGCCAGGCGCTTGAGATCCTCCGTTAGGAATTCCCGGTTGAATGCTCCCGCCGGGGTAAGCGCATAGCCATGCTCCGGGCTCCACATGCAATTGATCACAGCGAACGGCTTTGCCTTGTCCACTCGATCACACCCCCGTTCGGGTCTCGCAGCACCACGCGGCAGATCTCTCCCCGCTCGCCGCGCTGCAGGTCGCTTACGGTCAGTCTGCCTGCCAGGCGGTATACCGGTACGCGCTGGCCCTGCTCCTGCAGCTGCTGAATGTGTACCTGATCTGCCCTGAATGCCATAGCTGGCAGCTCGGCAATATCATGCCAAAAGCCGAAATGCAGCATGGCGTTGTAAAGGCTGCCTGACTCCTCGGCACGCCGCGGCTCGCTGTACGCCGCCCGGTACTGCCCGCAGTCCGGTGCATCGCGGTCGATCCACAGGCCTGAAGCTGCATCCCAAATACTGAGCTTGCAATAGGCTGCACGGCCGATCAGGTAGCGGCTTGTTTTCCAGCGACCCGCACAGGCCAGGTTCAGAGCGGTATCCATGGCCGAGGGCTTAGGTACCAGCCGCAGGCGCGCGCCCTGCGCATCTACCTTTTCGGTTACTACCATCAGCTCGCCGGGCAGGCTGGGCTGTACCGCAGGGACAAACTGCGGCAGCGATTTTTCATTGTTGTTTGGCATTGTATGTACCTCCTGTTACATTTGGGCCGCGATTGGGCCGCGATAGGCACCATCTGCGGCATAATTAGCCGGGTCAGCCTGCGGGCTGCTCCAGCCGTAGTCGATGGCGGCGCGCATAGCTGCGGCCTGCGCCTTGGTAACGCCTAAACGGGCATTCATATCATCTACCGACTTCAGTACTGCCGAGCCATAATAAGCGTTATCGCCCCGGTAGATCAGGCATATACAGCCCGAATAAGGCGAAACCGCATAGCAGCATTCCGGCAGTTTATCAATGTCATTCATGTTGATTTTCCTTTCTTTCGGCGCATGGAGCCGCAGCTCTTTTTGCAGGGTATTTTATCTAATCCCAGAATTTGGGCAATAGTCTCTTTGTTTACCAGATACAGCTCTGCCAGAATGCCGACCTGCTTTTTCTTGTTGAGGCAGTCGCGGTACATGATTTTGATATCCTCCACATCCGCGGCCGTCAGACTGTTGTCAAAGCATTTTCCTGCATACGCCATCACTCCACCTCGTCCTTGTCATACCGGCAAATCTTATGTACGCTCATACACTCGTTCCATTCACGCGATTCAAGGCTTCCGCGACGATCTGCTCAAAATCCTTGCTGGTGTAGTTCGCTTTGACCGGCGCAGCCGTAACCAAAGCACAATGGATATCGCGCAGCTTCTTAGCCCTCTTCACGCCGATCTCAGCTGTGATATCGATCACGGCCAGTGTCATCGCTGTCACGATTTCTGCACTGCTGCCCGTAGCGTTGACATTTAATGTTCCGCTTTGATCAACACTGATCCCAATCTCAACCTTATTTTTCATACCTTACTCCTTTCATTCACGGCGTCCTCATCATAAAGATGCTGCTCACCCTGCAGCGCCCGAATGGCATCCTCTGTAATGGTGTCGCAATCACAGTTCAGCATATATCCGCGCCCGTCGATCTCCACCTCCGGCTTCATCGGAAATTCCTCTGGAATCAGATCCAGCACGCCGTACCGGCAGTTACGGCAGTCCGGTTCCGGGCGGCCATTGCCGAGCGGTGTATTGCTGCAGCGCAATGCATGGATCAGATACTCAATGTCTGTCATACGCCGCTCCTTTCGCCTTCACCTCTTTCATGTGCATCGCCTTCAGCTTATCGCCAAGGGTAAGCAGATCTCTCTTGCTCAGCCCCACAACATCCGGTTCACCGTTGCGGAATCCCTCTTTCATGATCACCGCATTGCCGTAAATGGGGCAGCCGTGCGCCATAATGCCATACAGCAGGCTGCCAAACATGTTTACCGGCAGGTTATACATGCCCTCTTCGTTCACAACCAGCACATACGGGCTTGCCAGCCCTCTCGGATGCACGATCTCAATGTACCCGCCCACGGCCCTGCCAACGCTCTTGTACAGCGGCTCGTCAAACTCCTGTTCAAACCAGCAGCCGCTTGCCGTAATCACAATGCCCTTTACCATTATTTGCTCCTCTCTCAAATTAGTGCCGCCGGCGGGAATCGAACCCGCTCACGCGCCGGAAGAATCCCAAGAATCAGCGCGCATCCGGGTGGACTGTTCCCGGTGCCCGGCCATCGGGCTGCAGCGGCATGGTGCCCGCCGGGCGGCGGGCAATGGTTTTCATTCCACCAGCTGGCGGGCCAGCACTTCAATGGCTATGCGCTGGCCGCTGCCTCGGCCGATCCAGCCGTGGATGTCTCTTGTCACCTTGTTCTTTCCGTAGCCGGTCACCTGCATCACCTCTTTCGGTGATAGCAGTTCCCGCCCAAAGCGCTCTCTCAGCGCAGCCGCCGTCTCCGGCACGCCTTCTTTGATCCTCATATTCTGTATCTGCCTTTCTCTTTTAATTGATATTCTTTTCCTTCTGCGCTACAATGGCAGAAAGAAAGGAGATGTTTGTTTGAAACTTGATATGGACTGCTTCCGCGCTGTTTTGCTTGCAATAGAAGATCAGCAACAATTCTTTGTAGACGATTCCGGTTGTGTCACAAAAACTTATCTCAGCTTAGAGGATCTTTCAAAAGTGCTTCCGGAGTATAATAAAGCCGATATCGCATATGCCGTCATCAATTTGGAGGATGCCGGTTACATTTCCGCTAATATCAAATGGACGAACAGCTTTATATATTACTGCAGCATTTCAGCTGTCACCTTTGAGGGCCATCAGCTTGCCGATAAGCTCAGAGATTCACAGCGCTGGAAGAAAATGAAAGCTGGGCTAAATGCAGTGCGTGATTACTCCCTTGCGGCTATCGAATCCATAGCCGAGGGCATGACCAGCGCAGCCATCACAGCTTATCTCGCTCAGAAGCCTTGAGTCGTTGTCCAGTCGTCCGCAAGTAAATCCTGCAATGTGGGCGTCCAGATCTTACTTGTGTTCAAAAGCTGGCTGTGCATTACACAGCCCACGGAATCCGTTGGCTGCAAATATGCACTCGGCCCTGAATGTCGGCCGATTTCCTGCAGCCAGCATTGCCGGGCAATAAACGGATTTTCTGCGCCCACGGCTAAAACCGCTTCACAAATATTCATGGGTTTCACCCGCCTTTCTTTTACTCCTGGCACAGCTGTACCAATTTATCATCCAGCTTTTCCAGCAAGCGCAGTAAGAAGCGGCTCAACAAAATCAAGCCTATGGCATCCACCTTTTCGGCGGCTGCCATATTTTTTTGCGCCTCCAACAGATTCTTCAGCACTGTATCCTGCGCATCCTTTTTGCGAGAATAAATCAGTATTTCATGCGCCTGTTCTTCGTTCATTGTTCGCGCCCTTCTTTCGTGTCACATATCGTGACACTTTAATCAAAAAAAATTTCCTGTACTGTTTTCTCGTAAAACGCCGCTATTTTTTCCTTATTCTCATCCCGTGGAATTCGAGCACCAGATTCGTACATAGCAAGCGTAGAAACGCTTATTCCAAGTGATTGTGCCACATTTACGCGAGACTTCGTACCGCGCAGCTCAACCAGTCTCCGCGAGATCTTTTCAGAATCCATATTATTCACCTCCCAACTCGTCACATTTCGTGACTTTTCAATTCCATTATAGCTTATCATTTCTAAATGTCAACACATATCGTGACAGTTTTTGTTGACAATATCACATTTTGTGATACTCTTACTATAGAACATATAGGAGGTGCAGCCATGCCAAGCTTTGCGAATATTATCAAAAATCTTAGGATATCTCGCGGTATCACACAAGAACAACTGGCTTCAATGCTGAAGGTATCTCGTAGCGCCATTGGTATGTACGAGACAGGCAGCAGACAACCAGATTTTGAAACACTTGAGGCTTTCGCCGATATTTTTAATGTTGATATGGATTATCTATTAGGGCGTTCCACTGTTGAGAGAAAGCATCCACTTTCCCCCATCCCGCCGGGCTTCGAGCCGCTGCCACAAACCGTGCGCCTGCCGCGTGTAGGGCAGATCGCCTGCGGCACGCCCATTCTGGCCGAGACCAACATTGAATCTTATGACAATGTGCCCCAGAACTGGCACGCCGACTTCACACTGGTGTGCATGGGTGATAGTATGGAGCCCAAAATCAAGAATGGCGATATCGTGGCCATCCGCAAACAGGAAACCGTAGAAAATGGCGAGATCGCCGCGGTGCGCATCGACACCGAGGCCACACTGAAACGGGTGTTTCTCTTTCCCGATCACTTGGAGCTGCGCGCCGAAAACCCTGCCTTTGCCAGCATCCTGCTGATCGGCGATCAGATGAACGATGCCCATATTGAAGGCAAAGCCGTTGGCCTGTGCCGCGGACTGTAATTTTGAGCGAAGAAATCAAAAAATATTGAGAAGGTGTAATCATGAGAAATATTCTAATTTTGATTTTGGCGGTGCTGGTTCCCTTTGCCTTACAACATATCAAGATTCCGGGAAAGCCAGAGGAAAAGCAGGAAACGCCCGAACGGAGCCGCAAGCGGAGCGGCGCGAAAACCGTCACCCAGTATGCGCCGCGCCTCACAAAGAAATTTGTGCAAACCTGTCGGCAGGAATATGTTGCCTTTGATACAGAAACAACCGGTCTTTCCAGCAAAACCGACCGAATCATAGAAATTTCCGCCGTTCGGTTCCGTAATTTTGTACCGGTAGAAAGCTGGTCTACCCTGATCCATGCAAATGTTCCCATCGGGGCACAAGCCGCAGAAGTAAATCATATCAGTGAGGCCGACTTGGAAGATGCACCGAAAGAATATAAGGCAATGCATCAGTTTGCGGATTTCGTTGGCGAGGATGTGCTAACCGGTAAGATTCCTCTGGTAGCCCATAATGTTTCTTTCGATGCAGCCTTTTTAACAAAAGCACTTTCTCGCAGCCGAATACACGCCGAGCCGCTGTTTGTTGATACTCTGGCACTATCGCGCCGGGACTCCCCGGAATTAGGGCGATACAAATTGAGCACCGTAGCGGAACATTATGGCATCACTCAAACCAACGCCCACCGCGCCGAGGATGATGCCTTGGTATGCGGGCAAATTTTCGCCGTTATATTACAAGGGAATGGCGATAACGGTGCCATCGAAGGAATTTCCTCTGGAGCCCCCAAAGTATCCACTGTGATTGCTCAACCTGGGAAAGAGAATCCTTCCAACCCCCTATACAAAAAACGCTGTGTTTTTACTGGTGATCTGCAGCGGATGTCCCGCCGGGAAGCTGCGCAGGCATTGGTTGATATTGGCGGCATATATGCTGTTAAAGTTACAGATACAACCGACTATCTGATTCTTGGCGATCATGGTCATTTTCCTGAAGATGGCTTCACCCAAAAGCGTTCAGACGCCGAACGCCGGATTGCTGAGGGCAGCAATCTTCAAATTTTAACGGAAGATCAGTTTCTCGATCTGCTGGCGGCCAAATAAGCGAACCCTGTGCTGTGGGCTGTAATATTGTCAGAGGTATCAAAATGCCGACCATTTCGGTGACGCCACCGAGATGGTTTCCATCGGTTCTGGCGCAGAACGCGAGCTGTAAATAAAAAAATCCGCCCCCGCAGCAGCGGGAACGGATCCTTTCCATCATCTGATTTTCAGCCAATATTCAGTTTTGCTTTCAGTGCTTCCTGCAGCACGCCGGAAAAATTCACGTGTGCTTCCTCCGCAGCTTCATTCAGCCAAGCAGGGATGCTCAGTGTCTTTTTAACCGGTTTTTGCTGCTTTTTGTAGGCAACCTCATCAAATGGAATCAGCGCCACAAAATCGCCGGGATCGGTGCGAATATCAGCAGGATTGCTCGGCTTCGGATAAACTTTACAGTCGTCCAGCATCAAACCGATAGCATCCTGTGCCATAGCAACTGCCTCGTTCATGTCGTCTCCCTGTGTGAAGCATCCCTCAATATCGGGCACTGCGACAGAATAACCAACTTCCTCTGGATGAAATACGGCAGGATAGAAAATGAAACGCATAAAATAGCCCCCTTTGGGGGCGGGAATCACTTTTTGATTCCCGCCTGCTTTAAAATATTTTTCTCTGTTCCCGGTTTTAGGTCTTTCGCATGGAACGGAACGATTGTAGTCTTGCCTGTGACCGGGTTCCTGTATTTGCGATGCGAACCGTTAGAGCTGATATATTCAAAGCCGTTAGCTTCCAGCAGCTTCACGATTTCTCTTGGTGTCATTGGCATCTTTGTTTCCCTCCGTTCTATATATATTATATACGTATTACACGTATACGTCAATAGTAAGGTAAAGCTTTTCTGAATATGTGATTTGGAGGTGATCTCATGCCCAAATATACAAAAGACAAGAACGGCAGGTATGTGCTGGATAAGCGCATAGCCGGTAAGCGCTGCCATATTTTTGGCAAAACCTGCGCCGAGGTTGATAAAAAGCTGGCCGCCTGGCTCGCCAAGCAGGCTGATGAGGAGGCTAAAAAGGAGCAAGGCCCCCTTTTTGAGGTCATCGCACAAGAGTGGTATAACAAGATCACCGCCGAGCAGAGCGTTGCCTACTCTACCGCTGCCATGTATCACATTCGCCTGAACAATGCCATTGAGGAGTTTTCCGGATATCGAATGACGCAGATCACATCACTGGACATTACTCAGTTTTATGATAAAATGGCAGCCAAAGGTTATTCCAAAAAGACAATAACGCACGAAAGAACTGTTCTCCGCAATATCTATGCTTACTGGAATTTGGAATACAACGCCAACTACAGCCCTATGAACTTTGCGAAAATTGCCAAGGGCAAAGAGAGCGCCGGGCGAGAGCCGCCGCCAGAAGCCGCTGTGGCTGCTGTAAAGGCCAACCCCGCCGGGTTTGGGGTGCTTCCTATGCTGCTTATGTATACGGGCCTGCGCCTTTCCGAGGCTCTCGGCATACAGGTTAAAGATATCAACATGACTTCCCCTATATATGGCTGCCCCGGTCAGATCAACATAGCCAAAGAGGTCAAATGGTATTCCGGCGGTGTGCCTTATATCAAAGAACCAAAAACAAAAGCCGGCATTCGTGTGGTGCCCATCATGTCCAAGCTATACCCCGTTTTACAGCAGTCTATTTCCGGCCTGCAGCCAGACGATTATCTGATTTCCCGCTGCCCCGATCCGCTCACCGGCAGCGCCTATAACCGCCGTTGGGCATCGTATTGCCGCAGCATCGGCTTTGCCGAAATGCGCAAGGTTCCCGCCAAACGGCGCGGCAAAACCTATATGATCACCGAGTGGAAGCCCACGATCACTGCCCACCAATTCCGGCACCTGATGGCAACGGCCTGCTATGAAGCAAATGTGCCCGAACTGGTGGCCCAAAAAATCTTAGGCCACAAATCTATTTCCACCACGCACAAGGTGTACACGCACATTCGTGACAGCATGCTTGCACAAAGTTACCAAGCCCTCGACACACTTGAACGGAATATCTAATTTCACCAAAAAATTACCATGATTTTCTGTTTTGCTCGATGTTTCGTATTTTATAATGGGTTCAAGTCCCATCTCTCGCACCAAATGCAAAAAGAGCTTGGAATCGAACGGTTCCAAGCTCTTTTCTTTTTATAGGTTCTACAATAGGAGTAAGGGAGCCGGGCTGCAACCCGGCTCCCACCTTACCGCCTCAGGCCCCAGCAGCTTAATTAAAGCTGCGCTTATCAAAGCGCCAATTATGTCCAGTATCAGGCTTTCGAACCATCTGGACCGCGCCGCAGGCTTTCGCTTGCGGCGTATTTTATTGGCCATTTTCCTTGAATTTTGCCACAAAACGCCATTTCAGAGCCCCCACGCCCTGCTGCCGTATGGCTGCGGGCATTACAGCACGGCCAGCTTAGCGGCAAACTGCGCGGCACGCTCTGCTTTTTCGGGGCTCATAAACGCCTTGCTGTAGCCGGGGTCATGCTCGGCCAGCATGCCTGCATATTGAAGCTGCGAGTGCTTGCAATAGCGCCGGATGCCGCTTTCCCACAGGTCGGCGCCTTTTTCGGGCGGATAGCCGCAGGTCGTTACCAGTGCAAGGGCTTTTCCCGCCCACAGCGCAGGGCCCTTTTGCTCGCCGTAGTATTTGTTCATGCCGTAAACAAGGCGGTCCTGCACGGATTTCATGGGCGGGGTGCAATACCATGAATAGATCGGCGTGGCCAGCACCAAAAGATCACATTGCAGCACGCTGTCAAAAATATCCGGCATATCGTCCCGGATCGCGCAGCCAAAAATCGAATGGTCTTTCTGGCAGCATCGGCAGGCACGGCAGGGCTGAATGTTTTTATCATACAGCCAGATCAGTTCACATTCGCAGCCGCTTTGCTGCAGCTGCTGCATAAACGGCTGCAAAAGCTGCATGGTGTTGCCGTTTTTTCGGGGGCTCCCCATCAGAATACAAGCTCTTTTTTTCATGAGAGCCTTCACCTCTTTCTGGATTTTTATTGGTTTACGCCTGTCGGCTCGTGTTGCATACCAGATACAATACCTGCTGTTCCTGTGCAATTTTTTTCAGTATTTCCAGGGCCCGTTCCGTGTGCGCATCGTCCAGATTCACAAAGGGATCGTCCAGAATCAAAAACGGCTTTTCCTTGCCGAACAAAGCATCAATCAGCGCAAGGCGCATACACAGCGCCATGCTGTCTGCTGTGCCGGCGCTGAAGCTGCCCAGCTCGCGGGCTGCGCCTTTTTCGTCCATGTACAGCTTTAGATCCTTATCCACCATCACCGTTCCCAGCTGATTGCCCAAAAGCGTGTTGGCGTATTTTTCAAATCCGTGCTCCACTTTTCCCACATAATTTCCGGCAAGATCATCCTTGGCCTGCCGCAGCAGATCAAGAGTTTGATCGGCCAGATCGCATTTTTTGCGCTGTTCCTCACACTCTGCCTGCAGGCGTGCCATTTCATCTTCCCATGCCGGAATGCTTTCCACCACACGGCGAAGCCTGTCGCGCTGCTGGCGAAGCTCTCGCAGGCGGGGCTCCATTTCCTGATCGAGGCTGTTTTGCAGCTGCTGCTCGGCGTTCTGCAAAACCTCCGGGTCCGGCAGGGGCTCTGCCTGGGGCTCCGCCGCCTGCGCGATGCCGGGGTTTTCTGCCTGAAATTCTGCCAGTTTGCGCCGCGTATCCGCAAGTGTTTTCTGCATATCCCGGCGGCCGCGAATGTCCTCGTCTGCCATATCCAGCAGCCGCTCCGGGGTGTCGCCCTGCAGCCGATATTTTGCAAGAAGCTGCTTTATTTCATTTTCAGCCTGGGTTTTGTGTGTCTTGGCTGCATGGTGCTCCTGCCAATAGTGCTCCAGCCGTTCACGGGCCTGCCGGTATTGCTCGAAGCGTTTGCGAAGTGCCTGCAGGCAGCTGTCCGGCGGCAGTGCAGGGTCAAGCGCATGGTAGGCGTTCAGCGTGCCTTGAATTTTTTGTTTCAGCGATTGCGCAAGTGCCTGATCGCTGGCGTTTCCCTGCAGCATTTTCTGCTTTTTTTCCGCAAGGGAATGATAATCACGGCTTGCATCGGCCAGTTCACGCAGCGCCTGCCGCAGATCCTTTTCTAAAATCAGCGGCGTATACCGCTGCAGCAGCGCGGTGATGGAGGCACGGTATGCCGCCATTTCCTTTTCCAGGTTATTTCTCTTGTCCACCACATTGCGCACCTGCCCGATGAGCTGATCGTATTGGCGGCTGCTTTCACGAAGCTGCTGCACAAAGGAATCCCGGTAAGCATCCTGCGGGTAGTAGCGGGCAAAAACCGCCCGAAGCGACTGATTTTTTTCCTCGATTTTGCGGTCAATATCCAGCAGCTGCTCCTCTGCGCTGCTTATTTTTTGGCCAAGCTCCGCAAAAGCCCTGCTATCCAGCAAAAGCTGAACCAGTTTTTCCTCCGGCTGCGCAGCGTCCTTGTAAAAGCGCAGCAGAAAATCGTCGAGCCCGTGCTGCAGATCGTACAGCTCTTGATTTTCCTCGTCGGTGATCGCTCTTGCGGTGATTACCGATGTCTGCGGACCCTGCGTGCGGGCCAACAGGCTTTGTGTATGCAGCCAGAATGCCCCCAGCAGCGCGGCAAAGCCCGCCACTACCAGCAGAATGCCGGGCACGGATCGGCCCAGTACAAAGCAAGCCACGCCCACTGCAAGCAGCAGCACGCCTGCAATGCCGCAGGCTGTCGGCATGGGGGATGCTTTCTGCTCTGCCGAGGGGGATGTGCTTTGCACAACTGCGGTGCGGGTGTTCTTTTTTGCGGTAAGCGCCTCTATGCGGCGGCAGGCATTTTGCTGATCGTGAATTTTTTTTTCCGATGGCACACCGGAAGCAAAAATGCGCTGCAAAGCCTGATATTTCTTTTGTTCCTCCTCGGTAAGCCCGTGTGCCGCGCGGCTTTGCTCCAAAAGATCGCGCTCACGCTGCTGCTGTTCGCAGTCTGCCAGAAGGGCCTGTGTGGGCACACCGTTTTGAAACAGCTCTTTCAGCTCACGCAGTGACTGCTGCTCCTGTGCGGAAACCGTAAGCCCCGCATGCTGCTGCTGCGCGGCATTCAGCCGGTCTGCCGCCTCTGTGCAAGCTTGCAATTCTTTTTCGGTCGGGGCCCCGCAGGCAAACTGCTGCGACAGTGTTTGCAGCCGCTCCAGCTCTTCCGGCAGCATTTGCGCATGGAGCTTTGCCGATGCGCCCGCCAGCTGTTTGCACCAGCTATCGCATTCCTCTATATCCCGTGCGGTTTTTTCGGCATCTGCAAACCACTGTTTTTCTGTTTCCAGCAATTTTTTGTCGGCATCGCTGAAGGTCAGTTCCTGCAGGCGCTGCGCTTGCTGGCGGATCGTGCTTAAATTTTCCCGTCCGGTTTTGATCTCATCCCCCGTGGGATACCCCGCCGGGTAATTTTCATCCATTTCCCGCAGGTATCGGCTGCTTTTTTCCATGCTATCCAGCAATTCCTGCTGTTGTTTTTGCAGCGCAGAGCGGGACTTTTGATCCGATGCCAAGCGGATCTTTTCACGCAGTGTGTGAATCGCATTGGTTTTGGCTTCCATTTTGCCCCGCAATGCTTCGATCTCTTCATTCAGGCGGTGCAGCTGCGGTTTTTGCTGTTCAGCCTGAAACTTCTGCTCATCCAGCTCATGGCAGCGATTTTCCAATTTTTGAATGCTGCCGCCCGCGCCCCGGTAGGCACGGTATTGGTTGCGGTATTCCCGCAGCTTTTTTTCCGCGGTGTCATAATTGTTCAGATCGTTTGTATCGTCCACCAAATTGCTCAGCTTGGTGCGGATCGAGGCCGTTGCCTGCATTTCGCCGCTTTGCAGCTGCGGCATATAGGTGCTGCGGGCAAACGACTCTGCATCCAGCTGAAACAGTTCCTCGCCCAGTTTTTCCGAAAAGCGTAACGAAGGCTGGCGCGTGGTAAGGTCGATCAAAGAAAATGTATCCTTGGCTGCGGTTTTGCCAAAATAGCGGGTAACACGATAGGCAGTGCCCCCGGTTTCAAATTCCAAAAAGCCGCCATATTTTCCCCCCTGCCATGGGTCATAGCGCTTTCGCTCATTTTCCACGATGCTGCGGGCCCCTGTGCGAGGAAAGCCGTACAGCATGGCCTTGATGAACGCCGCAAAGGTGCTTTTGCCAAAGCCGTTGGGGCGGCAGATCGTGGTTAGCCCGGCGGAAAACGCAAAATCGAAATCGGAAAGCACACCGAAGTTTTCAATATGACATCTGATCAGCCTCATAATGTGATCTCCTCTCCTGTGAGCGCCTGCAGGCCAGTGCGGATCATGGCCGCCTTATCCTCATCACTGGCATCGCTGGCCAGCACCAAGCGAATGAACTCACCTTTTAACGAAATATCATTTTTGTAATCGTTCGGGTCAATGCGCATACGCGTTTCGTTTTTGATCTTGGAGAAAAAGAATCGGGGCCTGAGCAGATTTTGCAGATACGAAACCGCGATATTGGCTGTGGGGTCAACTTCGCCGGTCAAAAGGATCTCCACCATGTCGTCGGCCGGGATCTGCTGCGCTGCCTGCTGGATCTTTTGTGCGATCTGCGAATTTTTGGCAAGGCCGCCGATATCCACCGGCAGGCGGTGCAGCTGTCGGCAGGAAAACGGAACGAATTCATGCTGTATGCGGCCGCCCTCCACGCGCAGCAGCACAAAGCCCTTGGGGCCGCATTCATCAAACCCGCGCCCTTCTAAGCAGCCGGAATAGCAGTAAACACCGCGTCCGTCCAGTGTCTGGCAGGCATAGGTGTGGATATGGCCAAGCGCCAGATAATCAATGCCGCGATTTTTCAAAAGATTCAGGTTGACCATATCCTCACCGCAGGCTGTGCCCACCTGCCCGTGCATAGCAGCAATATTCACCATGCCCTCGCTGTGCGGGATGTTCTGATACAATGATTCCGCATTGGCACGGCTCATTTCAATGCCCGAGATCACTGCGCCGTTATAGGCAAAGCTCTGCCAGCTTTGGCCAAAAAGCTTCAGGTTTTGCGGAATATCCCGGTCCGCAAATGCATTCGAGGCTTCATCATGGTTGCCCGCAAGATAAAGATAGTCCACCCCGGGGGTGCGGCCCATGGCATCCAGAATTTCATCCACGGTTCTGGTTTTCACGCGCTCGCCGTCAAACAAATCGCCCGCAATGATCACGGCGCTGACGGCATTCTGTGCAGCGTATTCCGTCAGCCGCAAAAAAGAGTGTATGATCTCGGTGTTTCTGGTGGATGCCTGTGCCTCTGTTAAATGTGTTTCCATGGGGGAATCCAGATGCAAATCTGCACAGTGAATAATTTTGGTCATGCGATCGGCTCCTATCGGGTGGATTTTTCGTTTTTTATTTCGGCGCTCCTTCCCTGCCGGAGCGCCATTTACAGTATAGCACGAAAGCGGCGGTATTTCCAAGAAGCACTGCCGTTTTGCACGAATTTATGAATCAAACCGGCCCCCGGCGGGATATAAGCACAGAAACAAACCAGCCCCACAGAAATGCTTCTGCGGGGCTGGCGTTAGCTTTTTGTCTTATTTAATATGCCTTTTTCATGAAGGCACACTGTGGGCCCAATTTAGTACAGCTTGGCGCCTGCGGGAATGCGGCTGTCCACCATCAGCAAGTTCAGGCCCTCGTGGCCATTTTCCTCATGCACGGCGGAGATCAACATACCCTCGGAATCGATGCCCATCATCTTGCGCGGGGGCAGGCCGTCCCCGGCGACTTCAAAGCCCACGTTACGGCTTTGCATGACAGCCGGATTGAAACCGAGGCCCGGCGCATCGTGGATAAGCTGAAAGATCTGTCCGCGCCCAACAGCCCCAACAAGACACATTTTATGGTGGAGATCTCACCGCACTTTGACGCACTGGCTTCCACCAAGGACAGTGACCGGCTCTTTGCCATGCTGCCTTATAAGTCCCTGTGCTTTACCAGCATAAAAGACCGACACGGGGTATATGCCATGATTAACAAAGATGAGCTCCGTGATGTGAGTATTCGCAAGCCCCGGCCATCTATCCGCAAGCAGCTTGCCGACAGCAAACAGGCCATCAGCCCGAAAAAGGCGGCGGCCAGAACCAAGAAAAATGAATTGGAGGTATGAGGAATGATGCACTTTACCGTGGAAGAAGAAAATTTGATCTGTATGTACCACAACGCAAACCGACGCAGGACGATAGGCAAGATCACCGCAGCCATGCCGGGTATGGACGGGGATATGTGGACGCTGGCCCAGCAGACCCTTTCCAAGCTGAAACGTATGACGGATTCTGACTATGACAGCCAGAAATTCTATTTCACAGACGAGAACGAATAAATAACAGCAGACGCCGGGCGCGGCGGCCATGTGGCCGCTTGCGTCCGGCGTCTTTTCTTTTTGCCTGTTCCTACGCATTTAGAACCCAGTATTGACGGGGATAGGATAAAACACTCACATACCCCACCGACTATGCGGGAAAAGCCTTGAAATATAGGGCTTTTTAAGGCCCTAAATGCGTAGGTTGGTGCTTTGTTGCGATATGCTCCACGGTTACGGTGTATTGTTCATATTCTGTTTTCGGGAATCTTTATGAATTCTTCAAAATTGCCCGGTATGCTATCCGTAAAATCAAAGAAAGGACTTGATTATATGGATATGATTTTGAAAACGACTGACCTCTGCAAAAATTTCAAGGGGCAAATGGCGGTAAACAATGTGTCACTGAACATCCGGCGCAACTCGGTTTATGGTCTGCTGGGGCCGAATGGGGCTGGCAAATCCACGATCTTAAAAATGCTCACCGGCATTTTGCGCCCCACATCGGGAAGCATCGAGTTTGACGGCCACCCGTGGAAGCGGAATGATCTGGAGCATATCGGTGCTTTGATTGAGATGCCCCCGCTTTACGAAAATCTGACTGCATACGAAAATCTCAAAGTCAGAACCACATTGCTCGGCCTGGACGATGCACGAATTAACGAGGTATTGCAAATTGTCCAGCTCACGAATACCGGCAAGAAACGGGCCGGGCAGTTTTCTCTTGGTATGAAGCAGCGGCTTGGTATTGCTATGGCATTGCTGAACAGTCCCCAGCTTTTGATTCTGGATGAACCGACTAACGGCCTTGACCCTTTAGGGATTGAGGAACTTCGAGAGTTAATTCGCTCTTTTCCCTGCAAAGGGATTACAGTTATTTTGTCCAGCCATATTCTGTCAGAAGTCCAGCAGATTGCAGATCATGTGGGTATCATTGCTGGCGGCGTCCTTGGATATGAGGGAGCGCTTCGCGCCGGTGAAGATTTGGAACAACTCTTTATGGATGTTATTCGCAGAAATGGTAAGGAGGGATATTAAATGGAGATGGCATATATTCAGGCAGAGAACCTAAAGCATAAGAGAACTTTCACAAAAACGCTGATCGTTCTGGCCCCGTTTGTAACTGCGCTTATGAACTTTTTTGCTCCTCTTTGGTTCCAGCTCAATTCTTATAATTGGTGGTATATCCTGCTTTATCCTGGATTCCTTACGCTCACCTGTGCCTTGATTGAACAGCGGGATAATGGCAAACTAAAATATCGTGCCGTTGCTTCATTGCCTGTTTCGCAGAACAAAGTCTGGAAAGCAAAAATTGGAGTGGCCGGTATTTACTCCTGTGTGGGGAATTTCATTTTCCTTGCGCTAAATCTGCTGGGCGGTTTTGCAATATTAGTTATCAACGAAATTCCCCTGACAATCGGAATTGGGCAGGCTGCGGCCGGAACAGCTTGTATTGTCATTGCAAGCCTATGGGAAGTTCCGCTGTGCTTATGGTTATCAAAAAAAGTTGGTATCTTTGTCACGGTTATTCTTAATGCCGGACTTGGAAGCGTTTTAGGGATTTTCACGGCTACAACCTCTTTGTGGATGATCTGCCCGTATAGCTGGGTGCCGCATCTTATGATTTCCGTGTTAGGTATTTTGCCTAATGGTGAGCCGGTTGCAGATCAGAGTACGGCAATGGCATTTTGGATGATTATACTTGTATTGGTCATTTCGCTGGCCTGGTTTGCGGCGCTGTCATTTTTAACTGCAAGATGGTTTGAGAAAAAGGAGGTGGGGTAACTATGGTATCTGTGGTTCGCTGCTGGAAAGCAGAATATCAGAAGTGTAAACATAGCATTTTGCTCTATATGCACAGCATGATTCCGATTATATGTGCGGCGATTTTTGCGGGTTACTATCATATATCCAGATGGGAACTGGCAACCAAAATCAGTGCCTATCTGGAAGTGCTGGCCGTTGCGTTCCCGTTTCTGATCGGCATTATTGTGGGCCTGGTTGTTCAGATCGAAAATCAGGCCGGGCATTATCAGCTTTTGCTGGGAACAATCCCATCTCGCATGGCAACGTATATTGGTAAACTTGGTTTTCTGATGATCTGTGCTTTTGGCGCAACATTTTTAGCGTTAGGAACATTCGCTGCACTATATAGGGATGCTCCGGCAAGCCTTTACCTGAAAGCAGGGATTCTATTGTTGATTACCATGCTTCCCATTTACCTGATTCATTTGTTTGTGGGAATGAGCTTCGGAAAAGGTGCATCTATGGGATTGGGAATTGCAGGGAGTTTAATAGCTGCCCTTATGATAACAGGGCTTGGTGACGCTACATGGAAATATATTCCCTGGGCCTGGGGCGTTCGTGCTATGGATTACACTGTGCTTGCATGGGATAGCCCCCAACTGTATGCACAGGTAAAAACCGATTTTTTCAGCGGTATGATTATTTCTGTATGCTGCACTGTTTGTCTGCTGATTGCCAGTTTGGTTTGGTTTCATGGTTGGGTGGGAGGTAAAAACAGTGAATAAAAAGTGCCTGTTTGCCGTGGTAATTGTGCTTGTAAGTCTTATATGCTTATCGGCCTGCGGTACGCTCCGCGATACCGCCGATAAAAATAAGGCGTTAAATGAATCTCTGCCGTATTATGAGCTGAACGCCGCAAACTATGATGAAATTTCATATAACGGCCTGACATATACCATAACGGATGAATGTCTTGAAATGTCAGAACTGCAAGAAGAAATCGGGCAGGTATCGAAACGCTTCAAAAATGTGGCGGGGGAAGATTTCAGTTTCGGCTACGTTTACAGTATTGTGGATGTGGATATAAGCAATGCCGTAGCTGTAAATATCAACAATGAATATCGGAAAGCTGACATTAAAAATAATGATGAGTAACCTCGACAATGTGATATAATGGGGCGGGAGATGATTTTTTGACCCACTTACTTGTAGTTGACGATGAAGTTTCTATCTTGGAATTGATTAAGAACAGTTTGGGGAAAGATGGATATTTGATAACAGCCTGTCAAAATGCGGATGATGTAGACATCAAAAAGCTGCATTTCTATGACCTCATTCTTTTGGATGTGATGATGCCTGGCACAGACGGGTTTGAGTTTTGCAAACAGATCAGGAATATGGTAGACTGCCCGATTCTCTTTCTGACCGCAAAGACATTAGAGGAAGATATATTGTTTGGATTGGGCATCGGTGCGGATGATTATATTACGAAACCTTTTCGTATTCAGGAGCTTCGCGCCCGTGTCGCGGCACATTTACGCAGAGAAAAAAGGGAGCATCACAGCACACTTTCATTTGGGCCTGATATAAGATTTGACCTTTCCGCAAAGGTACTGTATGTTTCAGAACAGCCGGTTCCCCTTACCAAAAGCGAGTATTCAATCTGTGAATACCTTGCGAAAAACCGGGGACAGGTTTTTACAAAAGAACAAATCTATGAAGCCGTTTTCGGGTTTGATGGAATAGGCGATAACTCTACGATCTCAACGCATATAAAAAATATTCGTGCGAAATTGGAGCATTTCAAAATAAGTCCGATCAGCACCGTATGGGGGATAGGATATAAATGGGAGTGAAAAAGAAACCTACATTGAAAATATTGTTTCGCCAGTTTGCTATCTCCCTCATTGTCATGCTGGTAGCGGCAATTATTGTCCCTTTTGGTTTGGAGGGACTTGCTATAAATGCTGGATTAGCTACAAGAGCAAATCTAAGTGAATTGCAGGTAAAAGAGATCATTCCAACGCTGACGATTGCCCCGGATATTACAAAGGTTGTGATTCCACAGGGATGCGGCTACTTAATTCTGGACAAGAACTTTCATGAGCTTTACAGCAATATGGACGATGATGAAAAAGAAATTGCCCTGCTGTACACAAAGGGAGAATATATTGAATATGCTACGGGGAGGCAGTTTGCACTTGTTGTCCGGGAAAACGAATTTTGCGTTTTAAGGTATTATATTGGTTCTCAATTTACAGTGTCATGGCTACCGGAATATTTTCCATCTCCTGACACGCTTACGTTTATCCTGATGGCTGTAAATTCGCTGCTGGTCATTATCATACTGACCGCCAGATTTGCTAAGAACCTGCGTACACAACTGACCCCGCTTTTTGAAGCAACTGCGGAGGTTTCAAAGCAAAACCTTGATTTTGAAGTAGGACACGCCAAAATCAAAGAGTTTGAAGATGTCCTTGCATCTTTTTCAGATATGAAAGATAATCTGAAAATTTCGTTAGAACGGCAATGGAAAACCGAACAGACACAGAAAGAGCAAATCGCCGCGCTTGCCCATGATTTGAAAACGCCTCTGACGGTTATTCAAGGAAATGCTGATTTACTCACAGAAACAAATCTTGATGATGAGCAACGATTATACGCTGGTTACGTCGTGGAAAGCTCCGGCCAGATGCAGTCATATATTCAAACCCTGATTGATATATCACGGGCGGCGGTTGGTTATCAGCTCCATATTGAAAGTATAGACTTGCCAGCGTTCATGCAGCACTTGTTCGGTTATATGGAATCACTATGCCGGACAAAAGAAATCCGGCTGCAAATAAATACTGTTTCACTCCCTCAAATGCTGAAATTTGATAGGGTGCTGATAGAACGTGCTATTATGAATGTTATCAGTAATGGGCTGGACTACTCCCCGCAAGGCGGAACGCTTTATGTGGATGTTCAGAGTAACAACGGTTTCGTGGAAATTTCAGTCACAGACGAGGGAACGGGGTTTTCTAAAGAGGCATTATGCCACGCACAGGAACGGTTCTATATGGGCGATCAAAGCCGCAATTCAAAGTTACACTTTGGTATGGGTCTATATATTACAAATTCGATTATGGAACAACATAATTGTCAGCTTATTTTAGAAAATTCAAAAGAAACCGGCGGCGCAAAGGTTACTATGAAACTTCCTTGCTGATTTTCCGATAGTGTAATGGACGTCTTTTATGTCCGTCCATTTTTCAAATCTTTATGGAATCTTCAAAAATTCCTCTTATCATGTATCTAAAGAAAAAACATCTGCCCAGCGGCAGAAAAAAACCGCTGCTGGGCAGACCCATTTTCACGCTTAATTTATATTCATTGGTGGCGGTTTTGAGAAATCAAGGCCGCTGCTTTCTTTCTGTCATTCCCAGCAGTTAAAGGCATGGCGGCCCACGGGAGGACGCCGCCATGCTGCTTTACTATCATGATAATCTAATCCACTTCTACCGCTTAAAAAAAGCCTTGCCCCGCCACGGGAATATTCCGGCTATGAGTATGAACTATGTACCTGTTGAATGTCTATTCGATTTTCAAGGTTCGTGAGGTTTTTGCCCTCAATACTGAATTGGGAAAATTTCGAGCCAAAATAAAAAGATTTTTCAAAATAATCTTTTGAAATTTTTCTCGCCTCCTCACAAGAACAAAAAAGTCCCTATCACATCACGAGGATGTAATAGGGGCAGAAATAGAAAAAGCCCGCTGACCGAGATCAGCGGGCTTAAATCATATGAACTTATCGTATGCTATCGGAACCTGTCTGCAATCGCAAAATTCCAAACGCATTTTTGGCGTAAGCTCGGAGTAAATTGGCGTAAGTTGTGGCGTAAGCACCGACAATTTTGGGGCAATCAATACAGCTTTGCGCCTGCCGGAATGTGAGGATCAACCATCAGCAAATGCAACTTTTCTTCACCGTTTTCGTGATGCACGGCGGAGATCAGCATACCGCAGGAGTCGATACCCATCATCGCTCTCGGAGGCAGATTGGTGATTGCAATGCAGGTCTTACCGACCAGTTCTTCCGGCTCATAATATTCGTGAATACCACTCAAAATGACCCTATCTACGCCGGTTCCGTCGTCCAAAACAAACTTTAAGAGCTTTTTGGACTTCTTCACGGCTTCGCATTCCTTTACCTTCACGGCACGGAAATCACTCTTGGAGAAGGTGTCAAAATCCACCTGATCCTGGAACAGCGGCTCAATCTGAACATTGGAAAAATCGATTTTTTCCTCCACGACCGGAGCCGCCTGAGCAGCCTCCGCAGGAGCCGAAACTTCCTTGGAAACCTTCTTGTCAGAGTCGAGCGGCTTCATTGTGGGGAACAGCAGCACATCACGGATGGAGTCGCTGTTGGTGAGCAGCATGATCAAGCGGTCAACGCCAAAGCCAAGGCCGCCGGTGGGGGCCAGGCCGTACTCAAGGGCGTTCACATAATCATAGTCCACCTGTGCCTTGCAGTCGGGCTCAGCAGCCTTGCGCTCGGCTACCTGACGCTCAAAGCGGCCCTTCTGGTCAATGGGATCGTTCAGTTCGCTGAAGGCATTGCCGAACTCGGTGGCGTTGATGAAATATTCAAAGCGCTCAGTAAAGGCGGGGTCGCTGGGCTTGCGCTTTGCCAGGGGGCTGATCTCAACGGGGTAATCGTAAATGAAGGTGGGCTGAATGAGCTTATCCTCCACGAAGGCATCAAAGAACTCGGCCAGAATGGCACCCTTGGTGGGCACCTCGGGCAGCTCTACATGATGCTCCTTAGCCGAAGCAATGGCGTCCTCGTCGGTTTTCCAATCGTGGAAATCCACGCCGGAGTACTTTTTCACAGCCTCCACCATGGTCAGGCGCTCCCAGTGGCCCATGTTGATCTGGTTGCCCTGATAAGGGATCACCAGGCTGCCGCAGATCTTTTCGGCCAGGCGCTTGTACAGCTCTTCCACCAGATTCATCATGCCGTGGTAATCGGTATAAGCCTGATACAGCTCAATGGTGGTGAATTCGGGGTTGTGCTTGGTGTCCATGCCCTCGTTGCGGAAGATACGGCCCACTTCGTACACACGGTCAAAGCCGCCCACGATCAGGCGCTTGAGGTACAGCTCGGTTTCAATGCGCAGCACCATATCCATATCCAGGGTATTGTGGTGCGTGATAAAGGGACGGGCGCTGGCGCCGATCTCGAAGGGAGTCAGAATAGGGGTGTCCACCTCCAAAAAGCCCTTTTCGTCCAGATAAGCACGAATTTCGCGCATGATCTGGCTGCGCTTCACAAAGGTGTCCTTTACACCGGGGTTCACGATCAAGTCCACATAGCGCTGGCGATAACGCATTTCGGTATCGGTGAGGCCATGGAACTTTTCGGGCAGGGGGCGCAGGCTCTTGGAAAGCAGCGTAACCTCCGTAACGCGAACGCTCAGCTCGCCCATCTTGGTGCGGAACACAACGCCCTTGCAGCCAATGATATCGCCGATATCCAGCTTTTTAAAGGCGGCATAGGCATCGTCACCCATGATGTCGCGGCGGGCAAAGATCTGGATATCGCCCTTGCCGTCGCGCAGGTGTGCAAAGCTGGCCTTGCCCATCACGCGCTTGCTCATCATGCGGCCTGCCAGCGAAACCACACGCTCGGTTTCAGTTTCGGCGGGCAGATCCTTATATTCTTCCTGCAGATCAGCCGAATAGGCATCCTGCTCATATTTGGTCAGGGCAAAAGGGTCCTGGCCTGCATCCTGCAGGTTCTTGAGTTTTTCGCGGCGCACCGCCATGAGCTGGTTTACATCCTGCTCGGGAGCGGCCTGATTCTTCTTGTTCTGATTTTCCATCGTATTTTTGCTCCTTCTCATCGACGGCCCCGCCCCGTTACCGGCAGGGATGATGTTGATACGGTTTTTTCAAAAAAAGGGAGGCACCGGCTGCGGCACCTCCCCCAAAAGGCTAAAGTTCCGCTGAGCGGGTTTGATCTCAAGCGCGGAAGATGCGCAGCACCTGAACCTTCATGGTGCTGCCGTTGGGCAGCTGCACCTCGGCCTCATCGCCCACATGCTTGCCCACCAGCGCCTTGCCCATGGGGCTTTCATCGCTGATACGGCCTGCATCCACATCGGCCTCGGTGCTGCCTGTCAGCATATATACTTCGGATTCATCGGGATCATCGCCCTCGGCCAGCACTTCCACCGACAGGCCAATGCTCACCACATTGGTGTTCAGGTCGCTGTCGTCCAGCACGCGGGCCGATTTGATCAGGCCCTCCAGATCGGCAATATGTGCTTCCACATAGGCCTGCTCTTCCTTGGCGGCATCGTATTCGGCATTTTCCGAAAGGTCACCGTAGCTGCGTGCCGTTTTAATTTTATCCTTTACTTCCTCGCGGCGCACGGTTTTAAATTCTTCCAGCTCCGCCTTCAGCTTGTCCAAACCTTCGCGGCTCATAACAACTTCTTTAGCAGCCATGATCGTATTTGCTCCTTTGTGATCTATATTTTATGGGAACTCCAAATCGCTTTTCGGGATGCCCGGCCCATGCTTTGTGCGCAGAAAATGGCATTTTATCGGCCATTTCTGCCCGTTCCCTGCAAAAGCCCCGGCCGGACAAAAAGCAAAGGGCACTATGCGCCCCTAATTGGTTTATTATATTCTGTTTTTGCCATTCTGTCAACTGGTTTTTGGGGTGCAAAACCGCCCCAAAGCTCCGAAAAACCGCAGTAAAGGCCGCGCCAGCTTTACAGCCGGCGCGGCCTTTACGGTTAACGGTAATGCATTTCGATCATGCACGGAGATGGTATGCCTGGTGCGGGCGGGATGCCTTATTCATCGTCCTCGGCCATGTTGCCCAGCTTGCGGGATTCCTCGATCACCTTGGCCTCCAGATTAGAGGGCAGGGTCTCGTAGCGCACAAAGTCAAATGTGAACGAGCCGCGGCCCTGGGTGAGCTGGCGCAGGAATGCGGTGAAGCTCTGCATTTCGGCAGCGGGCACTTCGGCTTCCACGATCTGGCCGCCGTCCTCGTCCGGGCTCATGCCCAGCACACGGCCGCGGCGCTTGGTCACTTCGCCCATGATATCGCCGGTGTTTTCGGCGGGCACGCTCACCTTCAGCGAGCCCACAGGCTCGAGCAGAACGGGGCCTGCTTCGGGCATGGCAGTTTTATAAGCGATCTTGGCGGCCATGATAAAGGCCATTTCCGAGCTGTCCACGGGGTGATAGCTGCCGTCCAGCAGGGTGGCCTTCAGGCCAACCACGGGATAACCGGCCAAAACGCCCTTCTGGGCGGCCTGACGCAGGCCCTTTTCGACTGCGGGGAAGTAGTTTTTGGGAACGCTGCCGCCAAACACCTTTTCCTCGAATACCAGATCGTCGCTCTCGCAGGGCTCAAACTCGATCCACACATCGCCAAACTGGCCGTGACCACCGGTCTGCTTTTTGTGGCGGCCCTGTGCCTTGCACTTTTTGCGCACAGACTCACGATAAGCAATGCGAGGAACCGACAGCGTGACTTCCACGCCGAACTTGCTCTTCAGCTTGCACACAGCCACTTCCAGATGCTGCTCACCCAGGCCTGCCAGGATCTGCTCAGCAGTTTCGGGATTCTGACTGAATTTCAGCGTGGGATCTTCCTCTACCAAGCGGGTAAGGCCGCTGCTGATCTTGCCTTCATCGCCCTTTTTGGCCACCTTTACAGCCATGCTGTAGCAGGCGTGCGGGAAGCTGGGTTCGGGCAGCTGCACCACGCAGGAAGGATCGCACAGAGTATCGCCCGTGCGCGCAGTCAGCTTGGAAACAGCGCAGATATCGCCTGCGATCACCTTGGCGGCGTCGCTTTGCTTTTTGCCGCTCACGAACATCAGCTTGCCCATTTTATCGGCTTCGCCGGTGCGGCCGTTCACGATGGCCGAGGTGCCGGTAAGCGTGCCCGAGATCACCTTGACATAGCTCAGCTTGCCCACAAAGGGATCGGCCACGGTTTTGAACACACGGGCCACCAGCGGCTTCGTGCAATCGGGCTCCAGCTCCACAGGCTCGCCAGCCTTATTTGCAGCCAGCACATTGCCTGCATACACAGGGCTGGGCAGCAACACACGCATATTGTAAAGCAGCATATCCAATGCCTGCTGGTTCACAGCGCTGCCGCAGAACACAGGCGTGATCTTGCCGCTGTTTACGCCGTTGCGCATACCTTCCACGATCTCCTCGGTGGTGAAGGACTCGCCGCCGAAGAATTTTTCCATCAGAGCATCATCCGTTTCAGCAATGGCTTCGCTCATAGCCTCGATCATACCAGCATAGGTGTGGCCGATATCGGGCACATCCACCTGCACCTGCTTGCCGCTCTCGTATTTAAAGGCCTTCTGGCTGAACAGGTTGATATACACCTGCGTGCCATCGTCCAGACGGGCCGGAACCACACAGGGGCACACGGTGGGGCCAAGCTTGACCTTAAGGTCGGTCAGGATCTTGTTGAAGTTGGCGTTTTCCAGATCCATTTTGCCAACGAATACCATGCGGGCCTTGCCGTTTTTCACGGCCAGATGATAAGCCTTTTCCGCGCCAACGGTCACGCCGCTGCGGCCGGAAACACAGATCAGCACGCTTTCGGCGGCCATAATGCCCTCGCTCTGGCCCAGTTCAAAATCAAACAGGCCCGGAGTGTCGATCAGGTTAAATTTATAACCCTCGCTCTCCACAGGAACCACTGCCAGATTCAGCGATGCCAAACGGCGGGCTTCCTCGGGGTCAAAGTCGCTTACGGTGGTGCCATCCTCTACTCGGCCCATGCGCTCAAGCGCACCGGTGGAATACAGCAGTGCTTCTGCAAGGGTGGTTTTGCCGCTTCCGGCATGACCGGCCAGCATGATATTTCGGATATTTTTGCTCTCGTAATTCAACGATTAACTCCCCTTTCACACTTGCCTTGGCAAGTGCTTATACAATTCATACAAAAATAATACTATACTTTTGCAAAATTTCAAACACTTTGTGAAAAATTTCCCCTATTTTGCCTGCCAAATTATTCGAGCATTCTTTGTGCAATATGTAGATTTTCTGCCGGGTTTCTTTTGCGATTTTCCATAAAAGCGCCGGTTTATCCCCGTTTATGGGCGTTTGCGATCGTTTTGCCCGCACTGGTCCTCTGCCAAAAAAACACCAGCCGATTTGCGCATATTGCACAAACCGGCTGGTGTAGATCATTTTATAAAAGCCTTACCGCTTTTGTGATCACTGCTGGGCAGCCTCGGCCTTTTTCTTGGCCTCGATGGCAGCCAGTGCATCACGGCGGCTCAGGTTGATGCGGCCCTGCTGGTCGATCTCGGTAACCATAACGATCAGCTCGTCGCCAACGGCAACCACATCCTCCACATGCTCAACACGCTTGGTGTCCAGCTTGGAAATGTGAACCAGACCCTCTTTGCCCGGTGCGATCTCAACAAAGGCACCAAAGTTCATCAAACGGGTCACGCGGCCCTTGTAGATCGCGCCCACTTCGGGATCTTCCACAATGGTCTTAATGGTAAAGATCGCGCGCTTTGCATCCTCCTGATCCGTGGCGGAAACAAAGACATGGCCGTCTTCTTCCACATCGATCTTGCAGTTGCAGTTGGCGCAGATGTCCTGGATCACCTTACCGCCCTTACCGATCACGTCCTTGATCTTGTCGGTGGGGATCATCATGCTGAACATCTTGGGAGCATACTTGCTCAGCTCCTGACGAGGCTCAGCGATCACAGGCTTAATGATCTCGTCCAGAATATACAGGCGGCCCTTGCGGCACTTTTCAAGGGCTTCGGCAATAATGTCATAGGTCAGGCCGTCCACCTTGATATCCATCTGAATGGCGGTAATGCCCTTGCGGGTGCCGCCCACCTTAAAGTCCATATCGCCGTGGAAGTCTTCCACGCCCTGAATGTCCAGCATGGTCATCCAGCGGCCGCCGTGCAGGGGGTCGCCATCGGTGATCAGGCCGCAGGAAATGCCGGCAACGGGAGCCTTGATGGGCACACCGGCATCCATCAATGCCAGTGTGCTGCCGCAGATGGAAGCCTGGCTGGTAGAGCCGTTGGAGGACAGCACCTCAGAAACGGCACGAATGGTGTAGGGGAACTCAGCAGGATCGGGCAGCACGGGGATCAGAGCGCGCTCTGCCAGTGCGCCGTGGCCGATCTCGCGGCGGCCGGGGCTGCGGGGTGCGCGGGCCTCGCCCACAGAGTAGGGCGGGAAATTGTAGTGGTGGATATAACGCTTGGAGTCCTGATCGAACAGATCGTCCATCATCTGTGCGTCCTTGGTGTTGCCCAGAGCCACAGCAGTCAGCACCTGCGTCTGGCCGCGGGTGAACATGCCCGAACCATGAGCACGAGGCAGAATGCCAACCTCGGCAGCCAGAGGACGGATTTCGTTGATGCCGCGGCCGTCCACACGCTTGCCGTCACGCAGCAGCCAAGTGCGAACCACCTTTTTCTGCATCAGATAGCTCACCTGGCCCAGCTCACCCTCGGTGAGGTCAGGCCATTCGGCAGCGATCTCGTCCATGATAGGCAGCACGGCAGCATCACGCACATTCTTGTCGTCGGTGTCCATGGCAGCCTCAAACTGTGCCAGATGCTTTTCGGTGATCTGCTCCATCATGTTCTTGTCCATCTCCACAGGAGTGAACTCCACCTTGGGCTTGCCGATCTCGGCCACGATGCTGTTGATGAAGGCGATGGTCTTTTTGATTTCCTCGTGGGCGATCTTGATGCCTTCCAGCACGGTCTGCTCGTCCACCTCGTTGGCGCCGGCTTCGATCATCACGATCTTTTCCTGAGAGGCAGCCACGGTCATGGCCAGCTCGCTCACAGCGCGCTGCTCCTTGGTGGGGTTCAGCACGATCTGGCCGTCCACCAAGCCCACCTGTACGCCGCCGATGGGGCCGTTCCAGGGAATATCCGAAATAGACAGCACCAGAGAGGTGCCGATCATGCCGGCGATCTCGGCGCTGTTGTCAGGGTCGAGGCTCATCACGGTCATGGTAACGCACACATCGTTGCGCATATCGTGGGGGAACAGCGGGCGAATGGGGCGGTCGATGACGCGGCTGGTCAGCACGGCCTTTTCGCCGGGGCGGCCTTCACGGCGCATAAAGCTGCCGGGAATGCGGCCCACTGCATACATTTTTTCCTCAAACTCAACGCTCAAGGGGAAGAAATCGATGCCGTCGCGGGGTTTTGCACTCATCACAACATTGCACAGCACGCAGGTTTCGCCGTAGCGGATCATGGCGCTGCCGTTGCTGAGGCCGCACATTTTACCGGTTTCCACCACCAGAGGGCGGCCGGCCAGAGTGGTTTCAAACGTGCGGAACTTGGGGAAAGTTTCCTTTTTGGAAGAGAATTCCAAAGCCATAATGAACCTCCATTATCATTTTTAAAAACAGGGCTCTGCACCATGGCTTCAAGCAATAAATCCAATGCCCAAGCCTTGCCGCTCAGGCGCTCGATTTACTGCTGAAAGCACAGGCAGCAGCCCCAATACTAACAGGAAATAATGAGGAAAAGGCAGGCGGCCTGGTGACCAGCCCGCCCGCCTTTTTGCGGGTTTTGATTACTTACGCAGACCCAGAGTGGCAATGAGCTTACGGTAACGCTCAATGTCGTTCTTCTGCAGGTAAGCCAGCAGGTTGCGGCGACGGCCAACCATCTTCAGCAGACCACGGTTGCTGTGATGATCGTTGGGGTTAGCCTTCAGGTGCTCGGTCAGGTGCTGAATGCGGGCAGTCAGCAGGGCAACCTGCACTTCGGGAGAACCAGTGTCCTTTTCGTTGGTGGCAACCTTAGCCATGATTTCTTTCTTGTTCATGTTCAAATACCTCACTTTAATAATATGCCGCTGGCCCAGTACTGGGGCAACAAGGCTCCCGGTACGGGCATACGCCCCACACCGAGCCACGGTAACGGTTAAAAGTATATCACAAAGGATCTGCAAATACAAGAGCCTTTTTCCGCATTTTCCAATTTATTTTTGCGCTCTATTCCCTGCCCGGCGCTTTGCCACCCCTTCGGCCAGTGCCGCCAGCCCGGCTGCCGCCATGGGGAAGCAGCACAGATAATAGGGCATACAGTAGCGCGCCTTTGCCTCGGAAGCCAACTGGAATAAAAATTCGCCGATCATGCAAACCATCGGGGTCAAGCGCCAAACCGCCATTTTGTGTTTGGCAAAGGCCAAAAGGATGCCCGCTGCGCCAAACAGATACACCAGCGGCATAAGCAGCCCCAGCCACGCCTGCACCGGTGCAAACAATACGCCGCCTGTCAGTGCGCGGGCCAGCCAGCGCGGCTCATTATACAGCGATGGATTGTTTGCCGAAAGCGAAGTAAACCACGGCTCCAGCCATTGATCGGCTGTTTTTTCAGCGAAAAACTGCCAAAAGCGCCCCTGCCTTTGCAAGGCCAAAAGTGAGTTTCGGATGTCCATTGCCGCTTGACGGTTAGCCATTGCCGCATCATAACCGCACTGACGGTATACTTTAATGCTGATACCGTTGTAAAAGCCCGGCATGGCTTTTTCGCTGTAGGCATCCACGCCCATCAGAATACGCGGCAGGATAGGGCATCCGGATTCTCCGGGCATTCCAAGGCGTGTCATCGCGGCTTCCTGCCAAAGATGGCTCACCCCCACCGCCAGTGCCGCCAGCAGCACCGCTGCCAGTATTTTACGCCTTTGGCCGGGGCAAAACACGCCCGTTGCGAACAAAACCAACACCGCCGCCGCAAGAAAGATCATTTCCCCGCTGTAAAGGATCAGTGCCGCGGCAAACGAAAGCGCCGCCAGCGCCCACCACCGCACAGGGATTTTTGCTTCTGCGCATTCGCGCATTACAGCATAGCTGCCAAGCAGTGCCAGCGCTAAGCCGGGCAGGGTTCCATACACAAAGGTAGAATACAGGGCCAGCGGCACAAAAGATGCCGTAAGCAGCGCACACAGGCATTTTGCCGCAGGAGAGTCCGTAAGCCTGCCGCAGATGCAGCTTAGTGTATAAACGCTGACTCCTGCACTGCAGGCGCTTAAAAACTGCCAGCTGAACCAGCTTGTTCCAAACAGACGCACCAGCGGCTCTGCCGCCATGGCCGTTGCTGCCTGAAACGGATACAGCCGCAAATATTCCCATTCAAAATCAAAAAGTTCTCCCCTGCCTGCCAAGAAGCAGGCGGTGTTCCAGAAATCCATTTGATCCACCGCCGGATAACTGGAAAACGAACCGATCCATACAAAGCAGAAGGCCGTCACTCCCGCTGCTGCAAGAATGCTGAAAAATCGCGCGTTTTTCCAGCTCAGCCACCGCACGGCAAGCACACACACGCCCACCAGCGCAGCAGCTGCCACTGCCGCACCTGCCAGCGTGTGGGGCACATTTCGTGCAGTGATCACCAGCTCATCCGGGATATGCTCGGCAAATTCCTCGGTTTTCATATTTGCCAGCACAAAAAGCGAGGCGATGCCCAGCCCTGCACAAACAGCAAAGCTCAGCATCGCCACAACGCCTGCAGGAACAGCCATGATCCAGTTTTTCAGCTTCCGGTTCATGCCGATTCCCCTTTCAGCGCCGCAAAATAGTTTTTGCTTTCCCGTGCTGCATCGTGGATCAGCTGTGCAAGCTCCTGCATGGAATTAAATTTGCGCACGGGGCAAAGATATTTATGAAATTCCAGCACCGGTGCCTGGCCGTAAACGTTGTCGCAAAAATCCGGCACATAGGTTTCACAGGTCACCGCAGCATTCGCGCTGCTGTCCACCGTGGGGCGGCGGCCAATGCCGGTGGCAGCCGGATACCAGCGGCCATCCAGCCAGATGCGTGTCAGATACACACCGGTGCAAAGCTGCTGCGCCTCGGCGGGATAGTTTTGGTTGATGGTGGGTGTGCCCAGCTTTCCGCTGCCGATCCCCTTGCCGTGGGTCACGGGCCAGTCGATGCAATAGGGCTTGCCCAGCATCGCGTTGGCACTGTCCAGATCGCCGCTTTCCAGCGCCGCACGAATGCGCGTGGAGCTTACGGTCTGCCCCTGATACTGTGCCATGGGAACAATGTTCACCTGAATGCCCAGCGGGGCGCACAGCTTGCGCAGCATGGGCACATCGCCCGCTGCCTTGGCCCCAAAAGTAAAGTTATCGCCGCAGAAAACGGCTTTTGCGTGAAAGCATTCCACCAGCACACGCTGCACGAATTCTTCGGGAGAAAGCGAGCGGAACTGTTCAAAAGGAGGCTCAAGGTATTCCTCAATGCCGATTTCGGCAATGCGGGTATGCTTGAGCTGCAGTGAAAGAATGCGCCCGCCCTTGAGCGTGCTGTTGCCGGGCAGTTCAAATGTAAACGCCGCCGCTGTAAGCCCGTTTTGGGCCGCGCAGGCAGCTGCAGCGCCCAGCACAGCCCGATGGCCGCAGTGTACGCCGTCAAAATAGCCAAGAGCCACCGCACTGCCGCAGGGGGCTGTGATGGGGGTCAGCTCGTGATGGATCTGCATCGTGTTTTAATCCCTTTCGCAAAAAAGTTTTTCCACTTGCAGCACACCGCCCGTTACAGCGGCAAGCCCAAGAAATTGCCCCTCGCCGTCATACACGCGGTAGCGGCCATCCTGCGCCGGAAAATGGCTGGTGGGGCAGCCGTTGAACAGGTGCGTGCGAATGCGCTCGCTCACGGTCAGCGCGGGGAGCGGCGCAAACGCCGCATCCACCGGCAGGATCCAGCCGTTGTTCCACAGCTCGCCGCTTTCGGCTGCCGCAATGATCTCGGGCAGGGTGTGGCTTTGCTGCTGGCTGAAAACGCCCGCCTGTGTACGGCGCAGGGCCGCCAGCGTGGCAGGCACTCCCAGAGCCGTGCCGATATCCTCGGCCAGCACACGGATATAGGTGCCCTTTGAGCACGCCACGCGCACACAGTGATCGCCCGGGGCAGGACTGCCCAGATATTCCAGCTGATGTACCGTGATGGGGCGCGGGGTGCGCTGCACGGTTTCGCCCTTGCGCGCAGCCTTATAAAGAGGCTGGCCGTTGATCTTTACCGCAGAATACATGGGAGGCAGCTGCATCTGGTCGCCCAGAAACTGCGGCAAAACGGCTTTCAGCTCCGCTTCGCCCACGGTGACCGGGGCGGTTTCCAGCGCCGTGCCGGTCACATCGCCGGTATCCGTGCGCAGGCCCAGCCGAATGATAGCCTCGTAGGTTTTATCGTGGTTCAGCTGGCGGTCGGCTGCTGCGGTGGCCCTGCCGATAAACACAGCCAGCACACCCGTAGCCATGGGGTCCAGCGTGCCGGAATGCCCCAGCTTGCGGGTGCCCAGCACACCGCGCAGCTTGGCCAGCACATCAAAGCTTGTCCACTCGCTGGGCTTATCTACGATCAGAATGCCATTTTTCATAGGGGTCATAGCGACAGCTCTCCCCCTTGCTCGTCCAGCTTTTTCAAGGCACGCTCCACTTCGCGCAGAATGGCGGCCTTTACATTTTCCTGCATGCCCTCGATCTCGCACCCGGCAGCACGGCCATGGCCGCCGCCGCCCAGGCAGGCCACGATCTCGTTGGCGGCAATGCCCCGAACCGTGCGCACACTGATCTTATAGCTGCCCAAGGGCTGCTGGCGCAGCGTTAAGCCCACCTGCACGCCCTCGATGCCCAGCGGCAGGCTGGTGATGTCCTCCAGCTCGGCGGCAGGCACACCGCTGGCTGCGATCTGCTCTTTGGTAAGGCACACCATGGCGCAGCGGTTTTCAAAATAGTATTCCAGGCTTTCCAGCGCCATGCGCTCCACTTCCACGCGGGCCCGGCTTTTGCTTTCAAACAGAATACTGTTCAGCTCTTCCACATTGGCGCCTGCCTCCATCAGGGTTGCTGCGGCCGCGTGGGTTTTGGCGCGGGTGCTGGCAAACCGGAAGCAGCCGGTGTCCGTGGCGATGCCGGTGTACAGGCAGCCTGCAATGTGCGGGTCGATGGTCACGCCCATCATGGGGATCAGCTCGGTCAAAATTTCGCAGCAGGCGGCGGCATCGGCATCCAGATAGGTGCCGTAGGCATAGGCCGCATTGCTGCCGTGATGGTCGATGCACAGGTTCACATTCTGTGAAAACTCCTGCATATCGTTGTTTTCGCCAAACAGCTGCATGCTGGCCACATCCACAGCCACCACAAACTTAGGCTTGAACTGGCGGCTGTAGGTTTCCAGCATCATGTAATTGTACATCTGAGGGATCGGATCGCTGCAAAGCACTGCCGCTGTTTTGCCCAAAGCCCGCAAAGCCCAGTAGAGAGCGCCTGCCGAACCGATGGTATCGCCGTCAGGATTTTTATGGCACAGGATCAGGATCTCGTCTTCGGCCAGCAGTTCATTCACCGCGGCCGACATTTCCAGATATTCCGTCATATCCCATTGCTCCTTTCTGCGTATTGCGCATTATGCGCCTGCAATGCCTTTCAGTCTTCTTTCGGCTGGTTTGTCTGCTCTTTTTCGTTCAGTTCCTGCAGAATGCGGTTGATATGCTCTGCATAGGCAGCGCCGTCATCCTCCACAAAGATAAAGCGAGGCGCCTTGCGAATGTGCATACGGCGGCTCACCTCGGTGCGCACATGGCCGCTGGCCTTGTTGAGCGCCTTCACCACGGGGCCCGGGCCCTCGGGGTTTGCCATTACACTGATATACACCTTGGCCACATCCAGATCCGGCGTTACATCCAGCCGGGTAACGGTGTTGAGTCCGGTGCCGAGACGGGGGTCCTTCATTTCGCCGATGATGGCAATGATCTCCCGCTTCATATCCTGAGCCATACGGCCCATGTTTTTCTGAGACATAGTTTCTCCTATCGCGTTAGCGCAGTATCCCGGCAGACGGATCTGCCGGGGTGCTGTGTGTTCTGTAAATTCAGCTCAATCGCGGTATTCTTCCAGCTTGAAGGCTTCGAACACGTCGCCTTCCTTGACATCGTTGAACTTGGCCAGAGTCACGCCGCATTCAAAGCCCTGTGCCACTTCCTTGGCATCGTCCTTAAAGCGCTTCAGGCTGGCGATCTCGTCCTCGCAGATCACGATACCGTCGCGCACCACGCGCACCTTGCTGTCGCGGGTGATCTTGCCGTCGGTCACGCGGCAGCCGGAAACAGTGCCCACACTGCTGATCTTGTAAACCTGACGCACTTCCAGTTCGCCCAGCTGCACCTCGCGGATCTTGGGTGCCAGCATACCCTTCATAGCGTCGGTCACATCGTTGATGGCATCGTAGATCACGCGGTACATACGCATTTCCACCTGTGCCTGTGCAGCGGCCTCACGCGCAACGGGGTCGGGGCGCACATTGAAGCCGATGATGATGGCGTTGGAGGCATTGGCCAGGTCAACGTCGCTCTTGCTGATAGCGCCCACGCCTGCGTGGATCACGCGCACACGAACTTCCTCATTGCTGATCTTCTCCAGCGACTGCTTCACGGCCTCGGCAGAGCCCTGCACATCGGCCTTGACAACGATGGGCAGCTCCTTCATATCGTTCTGGGCCATCTGATCGAACAGATTGTCCAGCGTAACCTTGGTGTAGCTGGCAAAGCGCTTTTCCTTGGCCTCGTTGGCACGTTTTTCGGCCAGCTCACGGGCCAGGCGCTCATCGGCAACGGCCTCAAACAGGTCGCCTGCCTCGGGCACATCCGTCAGGCCGGTGATCTCCACAGGCATAGAGGGGCCGGCTTCCTTCAGGTTGCGGCCCTTATCGTCACGCATGGTACGCACACGGCCCACCGAGGTGCCGGCAATGATCACATCGCCCAGCTTCAGGGTGCCGTTCTGCACCAGCAGCGTGGCCACAGTGCCCTGGCCGCGGTCCAAGCGAGCCTCGACCACAGCACCCTTGGCACGGCGGTTGGGGTTGGCCTTGAGGTCGAGCATTTCAGCTTCCAGCACAACGCGCTCCAGCAGATCGTTGATGCCTGCACCCGTCACAGCCGAAACAGGCACGCAGCCCACATCGCCGCCCCAATCCTCGGGGATCAGTTCGTACTTGGTCAACTGCTCTTTAATGCGCTCGGGGTTGGCAGTGGGCTTATCCATCTTGTTGATGGCCACGACCACCTTCACATTGGCGGCGGCTGCGTGGTGGATGGACTCGATGGTCTGGGGCATAATGCCGTCGTCAGCGGCCACCACCAGAATGGCAATATCAGTCATGTTGGCACCGCGGGCACGCATGCTGGTGAAGGCTTCGTGGCCGGGGGTATCCAGGAAGGTGATGGGGGTATTGCCCACCTTTACCTGATAAGCGCCGATGGCCTGCGTGATGCCGCCTGCCTCGCCTGCGGTAACATTGGTTTTGCGGATGGCATCCAAAATCGAGGTTTTGCCGTGGTCAACATGGCCCATGACCACCACAACGGGCGGACGGGGAACCAGATCCTCGGCTGCATCCTCCTCGGCCTCAAACAGGCGCTCCTCAATGGAAACGTGCACCTCATGCTCTACCTTGGCCTTGAATTCCTCGGCCAGCAGGCAGGCGGTATCAAAATCGATGGTATCGTTCACGGTGTGCATTTCGCCCATCATCATGAACTTTTTGATCACATCGCCGGCACTCTTTTTCAGGCGGTTGGCCAGCTCGCCCACGGTGATCTCATCAGGAATGCTGATCTTCAGCTGGGCGTTGCGGGCCTTTTCCAGTTGGATGCGCTGCAGGCGCTCAAACTCGGTTTCGCGCTTGCCCTTCTGGAACTGCTGGCGCTGCTTCTGGCCGCGCTGGGTAAATTTCTGCTTGTTGCCGCCTGCGCTTGCCTTGCGGCGGTTGTCGGTGTTCTTGGTGGAAGCCAGATCGTCATACTTGGCGTTGAAGCGGTCCACGTTCACATCCACGGTGCGGGTGTCCACGGTGCGGGTCTCACGCTTGACCTCCACGGTTTCCACCTGTGCAGCAGCCTTGGCGCCGGAATCCTTGGCCAGATCGGCCAGGGTAACGGTTTTGTCGCTGCGCTTCTGGGCAGCCTGACGCTTGGGCTCCTCTTTGGCCTTTGCCTTGGGGGCCTCGGCCTTGGGGGCGGGCTGTTTCTGCTCTGCCGCAGGCTTTTCAGGCTCCTGGCTTGCCCAGAATGCCGACAGATCGCTTTCGGCGTTCTGCTGGGTGTAGGCTTCCATCAGATAGTTCATTTCGGCCTCGTTCAGGCTGCCGCCGGTCTTTTTGGGCTCGCCGCCCATCCGGGCCACGATCTCGATGACCTGCTTTACAGGGATATTCAGATCTTTTGCCACATTGTTGATTTTATAGGTAATCGTCATTCGATATATTCCTCCTTATAATCGAGGTGCTTCTCACAGAGCTTCGCAAAGTTTTCGTCCAGCACGCTGAACACGCCCGTGGGCTTGGGTGCCACGCCGAGCAGATCGGTCTGGCTCAGCGGCATACTAAGGCAGGGCACCAGTCCCTCGCAGGCTTCGCGGGCACGGCGCTCGGTGCGCGGGCTCAAATCGCTTGTGAGCAGCACCAGATAGCTTTTGCCCTTCATCACGCTTTCCACGGCGGCATCAAAGCCCATGGTCAGCTTGCCTGCTTTGCGGCACATTCCCAACGCGCCCATCAGGCGCTCAGTTTTCTGCATGGCCGGCCTCCTGTTCTGCGGCAGCCACCTGCTGCTCCAGCAGTTCGTATACTTCGGGCGGGATCTGTGTGCCAAAAGCATTTTCCAGGCGTTTTGCCTTGCGGGCCTTGTTCATGCAGGCAGTTTTGGGGCAGATATAAGCGCCCCGCCCGGGCTTTTTGCCTGTCAGATCCAGGCTGATCTCGCCCTCCGGGCTGCGCACGATGCGCACCAGTTCTTTTTTGGGTCTACCCTCACCGCGGCCGGTACAGCGGCGCACGGAGATCTTTCTGGGCTGCATTATCCGGGGTCACTCCTTTTTATCGATCAGTCTTCTTTTTCTTCGCCGTAATATCCGCTTTCGGGGCGAATGTCGATGTTATAGCCGGTCAGGCGTGCGCACAGGCGGGCGTTCTGGCCCTTGTTGCCAATGGCAAGGCTCAGCTGGTGATCGGGCACGGTCACGCGGCAGCTCTTGGTTTCGCCTTCCAGCAATTCCACCTTTACCACCTTGGCGGGGCTGAGTGCAGCGCTGATAAACTCGCTGATGTCCTCGCTCCACTTGACAATGTCGATCTTTTCGCCGTGCAGCTCTTCCACAATGCGGGCCACGCGCGCACCGTGTGCGCCAATGCAGGCGCCCACAGGGTCCACATTGGGGTCTTTGCTCCACACAGCCATTTTGGTGCGGGCACCGGCCTCGCGGCTGATGGCCTTGATCTCAACAGTGCCTTCGTAAATTTCGGGCACTTCCATTTCAAACATACGCTTTACAAGGCCGGGATGTGTGCGGGAGATCATCACGCGGGGGCCGCGCTCGGTGGGCATAACATCCACCACATACACCTGCACGCGGTCACCCTCGTTGTACTCTTCTCCGGGCACCTGCTCGTTGCGGGGCAGAATGGCATGGCCGCCCTTGCCCAGATCCAGGTTCACAATGCCGCGGTCGGGGTCTACCGCCACCACCGTAGCGGTTACGATCTCGTGTGCCTTGGACTGCATTTCGCTGCACTGGCGGTTGCGCTCTGCCTCGCGGATGCTCTGGCGGATCACATGCTTGGCGTTCTGGGCGGCAATGCGGCCAAACTCCTTGGTTTCCAGCTTCACGGGAATACGGTCACCCACATGGCAGCCGGGGCGCAGGCGGCGTGCTTCGGAAAGGCCGATCTGAGTGTGCTCGTTCTCCACATCGAAATCTTCCACAACATCGCGCAGCAGGCTGGCGGCAAACACATCCATTTCGGGAATGATATCCACTACCACATTCTCATCGCCCACCAGATAATCTTTCTTGATGGCACCGATGATAGCGGTTTTGATCTTTTCGATCAGGTAATCGCTGGGCAGGCCGCGCTCTTCGGCCAGAGCAGCCAGCGCCGCAAACAGTTCACGGGTATCCACCTTGGTTTCGTCTTTCACTACTTTTTTCTTAGCCATTTTTCCGGATTCCTCCTAAATATATGTTATCAGAACAGGTCTTCGTCGTCACACAGCTTCACATAGCTGGCCGATGCCAGGGGCATGGTGACAGTGCCGTTTTCGGTTTCCAGCGTTACATTGCCGTTTTCAAAGGCTGCCAGCTTGCCCTCATAGTCGCGGTTGCCGTTTTCATCGGGGCGGATCAGGTGCATTGCTGCCTTTTCGCCCATATAACGGGCAAAATGCTCGTCACGGGTCAATCTGCGGCCCAGGCCGGGGCTGCCCACCTCCAGATAATAGCTCTGCTCAATGGGGTCTGCCTCGTCCAGCAGCGGGTCGATGGCGCGGGTCACATCCTCGCAGGTGTCGGTGTCCAGCGGGGTGTCACGCTCAATGAGGATGCGCAGATACCAGTCGGGGCCTTCCTTTTCAAAGCGCACATCCCACAGCCGCAGGCCAAGGTCTTCTACCACGGGGCGAACCAGCTCTTCTACAAGGCGAACAGTCGCTGCGCCCGATTTTTCCTTTGCCATAGGGTTACAAGCCTCCTTATTTTCTACAGGCCGCCGGGCGGCGGCTTGTTTATGCCATATTAAAGAAAGAAAGCGGACCTTTCGGCCCACTTTCCAATTCTCATATTCGTACACTAACACTATACCCCATAACGGCGCAATATGCAAGTGTTTTTAGAATATTTTTCCTTTTTGTGCCTTTTACAGCAGCAGCGACATCACCGGAATGCTTAAAATGCAGAAAAG
>ERZ1035001.180-NODE-180-length-39255-cov-23.869541_pt1 | contig 39255 bp, 28 predicted proteins | sample MGYA00520685_ERZ1035001 | MGnify/ENA primary metagenome ERZ1035001 (study PRJEB33766, sample SAMN09781749) | gut metagenome | biome: gut microbiome | host: Homo sapiens | place: Madagascar | study: EMG produced TPA metagenomics assembly of the PRJNA485056 data... | reverse complement strand
GGGCGGGTTCCGCCGTGGCTTCGGGGGCGGCGGTGGCCGCCTGTTCAGGCGTGGCAGGCACAGCCGTCTGGCTGCAGCCGCCCAGCAACAGTGCGGCCAGCAAAGCCGCCGCGCCGCCCAATGCCTGCAATTTTCTCATACAAAACCTCTTTCACAAAAACAACGCGGCCCGCCGCCGGGCGAGCCACGTTGTCGGGTTAGACCTGTTTAGCCTACGTTGTTTTCCTCTGCGGGGGCCTCGGTGTTCTCCACGGGGGTTTCCTCAGCCGGGGCCTCTTCGGCGGGTGCCTCTTCCACAGGGGCTTCCTCCTGGGCAGGGGTCTCGTTCACGGTGGTCTCCTGGGCGGGTGCCTCGGTGACGGTCTCAGCCTCGCCGCTGCCGGTGGCGGCTGCGGTCAGGTCGTCGGTGGAAGAGCCCAGCGTCTCACCGGCCTTGGCGTCATCCTCGACGTAGCTGCGCTCGTAAGTGACGGTGGTAGCGCTGGACAGGTCCACACCGTCCAGGCTGCTGTGGACAAAGTTCTCGGCAAAGTCAACGTCGGTCACGGCCACATAGCTCTTGCCGGTGTTGATCTCCAGCGGGGTATCGCTGCAGGTGCCGTCCTCGTTCAGGTAGTACAGGCGCAGCGCCTCCAGCGGGGTGCCCTTCTGCCAGTAGATCTTCTCGCACTTGCCGCCGTAGCAGTAGTAGCCGACGCCGCCCCATGCGTACTCAGCGTACTGCAGGTCCTTGGCCTCGTGGCCGGGGTAGGTGTGGATGTCGGTGTACAGCACGATGACATTGGGGAAGGTCAGCACCTTGTTGTCGGCGGCCTCGTCCACGGTATCGCGCCACTGGCCGTCCGAGTAGTTCTGCTGCATCTTGTACTGGTTCGTGGCCTCGTCATAGATGAAGCGGGTCTTGTAGGACTGGCTGTGGACGATCTCGACATACTGGCCGTCAGAGACAACAGGTCCGTACTTATCGCTGTAAGCGCTGTCCATGCTGTTGGACAGGTCGCGGGTGGTGCCCAGGCGGTAGTCCACAAAGTTGAAGAAGGTGGAATTGTAGGCGCGGTTCATATCCACGTTCTGGCTGGTGATATAATTCGCGATGTTGTCGGAGTTCGTGTACATCGTGTGCTCCAGCGCCAGCGTGCCGGCGTTGTAGCTCTTGCCGGCCCAGTTCACGCGGCCATAGTCGCGGTAGCCGTTGGCACCGTCGTTGTTGTTCAGCTTGCCGTAATCGTAGTCGATGGCGTACTGCTGCATGACGACGGACTGGCCTTCATGGATATACAGTGCCTGCCAGGGCAGGATGAGGCGGAAGAACTGGTCACGGCCGGAACGGACCGGGCCAATTTCGCCGATGGCCTTATAATCGGTAAAGACCGGCATAAAGCGGGTGATGCCGCCCTCGACCTTGATTTCAAACAGGATGTCGGCTTTGGACAGGCCGCGCTGGGGGCGGGCCGCCACGATGTTGTTGACCATGACCGCCGTGATGCGCTGGCCTTCGGGGTAATCGGCCCCCTTCGGCTCGCCGGTCAGGACGTTGGCCTCATAGGGGGGCAGTTCGGTGGGCGCGGGGGTCGCCTCGACCTGGGCAGGGGTGCTGCCCGGGTTGGTGGCTGCAGAGGAGGTATCGTCGCTCTTTTTGCAGGCTGCCAGCAGCACAGTCAGGGAGAGCAGCGTCGCGATCACAAGCAGAAGACGTTTCATTCCATAACTCCTTTTCGGGTTTCCGTATCGGTTTAGTAGTTATTTCTTATTGTATCCGTTTTGGGGGCATTTGTAAAGGTAGGCGGGGAGATTTTACAAATTAAAAATTCTTGCCTTCCCCCATGTGGGGGAAGGTGGCCCCGCAGGGCCGGATGAGGGGCGGGTGCGCCGTGGCTACCCGGTAGTGGGTTGCAATGGCAGGGTCTCCCCTCATCCGCCCTCGGTCGGGGCCTCGGGCACCTTCCCCCTTTGGGGGAAGGCTCTTACCCCCGCGTCTTGAGCCAGTATTCTCCCATGCTGCTGCCGGGTTTTCCTGTGCATTCATCGTGGAGGTAGTCGGCCAGGCCGCAGGCAGCCGGGTCCCAGGCGAGGGCCTGGGCTTCGGTTTCGTACTCGACCTCGGCATACCAGAAGGCGGTGGGCAGGTCGGGGTCCACGCAGTTGACTTCCAGCGTCAGCCCGCCGGGCAGCCGATAGCCGCGGCGCTCCTTGTGGATGAGCGGCTTACCTATTAAATGTTCGAGCTTGGCGAACAGTTCGGCATTGATTTCCGTTTCGATTTCCTCCCGGCTCAAACCGCCCGCACCTTTAAAGCAGAGCACCAGCGCCGTGCGCCCGCCCTGCAAAGCCTCGCGCCGGATGCGCACCGTGGGCCGCACGCTGATGTAGCCTTGATCCATTTTATACACTTCGGTCTGTTCCAGCCCTTCCGGCCAGCCGACGACCATCCATTTGCGTTCGATTTCCATTTTATATTGCCTCCCACATTCCTTGCCTCCCTCTGCGAGGGAGGTGGCCCCGCAGGGCCGGAGGGAGAGAGCCTTGCCTTGACCCGAAGTTTCCAATCCAGGCACAGTTCTCTCCCCCACCGCCTGCGGGCGGAGCCCCCTCCCAGAGGGGGCCAAGGAGTTTCGTATATCCACGCCCTTAGTATACCACAATCTGTTCCCCATGCACAGTTTACAGTGTTGCCAGTTTTCCACCAAAAATCCCACCCCTCTTTCGTCAAATTGCCACTTGCATTTTTCCCGCGCACCCCGTATAATAGAGGCATAACAGCAAGGGCGCTGCGAATGTGTTTTCGCAGCGTCCTTTTTCTGTAAATAGAGGAAATAAAGGAGTAAGAAGTATGGCAGCAACCGTTATGGAACTTTACGGCAGCAAAGTCTTCAACGAGCATGAGATGCGCGAGCGTCTGCCCAGCTCGACCTACAAGAGTCTGAAAGCGACGATTGAAAAGGGTCAGCCGCTTGACCTTGAGGTCGCCAATGTCGTGGCCAGCGTCATGAAGCGCTGGGCCATTGAGCAGGGCGCGACCCATTACACCCACTGGTTCCAGCCCCTGACCGGCATCACCAGTGAGAAGCACGACGGCTTTGTCAGCCCCCAGCCGGACGGCACTGCCATCATGGAGTTCTCCGGCAAAGAGCTGATCAAGGGCGAGCCGGATGCTTCCTCCTTCCCCTCCGGCGGTCTGCGCGCCACCGCCGAGGCCCGCGGCTATACCGCCTGGGATCCCACCAGCTACGCTTTCGTGAAGGACGACACGCTCTGCATTCCCACAGCGTTCTGCTCCTACACCGGCGAGGCTCTGGACAAAAAGACCCCGCTGCTGCGCTCAATGCAGGCCATCTCCGACCAGGCCTGCAAGGTGCTGCATCTGTTCGGCAAGGATGTTGACCGCGTGGCCACCACCGTCGGCCCCGAGCAGGAGTACTTCCTTATTAAAAAGGAAGACTACGAGAAGCGCCTTGACCTGGTGCTCTGCGGCCGCACGCTGTTCGGCTCCGCCCCCTCCAAGGGCCAGGAGCTGGAGGAACACTACTTCGGCACCATCCGCCCCATCGTCTCCGGCTTTATGAAGGAGCTGGACGAGGAGCTGTGGAAGCTGGGCATCCCCGCCAAGACCAAGCACAATGAGGTTGCCCCCTGTCAGCATGAGCTGGCCCCCATCTACGACACCACCAACGTCGCCATCGATCACAACCTGCTGACGATGGAGATGATGAAGAAGATTGCCGATAAGCACGGCCTGGTCTGCCTGCAGCACGAGAAGCCTTTCGAGGGCGTCAACGGCAGCGGTAAGCACAACAACTGGTCCATTGGCACCAAGCACGAAAACCTGCTGGATCCCGGCGACACCCCGATGGAGAACCTGCAGTTCATGGTGTTCCTGTCCGCTGTCATCAAGGCTGTTGACGACTACGCCGACCTGCTGCGCACCTCCGTCGCCACCCCGGGCAACGACCACCGCCTGGGTGCTAACGAGGCACCCCCGGCCATCATCTCTATCTTCGTCGGTGAGGAGCTGGAAGCTGTCATTGATGCCATCTGCACCGACTCCCCCTATGCGGGCCCGATCAAGATGAAGATGGATCTGGGTGTTGACGTCCTGCCCAAGTTCAGCAAGGATACCACCGACCGCAACCGTACCTCCCCCTTCGCCTTCACCGGCAACAAGTTTGAGTTCCGTATGCCCGGCTCTGCCGAGAACCTGTCCGACGCGAACACCATCCTGAACACCGCCGTGGCCAAGAGCCTGAAGGAGTTCGTGGCCGAGACCGCCGACGCCGCCGATTTTGAGTGCGCTGCCGCCGCCTGGGTCAAGAAAACACTGAACGCCCACCGCCGCGTGATCTTCAACGGCAACGGCTACAGCGATGCGTGGGAGCAGGAGGCCGAGCGCCGCGGTTTGCCGAACCGCAAGTGCACCCCGGATGCTATGGTTGCCCTGAAGGACGACAAGAACATCGCCCTGATGGAGGAGTTCGGCGTCCTGACCAAGACCGAGATGCTGAGCCGCTACGAGGTCGAGATGGAGCATTACTCCAAGATCCTCAACATCGAGGCCCGCACGATGCTCAAGATCGCCAACAAGCAGCTGATCCCCGCCGCCACCGCTTACATGGGTGAGGTCGCATCCAGCGCCGCCGCCAAGACCGCCGCAGTCGAGGGTATCTCCACCAAGGCCGAGACCAAGGTCCTGACCCGCCTGAGCAAGTACACCGACGAAATGTCCGACGCTGCTGACACCCTGACTGAAGTCACCGACAAGGTCAGCGCCATGGACGACGAGGCCGCCAAGGCACACGCCTTCCACGACGAGGTCATTCCCGCTATGGACGCCCTGCGTGCCGCCGCCGACGAGGCCGAGAGCCTGGTCGACGAGGATTACTGGCCGCTGCCCTGCTACTCTCGTATGCTGTTCTATACGGAGTAATGTAAGGGCATTCTCCGCGCGGCTCTGTAGGGGCGGATTCCATATCCGCCCGCAAGGGGCTGCCTGTTGACGGGCGCATATAGAATGCGCCCCTACGGGATGGGCTGCTTCCCCGCAAGCAGCAGCCCGCCCACACCACGCCATTCTCCTTTTCCTATTTCTTACACCAGCTCGGAAGGCCCGCCTCGCACAAGGTGGGCCTTTCGAGTATGTGTGGCTTTCCCCTTGGGGCTGCGCCCGCAGGCGCGTGTCGAAGCGCAACCGCCGGAGGCGGCTCTTAGCGCGGAGACTGAAGCTGCCGCCCGCAGGCGGCTGATGAGGGGCAGCCTCGCTATGCGACCCGTTCACGGTCTGCCGCGGCACACTCGCCCCTCATCCGTCGCTTCGCGCCACCTTCCCCCGCAGGGGAAGGCTTTTACAGGAGGTTCCCTATGAAACGCACCGCACAGGACATTCTCAATTTTGTTGAGGACAACGACGTCAAGTTTGCCAAACTGACGTTCTGCGATATCTTCGGCAACCAGAAAAATGTCTCCCTCTTTGCCAGTGAGCTGCCCCGCGCTTTTGCCGAGGGCGTCAGCTTCGACGGCTCGTCCATCGCCGGGTTCATGAACGTGGAAGAGAGCGACCTGGTGCTCTGGCCCGACCCTGACACCGCCACCGTGCTGCCCTGGCGGCCTACCGAGGGCCGCGTCATCCGTATGTACTGCGATATCACGCTGCCCAACGGCAAACCGTTCGAGGGCAACTGCCGCGGCTACCTGCAATCCGTCGTCAAGCGTGCCCGCGCCATGGGCCTGACCTGCAATGTGGGCTGCGAGTGCGAGTTCTATCTGTTTGAGACGGACGAGAACGGCAACCCCACCCGCATCCCGCTGGATATGGGCGGCTATTTTGACATTCCGCCGCTGGACAAGGGCGAGAACATCCGCCGGGAGATCTGCTTTGCCATCGAGGAAATGGGCCTGCATCCCGAGCACAGCCACCACGAGAGCGGCCACGGCCAGAACGAGGTCTGCTTCCGCTACACCACGGCGCTGAAATCCGCCGACAATCTGAACACTTTCAAGAGCACCGTCAAAGCCATTGCGGCGCGCAACGGCCTGTTTGCCAGCTTTATGCCCAAGCCCCTTGCCAACCAGCCGGGCAGCGGCCTCCACGTCAATGTCTCGCTGCTGCGGGACGGGAAGAACCTGTTTGACGGTGATTTCACCCCCGACAGTGAGGCCGGGCATTTTGTGGCGGGCATTCTTGCCCACGCACGGGAACTGACGGCCTTCTGCAACCCGGTCCCCAACTCCTACGCGCGGCTGGGTGCCAACGAGGCTCCGCTCTACGTGAGTTGGAGCCGCCAGAACCGCAGCCAGCTGGTGCGGCTGCCCAGCGCCCACGGCGAGTTCTGCCGCGTGGAGCTGCGCGGCCCGGACCCGGCCGGCAACCCGTATCTGGTCATCGGGCTGATTCTGGCAGCCGGCCTGGACGGCATCCAGCGCAAGCTGCCCCTGCCTGAGGCCGTGAACCGCAACCTGTTCCACCCCAGCGCTGCTGCCGGTCTGGAAAGCCTGCCCCGCACCCTGCGCGAGGCCATCACCGTAGCAGGCCAGAGCGAGTTTATCAGCGCCGAGCTGCCGGTCGCGCTGCAAAACAAATATTTTGAGTACCAGACCCAGCTCTGCCACGACGCCGAATCTGCCCCCGACACCGACAGCTGGGAAAGAGCGCATAGCTTCCTGATTATTTGACCCTACGACCCACCCGGAAATTTTCCGCCGCCCGCACACGGCAGGCACAAAAATTTATCAGGAAGGGAGGGCAGCCCATGGCCAAAGCATTGATCGTTTCGGCCGGGAACAACGCCAATGAATATTTAGCGCGGCATATCGGGGAACTGGGCTACACCCGCCCCACCATTGTCGCCAGCGGGGGCGAAGCGCGCCGCCGCATGGATTCCAACGACTATGAGGTCGTCATCATCAACACGCCCCTGCCCGACGAGTTCGGCCATGAGCTGGGCACCGCCGCCGTCGAGAAAACCGACGCCGGCGTCATTCTGCTGGCCAAGACCGGCACCGCCGAGCAGATCGCCGACAAATTGCAGGATTTCGGCGTGCTGGTGCTGGGCAAGCCGTTCACGGCGATCCAGTTCCGGCAGGCCGTGCAGATCGCCGCCAGCAACTACAAGCGTTTGGCCGTGCTGCGCGCCGAGAACGCCAAGCTGCTGGATAAAATCGCCCAGCTGCGGCTCGTTGACCGCGCAAAGTGCTATTTGATTGAGAAAAAGGGCATGACCGAGACCGAGGCCCACCGCCTTATTGAGAAGGGCGCGATGGATACCCGCCGCAGCCGCGGCGAGGTCGCGCAGGAGATTTTGGAGGATGAGGAGGAGGAATAAGAAAGGTAGCCTTCCCCCGCGGGGGAAGGTGGCCGAGGCCCCGCCCGAGGCCGGATGAGGGGCGAGTGTGCCGATATTGAGCCGCAAAAGGGCAACAAGGCAAGCTCGCCCCTCATCAGTCCGCTTACGCGGACAGCTTCTCCCCCGGGAGAAGCCTTTTGGCGCAAAAAAGAGGACGCTTTTGCGTCCTCTTTTTTACATATACCCATATTTCCGGCGTCCCCACACAATAAACCCCGCCGTACACACCAGCGCCATGGTCTCAGCGGCCACGACCGCCAGCCAGATGCCGTCCACGCCGATGATGAGCGGCAGGGTCAAAATCGACACGATCTGGAACAGCAGCGTGCGCAGGAAGCTGATAGCCGCCGACACAGCGCCGTTGTTCAGCGCCGTGAAAAACGCCGAGCCGAAAATGTTGAACCCGGACAGAATAAAGCTGATAGAATACAGCTTCATGCCGTGGGTCGTCAGCGCCAGCAGGCCTGCATCGTAGCCGACAAAGATTTGTGCCAGCGGCTCGGCCAGCAGCTCACTGGCGGCCAGCATCGCAACGCCCGCCACAGAGATAATGGCCAGGCTGCGGCGCAGCAGGTTTTTCAGTTCGTCCTTATTGTCCGCGCCAAAGTGGTAGCTGACAATGGGCGCTGTGCCCTGAGAATAGCCGATGAACACCGCCGCGAACACAAAGCCCACATACATAAGCACGCCGTAGGCCGCAACGCCGTCCGCGCCGAACAGCTTGAGCAGCTGGATGTTATACAGCGCGCTGACCAGCGACATCGAAATGTTCGTCATCAGCTCGCTCGCACCGTTTGTGCAGGCCTTGAACAGCTCCCGCAGGCTGAACAGCGGCTTGGTGAAATACAAGCGGCAGCCGGGGCGGCGCTTGACAAAATAGAAGATCGGGGCCACGCCGCCGACCATCTGGCTGATGACGGTAGCCGCCGCCGCGCCGGCCAGGCCCAGCCCCGCCACACCTACAAGGACGAAGTCCAGCACCATATTGGTCGCACCCGCTGCCACCGTGAAGCAGAGGCCCAGCCTCGGCTTTTCGGCTGCAATAAAAAAGCTCTGGAACAGATACTGCAGCATAAACGCCGTCTGGAACGTCAGCAAAATGCGGCCATACAGCAGACAGCTGGGCAGCAGTTCTTCCGTCGCGCCCAGCAGCACGGCTACCGGCTCCAACAGCGCAAGGCCGAAAGCGCTGAACAGCACCCCCAGCACGGCGGTTGCAACCACCAGCATACTGAACAGCCGGTTTGCGCGCTTTTCATCGCCGGTGCCCAGCATCATGGCAACAAGGGCGCTGCCGCCCGTGCCGATCATAAAGCCGAGGCAGCCCAGCATCTGAAGATACGGGTAGATGAGGTTCAGCGCCGTAAACGCCGTTTTACCAGCATAGTTCGAGACAAAGAAGCCATCCACGATGGTGTAGATGGAGGTAAAGATCATCATGATAATGGGCGATGCCGTGAATTTCAGCAGCCGCCCGGTGGTAAAGTGGTCGGACAGCTGGATCTGGTTTGATTTTGACATAAATGCTCCTGTTTTTGCAGTAAACACGCACGCAGCGGGCCGGGCATGCCCGGCCCCTACCGCGCAATTTTTTCAAACTCCTGCCGCAAGCATTCCAGATACCGCTGGGTCAGTCGGCAGTTCTGCTCGACCTCGGCAAGGCCCTGACGGGTCATGGCCTGCTGCTCGGCTGCGATGACCGGCTCCACCGTGCGGGCGGCCAGGGCATGCCCCTCGTCCGTCAGGGTCACGATCTTACCGCTGTGTGCGCCATTTCCCGGGCAAAGCTCCACCAGCCCCTTTTTCACCATGGCGGCAACGGCAGAGTTCAGCGTCTGCTTGGGCTGCCCCCACTCTGCCGCCATACGGTTCTGGGTCTGCGGCTCATGCGTAGTGCGCAGCGCATACAGCACCCAGAATGCTGCGTCCGACAAGCCGTACCGCTGCGCCACCGCGTGGTACAGGGCGTTGCACTCATTGAACTGGCGGTTTGTTATTTCAAGCAGGTCATATACCTGCCGCTGTTTCTCCTGCATAGGGCGCCTCTTTTCAAAATCCGATTTCGGATTTTTATTATAATCCGAAATCGGATTTATGTCAAGCCTACAAATTTTAACGCAGTTTTTTGTACACCTTTGCCATTGTGTGTCCGTTTTTCTGCTTTTATAATTGGAGTATAAAAGGGGGTTTTTACCATGTATCAGGCATCCCAGAACCGCTACTGTGTCCTGCCCTACCGCCGCTGCGGCGATAGCGGCCTGCTGCTGCCCGCCGTCTCGCTGGGGCTGTGGCATAATTTTGGCGACACGGCACCCTACGAAAATATGCGCGCGCTCTGCCGCACGGCGTTCGACAACGGCATCACCCATTTTGACCTTGCCAACAACTACGGCCCCGAGCCGGGCGCGGCCGAGCGGAATTTCGGTAAAATTCTGCGGGACGACCTCGGCGTCTACCGCGACGAGCTGATCATCTCCACCAAGGCCGGGTTCGAGATGTGGGACGGCCCCTACGGCAACTGGGGCAGCCGCAAGTACCTGTTGGCCAGCCTTGACCAAAGCCTGCGCCGCATGGGGCTGGACTATGTGGACATTTTCTACCACCACCGTATGGATCCGAACACCCCGCTGGAAGAGACAATGGGTGCGCTGGCACAGGCCGTGCGCAGCGGCAAAGCGCTGTATGTGGGCCTGTCCAATTACGACGGCCCGACACTGGAAAAGGCAGCGGCCATTCTGGACGAGCTGCACGTGCCGTTCGTCATCAACCAGAACCGCTATTCGATTTTCGACCGCACGGTGGAAAACAATGGGCTGAAAGAGACCGCCGCGAAGCTGCACAAGGGCATCATCACCTTCAGCCCGCTGGCGCAGGGCTTGCTGACGAACCGCTACCTGGACGGCATCCCGGCCGACAGCCGCGTACACACCGACGGGCGTTTTTTGAAGGAGAAGGACATCACGCCGGAGAAAATCGCAAAGATCCGCGCGTTGAATGAGATCGCCGCCGCCCGCGGCCAGACCCTGGCCGAAATGGCGCTGGCTTGGCTGCTGAGCCACGAGGAGATCACGACCGTTTTGATCGGCGCGTCCAAGACGCAGCAGATTTTGGATAACATCAAGGCCGTGGAGAACATGAAGTTTACAACCGAAGAATTGGCGGAGATCGACAGGATCAGCAAATAGAAAAAGCCTTCCCCATGGGGGAAGGTGGCCGAGGCCCCGACCGAGGCCGGATGGGGGGCGGCGCTGCCGTTGTTGCCCGTGAATGGGTGGCTGCGGTAACGCCGCCCCTCATCCGTCACCTTCGGTGACAGCTTCCCCCCCCAAGGGGAAGCCGTTTTTGTTGTAGGGCGGCCAGTCCTCTGGCCGCCGTGGCCGTTTGCGGCGGCGGGAAGTGCCCGGGAGGGATGAATCCCTCCCCTACAATACGAACCGCAAAAAGGGATTTGACGCAAGCTTGCGGGCCGGGCATGCCCGGCCCCTACAGGGCAGTCCCCTTTCATTGCCCGCGTTCGCGGGCGGGTGTAAGCGGAACAACCGCTGTACGCGGTTGTTTTTTATTGGTGCGCCCGCTAAGGGGGCGCACCAATAAAAAAATCCCCCATCGTCCGGAGCAGAGAACGATGAGGGCAAAACGCAATAAGCAGACCGCTAAAAAGGCGCAGAGCAAAACGCCAAAACGGAGGCGCAGCCTGTTATTGGCAGGAACCGCACCGGCGAGGCAAACAGCCGGTTGACGGTTCGAGGTTGGTTATGGTTAGCAGTTCCTAACCACAAGTATACTTTACCATATTGAAGCGCTGATGTCAAGGGCTTTTCAAAAATAATTCCCACTATTTTTGTAGAAATTAGTCTTTCGGGGCATCGGGGTAATCCTGTACGTGCAGCAGCTGCTCCGCCGCAGCGATTTCCTCCGCCGTGGGCACGCGCACGCCGTCCAGCGGATAGGGGATCCCCAAATTCTGCCACTTGAACAACCCCAGCGTGTGGTAAGGCAGGATCTCGACCCGGCGCACGGTGGGCAGGGTCTTGATAAACGCATCCAGCTGGCGCAGACCGTCGGCATCGTCGGTCAGGCTGGGCACCAGCACATGGCGTATCCAGAGGTCAACGCCCCTGGCCGCCACATACTGCGCCATGGCCAGGATGTTTTTGTTGCTGTGTCCAGTCAGCTTCTTGTGCTTTTCGTCGTCAATTTCTTTTAAGTCGAGAATCACAAGGTCGGTGTTTTCCAGCAGTTTATCAAAGCGAGCCATCCACTCTGCGTCGTCAGGGGCAAAGGGCTGGGCGCTGGTGTCCAGCGCGGTCTGCACCTTTTTGGCGTGGGCCAGGCGGAACACCTCGCTGACAAAATCCATCTGCCGCAGCGGTTCGCCACCGCTGATGGTCAGGCCGCCGTTGTTGCGCCAGTAGTTGCGGTAGCGGTAAGCGGCGTTGAATGCCTCCTGCGGGGTCTTGGCGGTGTCCTTGGTAAAGGCCCATGTCTCTGGGTTGTGGCAGTATTGGCAGCGCATGGCGCACCCCTGCAAGAAGATGATATACCGCACGCCGGGACCATCGACCAGGCCGAAGGTCTCAACGGAATGGATGTAGCCTAAGGTTTCGGACATAAAGTGCCTCCGTTTGGAAATGGATTGGGGTCCGGGCCGCTCGGCGGCCAGAGGACTGGCCGCCCTACGGGGCTGTACCGGATGTAGGGCGGGCAGTCCCCTGCCCGCCGCGGAGGGGTCACCCCCCCCTCCCTACAATGCAATTTGAAAAGGGGTGCTGTAAAATGTGAACGGGTAGCTTGCGTAAACCTGCGGGCCGGGCATGCCCGGCCCCTACCGGGTGGTATAACACAGTATACCACAAAAAAGCCCGCAGCCGCGGCTGCGGGCCTTATTCAGCTCAGAAAATTACAGGACCTTATGGCAGGTACGCGCAATAACATCCAGCTGCTGCTCCTTGGTCAGGTCGATGAACTTGACCGCGTAGCCGGAAACACGGATGGTGAAGTTGGCGTACTCCTCCTTCTCGGGGTGCTCCATCGCGTCAATCAGCTTCTCGGTGCCGAAAACATTGACGTTCAGGTGGTGGGCACCCTGATCGAAGTAGCCGTCCATGACCTGCACCAGGTTGTTCACGCGCTCGCCCTCGCTGTGGCCCAGGGCATCAGGGTTGATGGTCTGGGTGTTGGAGATGCCGTCCAGCGCCCAGTGGTAGGGCAGCTTGGCAACGGAGTTGAGGGACGCCAGCAGGCCGTGGGTCTCGGCGCCGTAGCTCGGGTTGCCGCCGGGGGCAAACGGAGTGTATGCCTTGCGGCCGTCCGGCATAGCGCCGGTGGCCTTGCCGTAGACGACGTTGGAGGTGATGGTCAGGATGGAGGTCGTCGGCTCAGAGTTGCGGTAGGTGTGGCGGCGCTTGATCTTCTCCAGGAAGCTGCGCAGCAGCTCAACGGCGATGTCGTCAGCGCGGTCATCATCGTTGCCGTACTTCGGGAAGTCGCCCTCGATCTCGTAATCGGTGACAAGGCCCTGCTCATTGCGGATGCACTTGACCTTGGCGTACTTGATGGCGGACAGGGAGTCGACCACATGGCTGAAGCCGGCAATGCCGGTAGCGAAGGTGCGGCGGACCTCGGTGTCGATCAGGGCCATCTCGGCAGCCTCATAGTAGTACTTGTCGTGCATATACTGGATGAGGTTCAGGATGTTGACGTACAGGCCAGCCAGCCAGTCCATCATGACATCGTACTTGGCCATGACCTCATTGTAGTCGAGATACTCAGCGGTGATGGGCGCGTAAGCGGGGCCAACCTGCTCGCCCAGCTTTTCATCCACGCCGCCGTTGATGGCGTACAGCAGGCACTTGGCAAGGTTCGCGCGGGCACCGAAGAACTGCATCTCCTTGCCGGTCTGGGTGGCAGAAACGCAGCAGCAGATGGAGTAGTCATCGCCCCAGACAGGCTTCATGACATCATCGTTCTCATACTGGACACTGGAGGTGTCGATGGAGATCTTGGACGCATAATCCTTGAAGGTCTTGGGCAGGGCGCTGGAGTACAGCACCGTCATGTTCGGCTCGGGGGCGGGGCCCATGTTCTCGAGGGTGTGCAGGAAGCGGAAGTCGTTCTTCGTGACCATGGAGCGGCCATCCATGCCGATGCCGCCGACCTCGAGCGTCGCCCAGACGGGGTCGCCGCTGAACAGCTGGTTGTAGCTGGGGATGCGGGCGAACTTGACCATACGGAACTTCATGACCATGTGGTCGATCAGCTCCTGCGCCTCGGTCTCGGTCAGGGTGCCGTTGTCGAGGTCGCGCTGGATGTAGATATCCAGGAAGGTGGACACGCGGCCGACGGACATAGCCGCGCCGTTCTGGGTCTTGATGGCGGCCAGATAGCCGAAGTACAGCCACTGGACAGCCTCCTTGGCGTTGGCAGCAGGCTGGGAGATGTCGAAGCCGTAGGCGGCAGCCATCTCCTTCATGCCTTTCAGGGCAGAAATCTGCATTGCAATTTCTTCGCGCTGGCGGACGACCTCCTCGGTCATCGTGCCGTCGCCGCAGTTGGCAAAGTCGTTCTGCTTGGCCTTGATGAGGTAATCGATACCGTACAGGGCCACGCGGCGGTAGTCACCGACGATACGGCCGCGGCCGTAGGTGTCGGGCAGACCGGTGACGATGTGGCTGTGGCGTGCCTTCTTCATCTCGGGGGTGTAGGCATCAAACACAGCCTGGTTATGGGTGCGGGTGTACTTGGTGAAAATCTCGTGCAGCTTTTCGCTGGGCTGGTAGCCGTAGGTGGTGCAGGCCTGTTCCGCCATCTTGATGCCGCCGTAGGGCATGAAGGCGCGCTTCAGGGGCTTGTCGGTCTGCAGGCCGACGACCTTTTCCAGATCCTTCAGCTCGGGGTCGATATAGCCGGGGCCGTAGGCGGTCAGACCGGAGACGACTTCGGTCTCCATATCCAGAACGCCGCCCTTGGCGCGCTCCTCTTTCTGCAATTTCTGCAGTGCGCCCCACAGCTTGTTGGTAGCGTCGGTCGGGCCGGCGAGGAAGCTCTCATCGCCGTCATAAGGGGTGTAGTTCTTCTGGATGAAGTCACGCGTGTTGACTTCCTCTTTCCAAATGCGGCCTTCAAAGCCTTCCCACTGTTTGAAATCTGTCATTATGCACCTCTTTTAAGTTATGGACAGCCGGGTTTTCCCACCCGGCAAAGATACTATACCAAAAAATCAGGGTTTGCGTATGTTGTCTCGGCAACATTACAGAAATTTTACAAAGCTTCTTGCGCCAAAAACGCGCGATCTTTTCTGCAAATGCGTAGGGGCGGGGCTCTGCTCCGCCCCTACCGCACGCTTTTTGTCGAGCCCGGAGATCTTTCCCTGTTATTACTTCTTAATATTAAACGCCCCAAATCCCGGGTACTGCGCAGCGCCGCCAAGCTCTTCCTCGATGCGGAGCAGCTGGTTGTACTTGGCAACGCGCTCACTGCGGCTGGGGGCACCGGTCTTGATCTGGCAGGTGTTCAGCGCAACGGCCAGGTCGGCAATGGTGGTGTCCTCGGTCTCGCCGGAGCGGTGGGACGCAATGGCGGTGTAACCGGCCTTGTGGGCCATCTTGATAGCTTCCAGCGTCTCAGAGACAGAACCGATCTGGTTCAGCTTGATGAGGATGGAGTTGCCGCAGCCCAGGCTAATTCCCTTGGACAGGCGCTCGGTGTTGGTGACAAACAAGTCGTCGCCAACCAGCTGCACCTTGCCGCCCAGCTCCTTGGTCATGTGCTGCCAGCCTTCCCAGTCCTCCTCGTCGAGGCCATCCTCGATGGAGTAGATCGGATACTTCTCGACCAGCTGCTTCCAGTGCTCGACCAGTTCCTCGCTGGTAAAGACCTTACCGCACTTGGGCAGCTTGTACTCGCCCTTCTTGCTGCCCTTCCACTCGCTGGAGGCGGCATCCATAGCCAGGACGAAGTCCTTGCCGGGCACGTAACCGGCCTTCTCGATAGCCTCGAGGATATACTGGATGGCCTCCTCGTCGCTGGCCAAATCAGGCGCAAAGCCGCCCTCGTCACCGACGGAGGTAGCCAAGCCCTTGCTCTTCAGCAGTGCCTGCAAGGCGTGGAACACCTCGGTGCACCAGCGCAGGCCCTCTTTGAAGCTGGGGGCACCGGCGGGCATGATCATGAATTCCTGCACATCCACGGTGTTGGCCGCGTGTGCGCCGCCGTTCAGAATGTTCATCATGGGCACAGGCAGCTTATTGCCGGACACGCCGCCTAGGAAACGGTACAGGGGCACATCCAGAGAGATGGCGGCTGCGCGGGCCGCGGCGATGGAGACGGCCAGGATGGCGTTTGCGCCGAGGTTGGACTTATCCTTGGTGCCGTCGGCTTTCAGCATAGCGGCATCGACGGCGTAGATGTCAGAGGCGTCCATGCCGACAAGGGCCTCGTTGATGGTGGTGTTGATGTTCTCCACGGCCTTGCTGACGCCCTTGCCGCCGAAACGGCTCTTATCGCCGTCGCGCAGCTCCAGTGCCTCAAACTCGCCGGTGGAAGCGCCACTGGGGGCAGCGCCGCAGCCGATGGTGCCGTCCGCCAGCCAAACCTCGGCCTCAACAGTGGGGTTGCCGCGGGAGTCGATGATCTCGCGGCCAATGACTTTCTCAATTTCCAGATAGCTCATGATGCAAAGTCCTTTCTCTATAAAATATACCTTGTTTCAGTATGCCCGGATGGGGACAAAGCAATTCCTGCCGGTTAGTTCTTTCTAACCAGACATAAGATAGCATAGACTAACCACTTTTGTCAAGGGGTACAAAAAAACAGCCGTTCCGCACAGGGAACGGCTGAAATCGATGATGAATTTGGGGCGGTGAACATTTTTTTCAAAGCCTCCCCCCCATGTGGGAAGGTGGCGTGAAGCGCCGGATGAGGGGCGGGTTTGCCGGTATTGCCCGTTTGCCTGCCACAACATTCCACGGCGGGGCGGGGACGCCGCCCCCTACGCATTCACTTCGGGCGTGTCCTCTTTTTTCAACATCCGCATCACCATTATCACACAGTACGCCAACGCGAACGCCCATGCGATCGGGTTGGCGATGCAGATGCCGAAATAGCCCAGACTATGCACCGCCAGCCAGCCGCCGACGCTGCGGCCAACCAGCTCCCCCACGCCGGAAATGACCGCCTGCGTGCTGTAGCCCAGCCCCTGCAGCGTGTTGCGGAAGATCATCAGCAGCCCATGGAAGCAGAACAGCACACTGATGACCGTCAGATATTCCAGCGCGCCCTGCGTCACGGCCGGGTCGGCGTTGCCCAGCACCAGCCCCACGGCGTAGGGCTTGCAGAAATAGATCGCCACCCACGCCGCCGCGCAGTAGACCAGCTGCACCAGACAGCCGTCGCGGACGCCCTGCTTGATGCGGTCGGTGCGGTGTGCACCGTGGTTCTGGCCGACATAGGTCGCCATCGCCATGCCGACGCTCTCCATCGGCAGGGTGAACATCTGGCGGATCTTCTCGCCTGCCGTCTGCGCCGCCACCGCGACACTGCCCATCAGATTGATGGCATCCTGCATGACGACTGCGCCGATAGCCGAGACCGAATACTCAAACCCCATCGGCAGCCCGATGACCGCCAGCCGCTTGGCGTGGGGCGCAGAAAACCGCAGGTCGTCCCGCGTGAAATGCACGTTCTCGACCTTCGCAAAGAACCACCACGTACACAGCACGCCGCTGAGCAGCTGGCTTGCCACCGTCGCGATGGCTGCGCCGTCGACGCCCATGCCGCAGGGCACGATGAGCAGCCAGTCCAGCCCGATATTCAGCAAACTTGCCCCCAGCAAAAAATAGAATGGGTGGCGCGAATCTCCCAGCGACCGCAGCACGCTGGCCGAGTAGTTGTACAAGACCGTTGCCGGGATGCCAAGGAAGATGACGCGAATATACAGCGCTGCGTCGGCAAAAATATTCACCGGTGTGTGGATGAGCGCCAGCAGCGGCGCAGCCCCCAGCGTGGTCGCCACTGTGAAAACCACGCTGAGTACCACGCAGAGCAGTACGCCATTATAGAGGTAGCGGTGCAGGTCATCGCGGCTTTTCGCACCGAAGGCTTCGGCCACCGGGATGCCGAAGCCGGCGCACGCGCCCTGCACAAAGCCCAAAATCAAAAAATTCAGCGAGTAGGTGCTGCCCACCGCCGCCAGCGCGTCGGTGCCAAGGCACCGCCCGACGATGACGGTATCGGCGAAGTTGTACAGCTGCTGGAACAGTGTGCCCAGCACCAGCGGCAGCGCGAAAACCAATATGCGGGTCAGCGGTCGCCCGGTCGTCAGATCGGTCGTGCCGGGGGTTGGTTTTTTCATGGGCGGAATCCTCCTTAAAAGCTCTTCGCATTTTACCACACTCGTACAAATCTTCCTAGATGTTTGCGGCAGACTTGACAAATTTTGCGTGCTGCGATAAGATAGTCTAAGCTAACCATTAGTCTATGCTAACACCATCTTGGAAAGGGGGCGCGGTTCATGGCGAACCAAATCCCGCAGCCGGACACCGCGCTGCACAATACAAGCCATCTGATGCAATATCATGACCTGATCGAGAGCATCGTCGCCGCCATGGACGCCCGCGATGCCTACACCGCCAAGCACTCCGACCGGGTAGCCGACATGGTACTGGTGCTGGCCACCGCCCTGGATTTGAGCGAGGATGAGACGACGCTCCTTCACATGGCCGCCCACCTGCACGATATCGGCAAGATTGCCGTGCCGGATTCCGTGCTGCGCAAGGCCGGGCCTTTGACCAGCCCCGAGTGGGAGGAAATGCGCCGCCACCCCATCACCGGGTATGAAATTCTGCGCAAGGTCGATGATTTCAAAGAGATCGCCGTGCTGGTGCGCCACCATCATGAGCGGTGGGACGGCCGCGGCTACCCCGACGGCCTGCGCGGCGCAGATATCCCGCTGGGGTCGCGCATTCTGGCGGTGGCGGATTCCATCGACGCCATGATGAGCAGCCGCAGTTACCGCCCGGCCATGACCAGCGCCGCCTGCCGCCGCGAAATTGAACGCAACAGCGGCATTATGTATGACCCCTGCGTGGCCGCCGCCGCGTTGGAGCATTGGGACGAGCTGGTCAGCCGCTATGCCGAGGCCGACACACCCCAGACGCCCTACTTTGACCGGATGCAGCTGGAGCACACCCGCCAGGCCCACGACTACCTGCTGACCCACCAGGGCAGCCGTATTACCCTGCCCGAGCTGGCCGCGCGCTTCCATCTTTCCCAAAGCTCGCTGAAGATCTGCTTTAAGGCGCTGTACGGCGTGCCGGTGGCCAGCTACCTGCGCGGGCTGCGCATGGACACCGCCGCCCAGCTTTTGCAGGAGAGCGACCTGCCGGTGGCCGAGATCGCGCACCGTGTCGGCTACGAGGACCCCAGCCGGTTTGCCGCGGCCTTCCGCCGCCACACCGGCCGCCGCCCCACAGAGCTGCGGCGGGTAGCGTGCCCGACGGTCCAGCGGCCCGCCAGCGGTGTGTGATCCACACATAAAATCCAATCTGCACATCACCCGTCTTTTTGGTCTAACCCAGTCATAACTAACCGTTGTAGAATTATACTTAAACCTTACAGGTTCGCCCTTTAGGGCACAATTTATATAACTTTTTGTAAAGGGGATTTGAACTATGAATTGGGCAAAGATTGGTTTGTTTGCAGGCGGCGCACTGTTTGGTTCCGCCGGTATTGAGCTTCTGACCAGCAAGGACGCGAAGAAGCTGTACACCCAGTGCACCGCCGCCGTGCTGCGCATGAAGGACCAGGTCATGAAGACCGCCACCAGCCTGCAGGAGAACTGCGGTGACATCCTGGCCGACGCCAAGGAGATCAACGAGCAGCGCGCCGCCGAGGATGACGCCGTTGTTGAGGACGCCGCCGACAAGGCCGCCGAGTAATTTTTGACAGATTACTGCAAATGCAGCCGACGCCATGTAGGGGCGGCATATATGCCGCCCGCAACCACACAGCGGACGACTACCAGCGGGTAGGCTGCGGGGCGCATATATGCGCCCACTACACCTCTACTGCGTTTTAACGCTTGCTAAAAAAGCCTTCCCCACCTACCGGGGAAGCCTTTTTTATTTCTTGGGAGAGTAGCTTATGAAATGGAATATTCTGCACGAGAGCCGCGGGCGGATGCGCCTGCACCTCAACAAAAAGCGGATGTCTTTAGCCGAGGCAGACCAGCTGCAGGACTACCTGACTGCCCTGCCCGGCGTGCGCACTGCCGCCGTGTATGAGCGCACCTGTGACGTCGTGGTCGTCTACACCGCTGACCGCGCCGGGGTCGTCAAGGGGCTGGCCGCTTTCAAGTTCGATGTGGAGGCCCTGGCCGAAGTCCCGGCCAACAGCCCCCGCGCCGTCAACCGCGAATATCAGGAAAAGCTCGTCAATATGACGATCTTCCACTTTGCGCGCAATCTGTTCCTGCCTGCACCGCTGCGCATGGCCTACACGCTGGTGCGCAGCGTGCCCTACGTTTTCCACGGTCTGCGCTGCCTGTGGCGGCGCAAGCTGGAAGTCGAAGTGCTCGACGCGCTGTCCATCGGCGTTTCGATGCTGCGCGGCGACTTCTCGACCGCCGGGTCGGTCATGTTCCTGCTGCGCCTGGGCGAACTGCTGGAAGAATGGACCCGCAAGAAGTCCCTGGGCGACCTGGCCCGCTGTATGTCGCTGAATGTCGACCGCGTCTGGCAGCAGACCGCCGAGGGCGAAGTGCTGGTGCCGATTTCCCAGGTCCGCGCAGGCGACGCCATCGTCGTACACACCGGCAGTGTCATCCCGCTGGACGGCAAAGTGCTGGACGGCGAGGCCAGCGTCAACCAGGCATCGCTGACCGGCGAGGCCGAGCCTGTGCGCAAGTCGAACGGTGCCGTCGTCTACGCCGGCACCGTCGTCGAGGAAGGCCAGATCACCGTGACCGTGGAGCAGCAGGCCGGCAACGGCCGCTATGACCAGATCGTCAAGATGATCGAGAACTCCGAGAAGCTGAAGTCTGCCAGCGAGACTCGCGCTGCGGCCCTGGCGGACAAGCTGGTGCCGTACAGTCTGCTGGGCACCGCTGTGACCTACGCGCTGACCCGCAACGTGACCCGTGCGATCTCGATTCTGATGGTCGATTTTTCCTGTGCGCTCAAGCTGTCTATGCCGCTGGCTGTGCTGTCCGCCATGCGCGAGTGCGGCAGCTACCACATCACAGTCAAGGGCGGCAAATATCTTGAGGCCTTGGCTAACGCCGACACCATCGTGTTTGACAAGACCGGCACGCTGACCCACGCGACCCCCACCGTCGTGCAGGTAGTACCCTTCGGCACCCGCACTGAGGACGAAGTCCTGCAGATCGCGGCCTGCCTGGAAGAGCACTACCCCCACTCGATGGCGAACGCCGTCGTCCAGGCGGCCGCCGCGAAGGGCATCCGCCACGACGAGATGCACAGCGAGGTGCAGTACGTCGTCGCCCACGGCATCGCCAGCCAGATTGGCGGCGAGAAGGCCGTCATCGGCAGCCAGCACTTTGTCTTTGAGGACGAGGGCTGCTGCATCCCGACGGCCGAGTGCGATAAATTCGACGCATTACCGCCGGAATATTCCCACCTGTATCTTGCCATCGGCGGTGTGCTGGCCGGTGTCATCTGCATTGCCGACCCCCTGCGCGAGGAAGCCGCCGAGGTGCTGCGCCAACTGCGCAGCTTAGGCATCCGCAAGGCCGTCATGATGACCGGCGACAACGACCGCACAGCGTCGGTGATTGCCAACCAGGTCGGCGTGGACCGCTACTACTCCGAGGTCTTGCCCGAGGACAAAGCCAACTTTGTGGAGGCCGAAAAAGCCGCCGGGCACACCGTTATCATGCTGGGCGACGGCATCAACGACTCCCCTGCCCTGTCCGCCGCTGACGTCGGCATTGCCATCAGCGACGGCGCGGCCATTGCCCGGGAAATTGCGGATATCACGATTGCCGCCGACAGCCTGCGCGAGCTTGTGATTTTGAAGAGCATCGCCAACGGCCTGCAAAAGCGCACGAAGGCGAACTACCGCTTTATCATGAGCTTCAACAGCACCCTGATCGTGCTGGGTGCCATGGGCATCCTGCCTCCCGCCACCTCCGCCCTGCTGCACAACGCCTCGACCCTCGGCGTCAGCTTAAAGAGCATGACGAATTTGCTGGGGTAAAATTTCCCAGCCTTCCTCCGAAGGGGAAGGTGGCCCCGCAGGGCCGGATGAGGGGCGGATGTGCCGGTGTTTCCCGGTAAAAGGGTTGCCGCGGCGTGGTTCTGCGGGCGAACAATGTTCGCCCCTACACGCTCTGCCCCGGTGCCCACCATCACAACCAAAAATTTTTCCCGCCAAGAGCACCGCCTGCTCTTGGCACTTTTTTATCCTCACCGACCATTTCGTGCTTCTAAATCGCGGTTTCGTGCGGAATCGCTTGCAATTTCCGTGTGCGGGGCCTACGCTTTTCGTAAAAATGCGAAAGGATGTCTCACCGTGAAAACCATCCCCCAAAAACTTGCGGCACTGGCGCTTGTCTGTGCGCTGGCGGTCAGCCTGGCGGGCTGCGGTGTCAACGTGACCGGCGTTGCACTGGACCTGCCGGACAGCATGGAGAAGGGCACGACCCTGACCTCCGTGCCCGCATACACCTTTGACGGCGCGACGCCCGAAAGCGCCGCCCTTCACATACAGTTATGAGTACGGTGCGGCGGTCTGGTGCGTGACCTTCTCCTGAATTTTCCCCATAAAAACCACCCCGCCCGGGCCATCACGCCCGGGCGGGGTTTCTGTGTTATCCTCGTTTTTCCACATTCTTGGTTGCGATCACATCCACGCCGGTGTCGGCGGCATTGGGCAAAATCACCTGCTCGATCACCACCGGCGCAGCGACCTCCACCGCTTTCAAAGCGCGGATGATATCGAAAATCTTGCCCTTCGGGATATCGCCGCGGGTCTTGCAGCTCACAGCGGCCAACGCGCCGCCTGTCACGCGCACCGTCGTGGTCACGATGCGGGTGGGGGCCGTCACTTCCTTGCGGGCGTAGGCGTCGCCCCGCGGACAGGTGTTGCCGCGCACCGACACCACCGCGCCGCCGTCCAGCTCCACCGTCAGGGCGCAGCCCATCGGGCAGCCGATGCAGATCAATTCACGTTTTTCCATCGTCAGCCCTCCTCCAAAGTCACGGTCACGGCGTCGCCTGCGCCGCGCAGCAGGTCGGCTTTCAGCCGCACAGTCTCCATCTCACCGGGGGCCAGCACAGGCCGCCGACGGCTGAAAATGCAGGTATCGCCCAGGTAGACCGCGATTTTTTTGTTTTTGTACACGCCGCCCACCCGAAACCGCAGCGTCACGGTGTCACCCGCGCAGTCGGGGCGGATGGCCGTGGGCACGGTGTAGCGCACACCGTTTTCGCAGCGCACAGGCAGTGTACGCCCGGCTGCGTGTTCGTTTTTCAGAATGTACGCGGCGGCGTGTTCGCCCGCTGCCCCCGCTTCCTCGGAGACATAGTCCACCAGGTCATGTACGTGGAGCACGTTGCCCGCCGCAAACACGCCGGGGATGTTCGTCTCCAGGCTCTCGTTCACGCTGGGGCCTCCGGTGATGGGACTGAGCGCCACCCCCGCCGCGCGGCTCAGCTCATTCTCGGGCAGCAGCCCGCAGGAGAGCAGCAGCGTGTCACAGTCGTAGTGTTCCTCGGTGCCGGGGATGGGCTTGCCGTTTTCGACCTGCGCGATCGTGATGCCGGTCACGCGCTCTTTGCCCTGGATATCCACCACGGTATGGCTCAGTTTCAACGGGATGTCGAAATCATCGAGGCACTGTACAATATTGCGCTTCAAACCGCCTGAGTAGGGCATCAGCTCGGCCACGCAGAGGACCTTTGCGCCCTCCAGCGTCATGCGCCGCGCCATGATAAGCCCGATATCGCCGCTGCCCAGGATCACGACCCGCCGCCCGGGGAGATACCCTTCCATGTTGACGAGCCGCTGCGCCGTGCCTGCGGTAAAGATGCCCGCCGGGCGGTAGCCCGGGATGTTCAGCGCACCGCGCGGGCGCTCACGGCAGCCCATGGCCAGAATCACGGCCTTGGGGTGCAGCTGGAACAGGCCGTCCGATTTGTTCATGGCTGTCACGGTCTTGTCCGCCGCCAGATCCAGCACCATGGTGTTGAGCTTATATTCGATGCCCAGCGCTTGCACCTGCGCGATGAACCGCGCGGCGTACTCGGGGCCGGTCAATTCTTCTTTGAAGGTATGCAGCCCGAAACCGTTGTGGATGCACTGGTTCAGGATGCCGCCCAGCTCACTGTCGCGCTCCAGAATCAAAATGTCCTGCACGCCGTTTTTGCGTGCCGCCACGGCTGCCGCCAGCCCGGCAGGGCCGCCGCCGATGATGACCAAATCTACATTTTTCATTGCCGCAGCCCCCCTTTCAAAATGCATCTTTATTTGTGCCGACGATGATTTTGGAGTTACCGCCGGATTTTGTGATTTCACTTTGGGCCACGCCCAGCTCCCGCGCCAATATCTCCATGACGCGGGGGCTGCAGAAGCCCGCCTGGCAGCGGCCCATGCCCGCGCGGGTGCGCCGTTTGACACCGTCCAGGCTGCGTGCGCCGGGCGTGCGGTGGATGGCGTCGATGATTTCGCCCTCGGTCACGCTCTCGCATCGGCAGATGATTTGGCCGTAGGCCGGGTTTTGTTTAATAAGTTCGGCCCGCGCGGCAAAATCCAGCGCCTTGGGGTCCAGAATGCCCTTGCGTGTCGGGTCAAAGGCCGGGTTTTCCTTTAGCTGCAAGCTGTCCCGCACGATGCCCGCCACCATCGCGCCGATGGCCGGGGCGCTGGACAGGCCCGGGGACTCGATGGCCGCGCAGTCCACAAAGCCGGGGGCGATCTCACCGATGAAAAAGTCATGCCGTGCCTCGTGGGCGCGCAGGCCCGCAAAGCTCGTGATGGTCTGGCGCAGCGGGATATCCTTGACCGCCAGCCCGGATTTTGTGCGCACCTCGTCCAGGCCCGCCGCCGTTGTGGCGGTAGCCTCCTTGTCGTCCACATCGATGGCCGTGGGGCCAACCAGCAGGTTGCCGTGGACCGTGGGCGTGACCAGCACGCCCTTGCCGTACTTGCCCGGCAGCTGGAACACCGTGTGTCGCACGTGTTGTCCGGCCGTGTGGTCCAACAGGAAGTAATCCCCGCGCCGCGCGGTAATTTTCATCGGGTGGGCAGCGTCGGCCAGGTTGTGCAACGTGTCGGCGTAGACGCCCGCCGCATTGACGATGCAGCGCGCCTGGCAGCTGCCGCGGTCGGTATCGACCTGCCAACCGCCCCCGGGCAGTGGGTGCAGGCCGGTGACTTTGGTGTCAAACCGGAACCGCACGCCGTTTTTGGCTGCGTTTTCAGCCAGGGCGTAGGTCAGGCCAAAGGGGCAGACGATGCCGCCGGTGGGTGCCCACAGGGCGGCGACGGCAGTGTCGGCAATGTTCGGTTCCATCGTGACCAACTCGTCGCGCTCGACGATGCGCAGCCCTTCCACGCCGTTGGCGACGCCGTTCTCGTAGAGTTTTTGCAGCGCGGGGCGGTCGTCCTCACTCAGGCAGACGACAAGACTGCCGCACTGGTCGTAGGCAAAGTCCAGCTCCTTGGCAAGGGCAGGCATACGGCGGCTGCCCTCGACGTTGAGCTGCGCCATCAGGCTGCCGTTTGCGGCGTCGTACCCGGCGTGAACGATGGCACTGTTGGCCTTGGACGTGCCGCAGCAGACGTCTTCCTCTTTCTCCAGCACCAGAATATCCGCGTTATAGCGCGAAAGTTCTCGTGCGCAGGCACACCCGGACACGCCCGCGCCAATGATGATGATATCGTGCATATATTGTACCTCGTTTGTTGGTTCGTGCGGTTGGAATGGCTTCCCCCTAAGGGGAAGCTGTCAGCGGCCCCGACCGCTGACTGATGAGGGAAGACGCTGCGACTATAACCCATTAAGAGGCTGCCACGGCAAACCTGCCCCTCATCCGGCCCTGCGGGGGCGCCTTCCCCCTAAGGGGAAGGCTTTGGGTCAATCCTCCTTCGCCCAGCCGTAGCTGCAGCGCACGGCCTTATTCCAGCCCTGGATGCGCTTGGTGCGCTCAGCTTCGGTCAGGGCGGGCACAAATTCGCGATCCACCGACCAGTTTTTCAGTACGTCATCTGTGGACTGCCAGTACCCCACCGCCAGCCCGGCAAGATAGGCCGCGCCCAGCGCCGTGGTCTCCACGCAGCAGGGCCGCTTGACCGGCCGGGCGCTGATGTCCGCCATCGTCTGCATCAAATAATTGTTAGCGCACGCGCCGCCGTCCACCTTCAGCGCTGTCAGCGGAATGCCGGCATCCGCCTGCATCGCGGTCAGCACGTCGTTGATCTGGTAGCACAGGCTGTCCAGTGTCGCGCGGATGATGTGGTTTTTGTTCACGCCGCGCGTCAGCCCCACGATGGCCCCGCGGGCGTACTGGTCCCAGTGGGGTGCGCCCAGGCCGGTGAACGCGGGCACGACGTAACAGCCGTTCGTGTCCTTGACCTTCTGGGCCATGTACTCACTGTCGCGGGCGTCCTCCAGCAGATGCAACTCGTCCCGCAGCCACTGGATGGCCGCGCCGGCCACAAAAATAGAACCTTCCAGCGCGTAATTCACCTTGCCGTCCAGTCCCCACGCCACCGTCGTGACCAGTCCGTTGTGGGAGAATACCGGCTTTTCCCCTGTGTTCATCAGCAGAAAGCCGCCGGTGCCGAAGGTGCTTTTCGCCTCGCCCTTGGTAAAGCAGGTCTGGCCGAACAGTGCGGCCTGCTGGTCGCCCGCAGCGCCCGCAATTTTGATCTCGCCGCCAAAGTGCATCGGGTCGGCATACTCGTAAAATTCGCTGTTGGGCACAGGCTTCGGCAGCATACAGCGCGGTATATCGAGGATTTGCAGAATCTCGTCGTCCCAGTCCAGCGTGTGGATGTTGAACAACATCGTCCGGCTGGCGTTGGAGTAGTCGGTCACGTGGATCTTGCCGCAGGTCAGCTTCCAGATCAGCCAGGTCTCCACCGTGCCGAACAGCAGGTCGCCCCGCTCGGCCCGTGCGCGCACGCCGGGGACGTTATCGAGTATCCACTTTAGCTTTGTGGCCGAGAAGTAGGCATCAATGACAAGGCCGGTCTTTTCGCGGAACTTTTCGGTCAGGCCGCGGGCTTTCAGCTCATCGCAGTATTCGCTGGTGCGGCGGCACTGCCAGACAATGGCGTGGCAGACCGGCTCGCCGGTGTCACGATCCCAGACGATGGTCGTCTCGCGCTGGTTCGTGATGCCGATGGCGGCGATATCCTCCGCCGACGCGCCGATCTGGTTCATGGCCGACAGCGCCACGCCGAGCTGGGTGGTCCAGATTTCGTTGGCGTCATGCTCGACCCAGCCCGGTTTTGGGAAGTACTGGGTAAATTCCTTTTGTGCCACACTGCACATTTCGCCCCGGGCGTTAAAGAGGATGCAGCGGTTCGACGTCGTACCGGCGTCCAGCGCCATAATGTACTTTTGGTTAGCCATCGCAATTCTCCTTTATCCTTTATAATAATGGAAAACCGATATTTGCCTTTATTATACAGGATGTTCATCTTTTATGCGCGTGGCAAATGTACCAAAGATTTGTGCAGATTTTTGGCATTGGCGACACCAAAAGTGAAAAATTTCCCCTCTGAACGCCTATGCTATGAAAATCACTTTTTTAACAATCATTGATTTTTTAACATTTTTGGGCAAAAATCAATGGTCTGTTTGAATTATGCACAAAGAATTCGTCGAAAATTCGGCTTTTCGCTGATTCTGCGAAAAACGCTTTCTTTTTTGTGAAGAATATGTTAAGATGAGATTAACAAAGTGCGCTGTTCGCAGAACCAGGCGGCCCCGCACCGAGTTGGGAGAAACCCACTCAAAAATTTGGAGGAATGCTTTTATGATGAAGTATCTGCAGAAGCTCGGCAAAGCTCTTATGCTTCCCGTTGCTGCACTGCCCGTCTGTGGTATCCTGATGGGCATTGGTTACGCTTTCGCTCCCGCTGTTATGGGCGCTGAGGGCGCAACTTCCGGTTTCGCTTACACTCTCGGTTTCCTGCTGATCAAGGCCGGCGGCGCCCTGATCGACAACATGGCATGGCTGTTCGCCATCGGCGCTGCCGTCGGTCTGTCTGATGACCACGACGGTACTGCCGGTCTGGCCGGTCTGGTCAGCTTCCTGATGATGCAGCAGCTGCTCAGCCCCGGCGTTGTCGGCGCTGTCCGCACGCTGGAGGAAGGCACCGTCGATTACATTGCTTTCAGCAAGATCGCCGGCAACTCCTTCATCGGCATCCTGGCCGCCATCATCGGTGCTGCCTGCTACAACAAGTTCAAGAACACCCAGCTGCCTGACTGGCTGGCATTCTTCAGCGGCAAGCGCAGCGTTGCTATCGTGACCGCCGTTGTTTCCATCGTGGTTTCCGTTGTCCTGCTGTTCGTCTGGCCCATCATCTTCGGCGTTCTGGTTGCTCTGGGCAATGGCATCGCCGGTATGGGCGGCATCGGTGCCGGCATCTACGCTTTCCTGAACCGTCTGCTGATCCCCACCGGTCTGCATCACGCTCTGAACAACGTGTTCTGGTTCGACACCATCGGTCTGGGCGACCTGAGCCACTACTGGGCTGGCGACGTCACCGGCCAGAACGGTGTCACCTGGAGCCTCGGCATGTACATGTCCGGCTTCTTCCCCTGCATGATGTTCGGCATTGCCGGTGCTGCTCTGGCCATGGTCCAGACTGCCAAGAACAAGAAGGCTGCTATCGGCCTGGTTGTTTCCGCTGCTATCTGCGCCTTCGTCTGCGGCGTTACCGAGCCGTTCGAGTTCGGCTTCATGTTCCTCTGCTTCCCCCTGTATGTTGTCTATGCTGCTCTGTACGGCATCTTCACCATCATCACCTACTACGTCGGCTTCCGCGCAGGCTTCTGCTTCTCCGCCGGTGCTACCGACCTGATCTTCTCCGCCAGCCTGCCCGCACATGCTAACACCTGGATGATCATCCCTCTGGGCATCGCCGCTTTCGTTGTCTTCTACCTGGTCTTCAAGTTCGCTATTGTCAAGTTCGACCTGAAGACTCCCGGCCGTGAGGACGAGGATGCCGAGGCTGCTGAGGCCAACATCACCCTCGCCAACAACGACTTCACCGCCATCGCCTCCGGCGTTCTGGCTGCTGTCGGCGGCAAGGACAATGTTGCCAACGTTGACTACTGCGCCACTCGTCTGCGCTTTGAGGTCAAGGACAGCACTGGTGTCAACGAGAAGGCCGTCAAGGCTGCTGGTGCTGCCGGTGTCATCCGTCCCAGCAAGACCGCTTGCCAGGTCGTTATCGGACCCAAGGTTCAGTTCGTGTATGACGAGCTGAAGAAGATGCTGTAAAAATCAGCACTGCCAGGTAAAGGTCTGGTTCCCTTTATCAAATCCGCCGCGGGCGGGCGTCAAGCCCACCCGCGGCTTTTATTTTTGCCATAGCAAAAACTGCTGCGGAATTTTGGGATAAAAAGCAATTTCTGCTTATAGTATCCCACCCGCAGCGTGGTATAATGAAGATAGGAGAACCGGGGCAACGCGCCCCGAAGAAACAGGAGGTATTCTCTTATGAAGATCATCCGCGCAAAAGATTACTACGACATGTCCCGCAAGGCCGCCAACATCATTTCGGCCCAGGTCATCATGAAGCCCAACTGCGTGCTGGGCCTGGCTACCGGCGGCACCCCCGTGGGCACCTACAAGCAGCTGGTCGAGTGGTACAACAAGGGCGATATCGACTTCTCCGAGGTCACGACCGTCAACCTGGACGAGTACCGCGGCCTGCCGAAGGAGCACCCCGAGAGCTATTGGAGCTTCATGCACCGCAACCTGTTTGACCATGTGAACATCCGCCCCGAGGCCATCAACCTGCCCGATGGCACGAACCTCGACGCTGCGGCCGAGTGCGCCCGCTATGACGCCATCATCCACAGTGTCGGCGGCGTTGACCTGCAGCTGCTGGGCATCGGCAACGACGGCCACATCGGCTTCAATGAGCCGAACGAGGCCTTCGAGCTGGGCACCCACTGCGTTGACCTGAAAGAGGAGACCATTGAGGCCAACAAGCGCTTCTTCGACGGCAACGCCGACCTGGTCCCCAAGCAGGCCTACACCATGGGCATCAAGACCATCATGCAGGCCCGCAAGGTCCTGATGGTCGCCAACGGCAAGGGCAAGGCCGACATCGTCAAGAAGGCGTTCTTCGGCCCTGTCACGCCGGAGGTCCCCGCCAGCATCCTGCAGATGCACCCCGACTTCATCCTGGTCGGTGACGAGGAAGCCCTGAGCGAAATCTGATCAGCGGAGGAATACTGCTATGATCATCAAAAATGCAAAAGTGTACAGCGACGGCTGCCGCTTTGTGGAAAAAGACCTCATCATCCGTAACGGCCGTATCGTGTTTGGCACGGCGGCCCAGGAGGGCGAGGAAATCATCGACGCAGGCGGTGCCTACGCGCTGCCGGGTCTTGTGGATATCCACTTTCACGGCGCGGTCGGCCATGATTTCTGCGACGCTGACGAGGCGGGCCTGCAGGCCATCGCCGACTTTGAGGCCAGCAAGGGCGTTCTCGCTATCTGCCCCGCCACGATGACTTTCAGCGAGGAGATCCTGAACGGCATCATGGATGTGGCCGCCGCCCACAAGAACGACCACGGTGCAGATTTGGTGGGCATCAACATGGAAGGCCCCTACATCAGCCCGAAGAAGGTCGGTGCCCAGAACCCGAAGTACGTCATGGGCGCGGACGCTGCGATGTTCCGCCGTTTGCAGGCGCGCAGCGGCGGGCTGATCAAGCTGGTGGACGTAGCCCCCGAGGAGCCTGGCAACCTGGATTTCATTAAGGAATGCCGCGACGAGGTGCGTATTTCCATTGCCCACACCTGCACGAGTTACGACACGGCCAAGGCCGCGTTTGCCGCCGGTGCCACCCACATGACCCACCTGTACAACGCGATGCCGGGCATCACCCACCGTGAGCCGGGCCCCATCATTGCCGCGCTGGAAGAAGGTGCCGAGGTCGAGCTGATTACCGACAACGTACACATCCACCCGGCCATGGTGCGGTTTACCTTTAACACGTTTGGCGACGACCATGTGATCCTGATTGCCGACAGCATGATGGCCTGCGGCCTGCCCGACGGCCAGTACAGCCTGGGCGGCCAGGCTGTCACGGTGCGCGGTCCCCGCGCGACCCTGACCGAGCAGCCCGGCACGATTGCGGGCAGTGCGACCTGCCTGTTCGACTGCATGAAGCGTGCGGTGCTGGAGATGGGCGTCCCCCTCGAGAGTGCCGTCCGCGCCGCTACCCTGAACCCGGCCCGCAGCATCGGCATCGATGCCGATTACGGCAGCCTGGATGCCGGGCGGATCGGCAATGTTGTCCTCGTTGATGATAAGCTGGATATCTTGAAGGTGATTCGCCATGGCGAGGTGCTCTGCTAAAGTGTAAACGGCAGTCTCCCGGGAGATATTCTTTCTTTTGCCAACAAAAGAAAGAACCAAAGAAAATTGCCGCTCTTTCGACGGAGCCCACCCACGCCCCTAGGAATCCCAAAGAGGAAGTCGGGTGTTCCCCCGCGCACTTTAGGGAAAAACTAAAGTATGTAGAGTTGTAGGGCGGCCAGCCCTCTGGCCGCCGCACAGTGCCCTTACTGCAACTCACCACTTTAGTTGTAGGGGGGCGGCGTCCTCGACGCCCCGGGCCGTTTGCCTTTACCACCCCTTCCCCCCTTCCATCATACAAAAAATCCTGCCGACACTTTCATCGGCAGGATTTTTTGCTTTATTCCTATCTATCCATCCGTTCTTACTTCCGGTCGATCGCCACGACCACACCCGACAGCGCCAGCAGGGCCAGCAGGTTGGGCACAGCCATCAGGCCATTGAACAGGTCGGCCAGCGCCCACACCAAATCCACTTTCAGCGTGGAACCAACCAAAATAAACACGACCACGATAAGGCTGTACACCGGCAGCATCTTCTCACCGAACAGCGTTTTAAAGTTCGACTGGCCGAAGAAATACCAGCCGATGATCGTCGAAAACGCAAAGAAGAACATGCACACCGCAATGAAAATCGGCCCAAACCCGCCGAACGCCTGGCTGAACGCAGCCTGGGTCAACGCCGTGCCGGTCAGTCCCTCAGGGATCAGCCCCGACGTGATGAGCACCAGGCCGGTCAGCGTCAGCACAACGAACGTGTCGATAAACACACCCAGAATTGCCACTGCGCCCTGATCCTGCGGCTGCTTGACCTTTGCCAGCGCGTGGGCATGCGGCGTCGAGCCAAGGCCCGCCTCGTTGGAGAACAGGCCGCGGGCCACGCCAAAACGCATGGCCTGCTGCACGGTCACACCGGCCAGGCCGCCTGCCATCGCCTGCGGCTGGAATGCCAGCACAAACACCTGCTTCAAAGCGTTAGGCAGGACCTTCGCGTTCATGACCAGGATAACGATGCAGCCCACAATGTAAAACGCCGCCATGACAGGTACGATTTTTTCCGTTACAGCGGCAATTCTTTGCACGCCGCCCAGGAAGATGAACGCCGCAATGGCCGCCACAACGACGCCCACCACCAGCCGGTTCACGCCAAAGGCGTTGTGGAATGCGTCGCCGATGGAGTTGGACTGGACCATGTTGCCCATGAAGCCCAGCGCCAGAATGATAAGTACCGAGAACACGGTCGCCAGGATCTTGCCGAGCTTGCCCTTGAATGCCGCCCGGATGTAGTACGCCGGGCCGCCGGTCACATGGCCGTTCACGGTCGTCTTGTAGTGCTGCGCCAGCACGGCCTCGGCATAGATGGTCGCCATGCCGAAGAACGCCGACACCCAGGTCCAGAACAGTGCACCCGGGCCGCCGCTGACCAGTGCCGTGGCGCAGCCGGTGATGTTGCCGGTGCCCACCTGCGCCGCAATGGCCGTCGTCAGTGCCTGAAAGCTGCTCATGCCCTCGGCGTCCGCCTTTTTGCCGCGCAGCGTGAACCCGCCGAACACGCGGCGGAAGCCCTCGCCAAAGCGGCGCACCTGCACGCCCCGCAGCCGAATCGTAAAGAAAATGCCTGTGCCTACGAGCAAAAACAGCAGAAACGAGTTCCAGACAATGTCGCTGAACTGCTCAACAAACGTGGTAAATGCCGCCATATTGACCCCCTATTTCTTTCACATCCCAATGCCCCGCCGCAATGCGGGTGACCCTATTACTATACTATGATTTTTGCGTAAAGTCAAGTGTATTTATTTGGCGCACAGCTTAACAAAAAAAATTGTAAATACTGCCAAAATCGCCCTTCTGTGTAACAAGTAGGACACAACCCCATGGTATACTACCCGCAAATCAAACCAGAAAGGGGAATCACCATGAAAAAACTTGCTCTTGTATTTGCGGCTGCGCTGGCCCTGACCGCCTGCACCGCTGCGCCGACCGAGACAACAACCATCCCTGCCGCCGACCCGCCCGCCGAGACGGCCACGGCGGAAGATAGCGCGGCGACGGAGCAGTTCCCGGTGGGGGAGCTGCGGCTGACTGCCTTTGATAACACAAATGGCGCGGCCTTGTACGGCGGTTTCAGCAGCGGGAACAACACAGTGTGGACGGTTCTGCGGCTGGACTACGCCACCGGCGTGCAGAGTAAGCTATGCAACCTTACCTTCACGGATGGCCTCAATATGAACTGCCTGATCACTATGGGCGAAAAAGAGGTCGCGTTCTGTTCGGACGAGGATGACACACAGCACAGCTACATAATTGTCCGCCCGGACGGCACAACGGACGACCACACCCTCAGCCGGGCATTCACCCCCACCGTCTATGACGAGTATGCCGCCTACGAAGTCAACGGCACTAGCTGCGCCCGGCTGGACTTGAATACCGGCGAAGTAACGGACTTTACCGCACCGCTTTTGCAGCTGGCCTCGGTGGAGGGCGTGGTGGACAATCGGCTGCTTGTCACCCGCATTGTGTCAGATACGCCCCTTCCTGCCGAGGGCGAGGACGAGGAAATGCGCGAAGCTATCCTGCAAAATTCCCTGCGGGAGTACGATCTGTACGACTTGGCAGCAAACACGGTTGAAAAGCTCTTTGATGAACCGTACTATCCCGAGGATGGGTCATCATCCTGGAAAACTTACGAAGGCTGCCGGGGCAGCACGTTGTATTTTGTGCATACTCTTTGGGACAGAACCACCCCAGACAACACCGACAACACACTGTTAGCCTACGACCTGGCCAGCGGTACCTGGCAGGAGCTATGCACGCTGACCGACAAGCAAGGCAGCTGGTGCCCGGGGTTTTCCAAAAACGGACAGTTGGAATATGTGCTGCTTTGGCAGTCGGCGGACACCCTGACGCTGTACAACCTGGCCGATGGCACGACCCACGATGTACCGTACCAAGTACCTGCCGGGGGACAATACGGAAACGGCAAAAACTACGGCTGGCCGTTAGACCTGACGGACGACGGCCGCATTCTGGTGACCGACGGCTACGCCCGGCAGGGCGGTTATGCGACGGATGGATACGCGCTGGTTGATGTTGATGATTACCTTGCAGGCAGCACCGACTACCAACCCGTGCAGATGTGGGAGGAATAGTCATGAAAAAACTTGCTCTTGTATTTGCGGCTGCGCTGGCCCTGACCGCCTGCAGCACTGCGCCGACCGAGACAACAACCATCCCTGCCGCCGACCCGCCCGCCGAGGCAGCGGCAACCGAGGAAAATGCGGACGCGGAGCAGTTCCCGGTGGGGGAGCTGCGGCTGTGTGATGACCGGCGGTGTGACACGGACACTGCCTATTACACGCTGTATGGCCACGTAGACACGACTGAGCTTACGGGGCTAAGGCTGGACTATGCCGACGGCGTGCAGACCAAGGTAACGTCGCTTGCTATTGCCGATGCCCTGTACTCCGATTTGCTTGTCACAAACGATAATGTAGTTCGCGTGTTTTTGGCGAATGCGGACGGATCAGAGTTTCGCTTTAAGAGTTTTTACCCGGATGGCCGCAGTGAAGAACGGACTGCCAGCCAGGAAATTACGCCAATGGTTTATGACGAGTACGCGGCCTATGTCCTGCGCGACAACTGTGTCGCCCGGCTGGACTGGCAAACCGGAGAAGTTACGACGTGGGACACATCGATTCCGCAGATAGATGAGATACTCGGTGCGGTTGGGAACAAGATATTGTTGACCCGCATCGTCTCTGATATGCCGCTGCCTACGGATCCGGAAATGTATGAGGCTGTGATACAGAACTCCCAGCGAGAATTCGATTTATACGATATAGCAACAAATACGCTGGAAAAGCTATTCGCCGAGCCGCGCTACCCGGAGGACGGCGGCAGCTGGAAAATTTACCGGGGCTGCCGCGGAGATATGCTGTACTTTGCGCAGCGAAAATCGGATGGCGACGGCTACAAAGAGGCTTTGCTGGGGTACGACCTCACGACGGGCACCATGCAGGAGCTGTACGCGGAGGCGTCCAGCGATTGGGTGGGCGGCACCGGCAGCCCGAAGAGCTTTAGCCGCGGCGGGCAGCTGGAATTGGTGTTCCTGCAAAGCACACCGGACGCGCTGCATATTTACAACGCCGCCGACGGTCAGGTGCACAACGTGCCCTACCACGACCCGGCGCTGAACGCTGCCTACGGCACCGGGGAAAACTACGGCTGCCCCATCGCCGTGACCGGGGATGGCCGCGTACTTGTGACGGACGGTTATTGCCAGCGCAACGGCCACACGGTGGACGCCTATGGCCTGATCGACCTGGATGATTATCTGGCGGGCAGCACCGACTACCAACCCGTGCAGATGTGGGCACAGTAGGGGCGGCATATATGCCGCCCGAGGACTTCCCATAAACGACCGTTTTCCGTACACGCGCGGGCGGCACATGTGCCGCCCCTACAATGCGGCAATGTTTTACCGCAGAATCGTAAATAAAAAAGCAAGAGCCGCTCCACTCAGGGCGGCTCTTGCTGTATCGTGCAAAATTACTTATTCTTCTTGCTGGCGGCCTTCATGCGCAGGTCGTGGTCCAGAATGCGCTTGCGGATGCGCAGGTTCTCGGGGGTAACTTCCAGCAGCTCGTCGGGGGCCAGGAATTCCAGGCAGCCCTCCAGGCTGAACTTGGAGACCGGCACCAGACGCAGGGCGTCGTCGCTGCCGGAGGCGCGGGTGTTGGTCAGGTGCTTCGTCTTGCAGACGTTGACCGTGATATCCTCGCCGGTCGGGGTGTAGCCGACGACCTCGCCCGCGTAGACCTTCTCGCCGGCGTTGACGATCAGGGTGCCGCGCTGCTGGGCGTTGAACAGGCCGTAGGTGACGGCGTCGCCGGTCTCAAAGCTGATGAGGGAGCCGGTGGAGCGGGTCTGGATATCGCCGCACCATTCCTCGTAACCGTCGAAGATCGTGTTCATGATGCCCTCACCGTGGGTGTCGGTCAGGAACTGGCTGCGATAGCCGAACAGGCCGCGGCTGGGCATACGGAACTCAATGCGGGAACGGCTGTTCATCATCTGCATATTCATCAGGATGGCCTTGCGGGCACCCAGAGCGGTCATGACGTTGCCCTGATAGACCTCGGGCACGTCGATGACAACGCGCTCCATAGGCTCCATGACCTTGCCGTTCTCCTCGTGAGTCAGAACGTGCGGGGGGCTGACCTGCAGCTCATAGCCTTCGCGGCGCATCGTCTCGATCAAGATGGACAGATGCATCTCGCCGCGGCCCATGACGCGGAAGGAATCGTTGGTGGCGGAATCCTCGACCTTCAGGGCGACATCCTTCAGCAGCTCGCGCATCAGGCGGTCACGGATCTGGCGGGAGGTGACGTACTTGCCCTCCTTGCCGGCGAACGGGGAATCGTTGACCGAGAAGGTCATCTCGACCGTGGGGTCGTTGATCTTGACGAAGGGCAGGGGCTGCACCTTGCTGGGGTCGCAGATGGTGTTGCCGATGGAGATATCGGGCAGACCTGCGAAGGCGACGATATCGCCCGCCTGGGCGCTCTCGATCGGCTCACGGCCATTGGCCTTGAAGTCGAACAGCTTGGTGATGCGGCCGCTCATATGCACATCGGGGTTGTGCCAGTCGCAGACCTGGATGGGGCTGCCGACCTTGATAACGCCGTTCTGCACGCGGCCAACGCCCATGCGGCCGACGAAATCGTTGTAGTCAACGCTGGAAACCAGCATCTGCAGCGGCTCGTCAGGCTCACCCTCCGGCGGCTGCACATATTTCAGGATGGTGTCAAACAGGGGCTTGAGGTCCGTGCCGGAGGAAGGATCGGTCCAGTCATAGCTGGCCGTGCCGTTACGGCCGGAGCAGAAGACCATCGGGCTGTCCAGCTGCTCGTCGGTAGCACCCAGGTCCATCAGCAGCTCCAGAATCTCGTCGATGACTTCCGCAATGCGGGCGTCGGGGCGGTCGATCTTGTTGACCGCGATGACGAGAGACAGGTTTTGCTGCAAAGCCTTCTGCAGAACAAAGCGGGTCTGGGGCATGCAGCCCTCGGCTGCATCGACCAGCAGCAGAACGCCGTTGACCATCTTCAAAACGCGCTCGACCTCGCCGCCGAAGTCCGCGTGGCCCGGAGTGTCGACGATGTTGATCTTAACGCCGTTGTACTCGCAGGAGCAGTTCTTGGCAAGGATCGTGATGCCGCGCTCGCGTTCGATATCGCCGGAGTCCATGACGCGCTCGGCGACCTGCTGGTTCGCACGGAAAGCACCGGACTGCTTCAGCATCTGGTCGACCAGCGTCGTTTTGCCGTGGTCAACGTGCGCAATGATCGCAACGTTGCGGAGATTTTCCTGAATCATATACGTTCCCTCTCAAATTAAAAATGCCGATATACTGATATTTGCAGGGGTATAACCCCAATATCCACATACTATTTTATAATACGCTATTATGTTCAATTTGTCAAGAATCGCAAAACGCAAAAAAGTGTGCTATAATACAGAATATTATAGTTATATTTTACACTAATCATGCAATGAGGGGAACCACTATGGCAAATACGATGCGCCACATCAATATCATTGGTCACCAGAACCCGGACACGGACTCCATCTGCTCCGCGCTGGCCTATGCGTGGCTGAAAAACCGCGGCAGCCTGACCGGCCTGTATGAGGCCCGCCGCGCCGGGCACGTCAATCGCGAGACGAAATTTGTTTTGCAGCATTTCGGCGTCGAGCCGCCGCGCCTGTGTACCGATGTCAGCCCGCAAATTAAAGATATCGACATCCGCAAGCAGGCCGGCATTGACGGCGAAATGAGTCTGCGCGCCGCCTGGAACCTGATGCGCGATGTGGAAATCGACACGCTCTGCATCGTCGATGACGAGAACGAGCTGCAAGGCCTTATCACCATCAAAGACATTGCCGACGCAAACATGGATCTGTTTGACACAGCCGTGCTGGCCGCCGCCAACACCCGCTGCACAAATGTGTTGGAGACGTTGGAAGCGGAGCTCATCGTCGGCAACGCCGACGCCCACATTGACAGCGGCGTCATCTGCATCGGCACCAGCCCGGAAATCATGGAAGAACTGGTCAAGCCCGGCGACATCGTGCTTGTCTCCAATCGGTACGAGACGCAGATGTGCGCCATCGACTGCGGCGCACAGGCCATCATCGTCTGCTGCGGCTCGGCGGTGCCCCGCACCATCGTGGCCCGCGCCCAGGAGAAGGGCTGCGCCGTGCTGGCAACCCCCTACGACACCTACGCCGCCGCGCGGCTCATCTCCACCGCCGCGCCGGTGCGCCACTTTATGCGCACGAAAGAGCTGCTAAAATTCAGCGTCAATACGCCGATCGAGGACGCGAAAAAGGTCATGGCCAGCGTGCGCCACCGCTACTTCCCGATTCTGGACGAGAACGGCAAGTACTGCGGCGTCGTCAGCCGCCGTAACCTCTTGAACCTGCACCGCAAGCAGCTGATTTTGGTTGACCACAACGAGCGCACCCAGGCCGTGGACGGTCTGGAACAGGCGGATATTTTGGAGATCATTGACCATCACCGCATCGGCAGCCTGGAAACGACCGGGCCGGTCTATTTCCGCAATGTGCCGGTGGGCTGCACGGCAACGATTTTGTACCAGATGTACGGCGAGCAGGGCCTGACGCCCAGCCGCGAGATCGCGGGCCTGCTGCTGTCGGCCATTCTGTCCGACACACTGGTGTTCCGCTCGCCTACGTCCACCCCGCAGGACGAGGCCACCGCCAAGGCGCTGGCCGAGATTGCGGGCGAGGATATCCAGATCTACGCCGAGCAGATGTTTGAAGCGGGCGCGGACCTGACCGGCCGCACAGCCGAGGATGTGTTCAGCTCGGATTTCAAGGCGTTCAGCCGCGGCGACGTCAAGTTCGGCGTCGGCCAGTCCACCTACATGACCGACAAATCCCGCGCCGCCGCTGAGGCGCTGGTGGAGCCGTATCTGCCCGAGGCCAGCCGTCGCGAGGGTCTGCCGCTGATTTTCTATATGTTCACTGACATGAAGACCCAGAGTACGGATTTGATGTTCTACGGCCACAACGCCGAGGAGATCATCCGGGATGCGTTCCATGTTGAGCCGGAAGGCGATATTGCCAAGCTGCCCGGCGTCGTCAGCCGCAAAAAGCAGCTGATTCCCCCGCTGCTGGCCGCGCTGCAGGCGCGGCAGTGATGCGTTGCTAAAGGATAAACGGCAGCCTTCCGGGAGGTCGCTTTCTTTTGGCAGCAAAAGAAAGCTTGCAAAGAAAACTGCCGCTGTTTCGACGCAGCGGACCCGCGACCTAGGGGCTGCACG